>QMCD01001687.1_pt1 | contig 13105 bp, 28 predicted proteins | sample 1821841 | NCBI WGS metagenome assembly QMCD01 (sample SAMN01991225, study PRJNA193472) | Termite gut metagenome, whole genome shotgun sequencing project. | isolation source: worker | host: Macrotermes natalensis | reverse complement strand
GGCCGTCAATAGTTTCAAATCCGGATTTTTCAGAAAGGCATCCACGCGGTCGGTTTCAATTTGCCACACATCTGCGGGGTTGAATTGGGTTGTATTTATTAGGTGTTTAATCATTAAAAAGTAATATTTCGGAAACTAAACATATTGCACTATTATCAAAATCCTTAAAAACAGAAATTTCTCTCCCTTCCAAATTCTTTAGTCCGGGGTAAGTATGTTTTGGCGCATAAATACCGTTGTCAATACTTATACCGCAATTGTGATTTAGTGTGCCTTGTTGAAGAATTGTTACACACTGGCCAATTCTCATTTTTCTTATAAAACTTTCATCAATTAGAATAGAATGAATAGAATAACAATATACGTTTCCACGCATTTTGTAAAAGTCTTCTGTTAGATTTTCAAAATTTAGAAGTTTGTACACAAAAAAACCATTCAGTATTGCATCATCTGACGCTACAGCTTTGTCCGGAATAATTTCGTTGTTTTCCCAGCTCGTTTTCGGGGCAAATCCGGGAAAATCACATTTACTTTCCGGTTCAGGATTAAGCAAATGTGATTTCCCTGATAATAAATCAACTTGATGGCTCATGTTATTCTTTTTTTCTCAACAACAAAACTCCTACAACCACAACGCCTGCAATGATTAATAGGGTTGTTGTGTTCAATCCGCTACCGGTACCGCTTTTTACTTCCGGTAACCCTGTTACCGGATTTATGGCAACTTGTGGTGCCGATGCGGCTTGTGCAGCTAATATTTGTTGTTGCAATGCCCATTCTGCTTGTTTTCTTTCGGCTTCTTGTCTTTGCAATGCCAATTCTTCTTCACGGCGTTTGGCCTCTTTTTCGCGTTCCAGTTCCGCCGTGGATTTCACGCCGGGAATAACTGCTGCAAACAGGTTGCGCAGTTTGAAATCCGCTTCATTTGCGGAATGTCCATTAAATTGTGCTAACAGTTCCATATCTTGAAATTTTTAATTATTTGTCGTTTGAATATCTATACTCCAATTCTGCGCGGTCGTCCCATTTGTGCAAAAACTCCCGGGCGTTACCACTTGCGTATTGAATGGTTGTTGTCGTTTTGTTTCCGTTTTTTACAACATGAATTTTTTTGATGATACACCCTTTTTCCGAATGCTCATCGCGGTTTTTGTCGAAAATTGCCGTGTAAATAACACGTTCGTTTTCATTCAAAATATCTTCTTCAATCAAATCAGCGTGCAAATGCAAACTTTGATTCTCTGTTAAAAAATAAGTCATGGCTCTATTGTTGTTTAATGGCTTGATACATAGAAAGGAGCGATGCAATTAGAAACAGCGATGCGCTGATGACGGAAATGGTTTTTGCTGTCATAAAAGGTTTTTTTTTAAGATGTCAATAATGGCTTGTGAAAAGCCTTTGTAGCAGTAACTTGTAAATGTTGCAATCGTGATCACGCCGTTTGCGTTTCGTGTGATGCCGGGATTGTAATTTGCGATTGTTTGTGCCGATAAGCCGGCAGACTGAAAAACCCAGTCGTTAGGCTTTCCGATTGCAACCGGGAAAAACGTTGCTAAATACATGTCAACGTAAGACTTTATTTTGCCCCTGTATGGTCGAAAATACGAATACACATAATCCAATTGCGCCACGTTAGACATACCTGCAAGCGTGGCGGTCGAAGTTCCTAAACTACTCGCTGTTTGTGGCATAAATTGAATAAGTCCGGAGGCTCCACTTATGGAATTAACAACCGCGTGATTCAATCGACTTTCTTTGTACATTACAGCCATCAACCAATTGGGATTAATCCCCAAACGGCCGGCTATGTCGACAACTTTTTTCAAAAAAGCATCGCGGTTTGATGTAACATAATTTGCAAAAAGTAAGTCCATTATTTATTGATGATTTTGATTGTTAAAGTAAATAAAACTGCGGTAGCAAACAGCACGCCTGCGAATATCAACACGCTTTTTGTGTCAATTTCAATTCTGAACGGAATTGTTGGCCCCTCTTTTTCGCCCCCTAAAACTTTTAGTAAGTCATTCATAATACGCTACATATTTTTTGAGTTAAATAATGTTTGCGAAACTTCTTTTACGCTGTAGTATCGCAATACTTCTTTTTCGGTCAACTGGCCAAAAATGCCATCAGTAACCAAAAGCGGGTCGGGTGTTGATATTCCGGACATCACGTTATTGGCATTTTCAATTAATCCATTCAAATGGGTTTGCAATCGCTTTACATTTGCGCCTTGCGATCCTTTTTTCAATGGAAATGTGTCGGCCGATGATGCTCCTGTTAATAACGAATCTTCTGTATTATTCTTTTTCTTGCGCAAAATAAACCACGTCAATAAACCGGTTACAGCCAATAAACCTGTTATGATAATTACTTTTTTCATACCGTTACGCCGATTTTTCGCAAATAAACATTAACATTTTTTTCTATTTCGGACTCTTTCATTTCCGAACGCAATGCACCCGGTAACATTCCCTCATAGGTTGTATTCCAACCAAACATATTGGTAAGTTTTCGCACGCCGTAGGATTTAACAAGTTGATTCCAATCCGTTTTGGTCTGAATTTGCTTAATCACGCCAGCAATAGAACTTTCATCGGTCGCAGCGCCGTCCATTGCTCCAAAAAGTTGATCAGCCCAAAGCGTGTATTGAGCGATGGGATAAGTCAAATCGCTTTCATCAATTTTGATTTCCGCTAACGGGTCCTTTTTCGGCGCAATTCTCGACATCCAACGGATAAAAAGAATCAGCGCGATAAGTCCGACAACCGCAATGACTACCCACCAAAATTTTTTATTATTAAGCAATTCGTTCAACATGTTATTTCAATTTTTTGTATGCGAAAATTCCCAAGCCAATCAATAGAAGCACAATCAAACCTAACATTGACCAAAACATAACGGGATTAGGCTCGGTTTCATCACCATTTCCGCCAAACAGTTTCCAACCTGCTAACAGGCCTGTACCGCCTGCAATAGCCGGAATTTGCCAACCAAAATCGGCTTGTCTGTTATGCTGTTTTTGCACCGCCGGCATAGAAGTGTGTGTTATTGCCATTATTGGCAAACATTTGTTTGATGATAAACACGCCCAAAATAATGCCTGCAACGATTAACCAAGTTGGAATTTTCGATTTCTTTTTCGGCAATGCGCTGTCGGTTTCTTTCATGATAGTTTCGACATCCGTATCCGGCGTTTCAGGTATTTCAGTAGCAGGCGGAGTTATTTCTATCGGCCGAGTAATTGGCGGGTCTAATGCTACTACTTCAAACTCTTCAGCAACAATAGGTATTCTCTGAAACGGAATTTGGTCTTCCAAAAATATGGGTTCTGTTTCTGCCCTCAATTCATACGGCATTTCGTATTCTTTTCTTAAGTTTGCAATACGCGAACGCATTGAATTTCGATTTCTGTTCATTACAGCAGTTTTTTAATTAAAATAAGTCCACCAAGTGCAAGCCCTCCCCAAAGTAGCCAATTTGTGCCGGAATCGGGTTTAGTATCATCTTTGTGGCCTTCGGCTACTAATCGTTCTTTTAATGACAACCAAACTTCGTTTGCGATCTTGTCAATTTCGGCACGCACCCATGTATATTTTTTGAAAAATTCACCTGAATTTTTCCAATTTTTTGAGAAAATATTTTTATCCTCGAATAGGCCGGATGCTACCATTTGCGAGAAAACGGCTTCTTGTATGGCAGCACGATTGTTGACTTTGTCCTCAATATAAGCAAGTCCAAAGGCGAGGGCGTAGGTTTCTACGTATTTTCCAATAACCATTTGTAATGCTCCGGTCAATATCGAAATTCGTGCCGTTGTTTTTTCTGAAACTTTGCCCGGTGCCCAGCCGTTGCGCTTCCCAAGAATCGTTTGGGTTCCAAGCGAAACAAGTGCAGCACCAGCGGCAATCCATTCAACAAAATTTCCGTTGTTTTGCGTTGTTTGGTTGAATTTTGCCAACAGATTTTCGGCCCGTTTGTTGCCGAAACGTTCCGCATCGATTGTTAAAAGCGATTGTAAAATTTGCTTTTTGCGTTCAACGTCGATATAGTTCTTATCCAACAAACCGGCGTAAGCATCCAAAGCCTTGCGAAGTGAATTTTTTTCAGTGCCGGCAAAGCGCTCCAATGCCCACCGGTCGCAAGCGATTTCATCGGTAAGCGTGTCCAATGCCTTATGAGCCTTTTCGTGCAAAAGAATCAATTTTCTTTGCACTTGAGACAACCGACACCAAACATCGCGATTAATGGTAATTAAACCCGTGTCAAGATTGATACTTGCCGGGTTTAATCCCATTAATTCCTTATTAGAGAAAATCCACATAAAAATTACTTCTTTTTCTTTTTCACAAACCAAATCAGCCCGACAATCAAGGCTAACACTCCAACTCCAATGAGAATCCATGTCGTTGTAGATGTTTTAGGTGCCGGCGGAATGTCCGGCACCGCAGTTGTATCAGTTGACGGTTTTTTGAAAACGCCACCGATATTCGCAAAAGCATCGCCTAATGAATCAAGTGCATCACCGATTCCTTTAACCCAATCTAAACCGTTATTTGTTTTAGCCGGTGTTATTGGGTCGCCTGTGGCTCTTGCAATCCGTCCGCTCGGAAGTTGATAAAATGTTGCTTCCATATCCAACCGTTTTTTAGTGGATACTTAACGCTGCATCAATTTGGCTGTCTGAGCAGATTGTCAAAGCGACAAACGTTACAGGCGACAAAATGATTTCTTTCCAACGCGGGTGGTTTGCAAAATCGCAAACGGCTCGGTTTGCATCGAACTGATCTGTTGACACGAAGTCAGAAAGCGGAATGCGTACCAACGGTTTGGTCTCAAACGGCGAAGTTTCGCCCACAAGCAAATAGCCTTGGAAATTGCGTTTATCTGCCGACTGCAATTCCAAGCAAGACAAATTCATTTTGAACTTGTCCACATATTTTTGCAAGTGTTCAATCGTTTTTTCCGTTTTCGATTTCATCGTTACTTTTTTTGCATCGGCTCCGGTTCCATCAACAAAACAGTCGCCGTCAAGAGCAAGGCAATCAATGTTCGGGTATGCTCTTTGAATTTCCTCCAAATCAGGATAAGAGCCTTGAAAGAGAACTATTGTAACGTCCTCTGTAGTTTCGTTTTTTGCTTTGAATTCAAAGCGGTTAATCATACTCATTTTTTCGTTTTTTAATGTTTTACCGTTAAAATTTGCTGACAAATTTTGCCGTGTCAGCGTCAGCCTTTCATCGTAAGTCATGGTGAACTACACGGTTTCCGGTGTTTCTTTCTTACCGAATACGCCTTGTTTCCATGCAACAAAAGCAATCAAGCCGATAGCGACTACAACGAGAACGCCGACATTTTTGTTAATTTTTTCCATTTTTTTGATTTTTGGTGAATAAATTCAAATTCTGACCGCAAAATTACAACAACGGAAAATACCGCTTTCCAAAAACTGCACGAAACTGCACGAAACTGCATGAAACTGTACGATAAAGCAAAAAAAAAGCCGTCAAACAATGACGGCTGTAAGAATTTAAGAAAATTAAACCATACGACTATTTCAAACGTTGCAAGAATAATCCGTGTTTTTGGTAAAAACGAAACTGACTGTCTTCACTCACCAATATCATTTTTTGAGAAATTGCATGCGCAATCAAAGACCTGTCGAACGGATCCATGTGTTCCTTGTTGAAAGGCAAATAGAATAACGCAGAAACTGCATCTTTATCAAAATCCAATACGGTAATTCCGAGATTTTCAATTTTTTTCAACAATTTTTTTGGGTTGCTTTCCACATCTAATTTTCCGGCAGACAATTTTATCGCCATTTCTTTTAACGATTCCACGCTAACGTAACAAACCTCTTCTAAAAAATCAAATTTTTTACCTTTCAATTTAGACGTTTCGCCCCAAATCAGCCATAGCAGGATGTGAGTATCTAGTAAAAAGTTGCGTTTTTTTTTCATCTTTTTTAATCCTTGTAAGGTTTGATACCCCAAATGTTTTTGCCGTGTTCAACGACTTTAATTGGATTTTTAGCAGCTATCATTAAACGATATTCTTTCAGCGAAAGCCCCTTTGATTTTGCGACCTTTTCCATCGCCATTTGTTTGATGCGTCCTTTTTGTATTGTAGTCATAACTTAAATTTTTCTGCAAAGATACAAAAAAAAATTCAATTATTCAAATCCTTCAGGTTCACCCAAACACTTGAAAATATAGCGCACTTGCTTGATAGTGTAGTATCTCGTATTTACACGTTTCAATACATCGCCCTCCCGAAACCGGCGCAACCAATTGTTCAGCGTTCGTATGGTAACGCCGTAAAGTCGTGCGATTTCGCAAGGGAGCATCGGTGTAATTTTCTTGGGCATACTACTGAAGTCTTACGGTTTTTTGTGCATAACGGTTAGGGTCGGCCATTACATTGTTCCAAGACTGTTTCACATCCTCATACGCCACGATTTCCTTTTTGCGGTATTCCGGATTGTCGCTTTTGAAAATCGTTACAGTATCGGCAATTCGCCATAATTTAGGCGGACAATACGAAAAACCGTGAAACATAAAAATCAAATCCAAATTCTTTTGTTTACTGTCCAAAACAAAGCGATTGACCTTGTCCGGCAAATTTGCATCTATATATTTCGACGCATCTTCAAAAACGATTAAGGCATTATGTACATTTTTTTCGATGGAATCTAAAATTTTTTGCTCATCATCGCCGAAAATCCGATACACTCCGCCACCACGCCAACGTTCAAGCATGGCGCAATTCACGCGCGGAATGTCGCGATACGCCGGATGATCCAATGTGTCCATTATCAAAACACGCTTTTTCGGGTGTGCTTTTCTATATATTGGCAAAAGGTTTTTGAGAAAAAACCACGATTTCCCGGTACCGCGTTTTCCAACAATGATATTTACAAGGTTAATTCTTTCCATTTTGCTTTTTAGGTGTTGCTTTTGTTTTTTTACGTGTTGGTGCCGTTTTGGTGGAAAGTTGTTGAGCTTTGACGGTTTTTTTAGCAATTTGCTCCTCAAGGCGTGCAACATTAAGGCGCAACTTCGCATTTTCTTCTTTTTGCCTTAAATCTTCTGCATCCTTTTCGCGTTGTTTACGCTCTTTTTCGCGTTGTTCCAATGCGTTGTTTTTTGATTTTAGCAAATCGTTTTCTTTTTGCAATTTGGCAGTGTGCATCGCATTCATAACCGGTTCTGCGTACATCATCGAAATAGCAAAAAGCATTTCATAAAACGGCGAAACTTCAACATTTTTTTCGCCCAAATACCGTGCCGTAGCCTCTTTAGCGTTTTGCTTCATTTCGTCATCGGCACAGTACAACGCCGAATTATCGTCTTTGGCAATGAATTTGGCGATTGTCCACGGCGCAAACACATCTACGCCCTCAATAATCATCCCGGCCATGAATTTGGATTTAGCCGATGCCAATGTTCGAAGTGATCCATCGGGCTGTTTTTGCAAAATTCTGTCAGGGTCAATAGTTGAAATGTCTGCTTCCGGCCTTGGTGGCGGGTCGAAACCCTCTACATTTTCATTGACCTTTTGTTGTTGCTCCCAAGGTTCCGGCTTTTTTTCGGTTGGCTCGCCAAGAATTTGCAAAATGTCAACTTCTGCATCCGGATCCGGCGCGGAATTTTCGGGAGTTTCCGAAACGTTTGACGTTTCATCAACGCCTTGATCCGGCAAATCGGTTTTTATTTCATTTTCCATAATTTTATATAATACCCGACAAATCTACTTTGTCGATGTTATCAATCAATAAATCTGCTAATTCTGCACCCTCGTACCTGTGCAGGCATCGCATGATTTTGAGACTTCCGGTTTCCGACATGTTTACAACGCATGATGACAAAATAATTTTGTCCCCCGACATGACCACAAGGCCTATAACATCCTCGCCACGTTGCAATTCATAATGACTTTTATACATCTTGACTTTTTCCGCAAGTCCGTTCAAAAGCGCGGTTTTATTCTCCGGCGTCAAAATTTTCTTGATTTTTTTTAATAAGAACTTCCACATAGTTTTGATTTTTTATTTATCCTCGTGCTTAATTACTTTTGGTATTGCCCTATTCTTCAACGAATTTTCGTTAAAAATAAGTTGCAAGTATTTTGTTGGATGATAATTTTTACTGTTACCCATAAAACGTTTTTCTTTTGCCCTTCGTTCTCGTCTGTTTGGAAATCTTTCAGGCATAATTTCGTTGAAAAAATCTCGTTTTCTCATATTTTAGTTATTAAATTGTTTGATTATTTCCTTTATCTCACTATCTTTCGGACGTTTCAAATCATGGTAAAGATTGTATTTGGTGTAAGAGGCGAACAAAAACCACAACATAGTGTAAATATCCATTTCGTTAAGTTCGGCGTAAGCCTGTGCAATCGCTTCCCATTTTGGAGTAACAGTATGGCGGTTTTGATTTTCTGCTAACACCTTGTTTTGTTCTGTTAACGCCTCGTTTTGCTCTGTTAACATTTTGATTTGTTGACTGTTTTCGGCGTTAGCATTTTGCGCATTCAATAACTCGGTGTTTCGCTCTGTTAACAGCCTGTTATCATCTGCTAACTTCGTGTTAGCATCTGTTAACAACCTGTTTTTTTCCGTTAACTCGTTGTTAGCACCTGTTAACTCTTGCTGTAAACGTTCAGTGTTTACAAGTGTTTGCTCTGCTAATACATATTTTTCGAGAATTTTGGCAAAGGTTTCGCCTTTGGTGGGGCTTTGGAGTTGGACGTGGATTTCGTCAAACGAAGTGCAAACATCCTCTTCAACACGGACAGCAAAATTTTTTGTCATGGTTTATTTGGTTATTTTGATTATTTTTTGTATCTTTGCGGTGTCGGAAAGAGTCGTATTAAAAACACGTGGTAATGCCAGCCTTTCCGAAAGAAAAACCGTTAGGAAGTAGCTTTGAAACTACGTTTGTAAACCTAACGGTTTTTTTTGTATATATTAACTTCCATCGAATAATGAAATTTTCCGTTGTTTGTAAGTTTAATTACAAGATGAACATTTTCTATTTTTTCATCAATTTTTACCTTAACTTTAAAATTAAGATAACCGATAACGTTTGGTTTGTCAGTGCTTTTTCGATCGCCCCAATTGCAATATTCTGCGTATCTGACCATTTTATCCAAAACTTCAACTAAACACGCTTTTTTTGCGTAAAGATGTCCGCCGTAACCTGTTTTGTTTGCGCCTTCTCTGTCAAATTCAACGACAATGCCAAGATGTTTGTTAGTAACATAACATTTGCCTTGATATTTTTCGGTGTAATGCGTAAATACTTTTTTACGAAAATCTTTAATCGGCAAATTTTTCCATCCGTCAGTTGAAACTTCCGGGATAACTTTTTGTGTGTATTTTTTCATCTTTTTACAATAAATTTTCTGCAAAAATAAGCAAAAAACCCTTGCAAAACAAGGGTTTTTCGGGTGTTCCGTTTATTTGCGCTTATATGGTGTTTTTGTCGTTTAATTGCGTTATTTTTTTTTCAACTAAAACGGCAAATCGTCCTGTTTTTGCTCAAAAACGGGTTGGTTGTCATCGGGTGCAACTTGGTTTTCGTCTTCTTTTTCGCTGTCTTTTTTACCGCCCAACAACTCAATTTCAGACACACGGCATTCGAGACTTAACTTGTCTTTATCATCGCCCCAAATGCGCAAAATCGGCTTTCCTGCAACGAAAACACGTGTGCCTTTTGCAAGATAATCGAATATCTTGGCACGCTCCGGCTCTCGCCACAATGCACAATTTACCCATGTGGTAACATCAATTTTTTCGCCCTGTTCGTTCAATTCCTTACCATTGCTTGCAACGGAAAAATTACAAACCAATTTACCGTCATGTCCGGATTGGCGGTTTTCGCCGATGTAGCCAATGGTTTCAATGAAAATGTTGTGCAAACTTTTGTCATCTTTCCCAAACTGAATCCACGAGGGTTTGCACGTAAAAACAGTGTACTGTTTGCCTTTTTCTGCAATCATTTTCGCACCACCGTTGCCACGAATAAACGCCTGCATTCCGGTTTTAATGTTTTTGACGCGCTCCGCTTGTGCGGAACATAAAATTGCCGTTGTTTTGGTTTCGGTTTGGCCGTTCAACTCTACGGTTTCGTAAACCAATACCGAAAATTTGGTTTGTCCTGCGGGTGTCGTTTCAATCTGTTTGCCGACAATCCCAATTGCTTGAATTTTTAACATAATTTTTTTGTTTTAAATGGTTTTTATCTGATTAATTATTTTGTTGTATTCTTTAAGTTTACTGCCAACTATTATAGGATTTGCCCATTCTCTATGAAAGCCCCGCCAATCTTTTTTTGTATTTCCTTTTTCATCTCGAAAAAGCATTGAGAATGGCATAAATCCCGCATTCCAACCCGCATTTTCTAAGGCATCACGTACCGTTCCACTGTATTCGCATGCTACGAGTGCATTCTTTCTTTTCATTTTTTATACTGTTTTTTCGCCATTTCCGCAAGTATGCGAACGGCTTTTTGTGAATTATCGGCGTTAAATCTGATCACGCCTTTGGTGTTTTTTCTCAAAATGAGTTTGTCGTCTTGATTTTGGATTGCAAAGATGTTCGCCGGACTTGTAATGAAAAAATCATTGCTTGCAATCACTTCGCCGGTGTCCTCATCAACCAACATTTCGGCGGTTTCCACGAATTCTTCTTCAACGCTCACGGCCTTTTCGCTTATATTCAACGATTTTTCACCTCGCAAACAACCGAATTTAGCAAACAACGACAAATGGAAAATGCGCGGCGCAAGGTCAACCATCAGCGCAACATCAATTTTTTTGTCCTCTTTGTCAAACGCCAACGGTTCAAAATGATACGAGATTGTTTCCATCACGGCTTTCATCATAGCGGCATCGCCAAAGGTTTTGCTTCGGACTTTTTCGCCTGTTTTCGGATCTTTGGTAAAAATACACTCCAAGCCGATCAGCGACGCGCCTTTGGGGCTCATCGCCTCCACGTCCTCCGCTGTCATCAGTTTATTGCCTTTCAAAATTTGTTGCTTGTGGTGTGCCGTGAAAACTTTGCGTTCGTTGTACTCGTTTACTGTGAGGCGGTTCCATTCCATTAAAATGGCACGATGCAGTTTGTTCCGGCTTTGATATGTTTTGCGGACAAAAAGCAAACTGTGAATGTGAATATTCAAGCCGTTGGTGTTTTCTTTCCGTGTTTTCCCGCCGTTTGCGGTTTTTTCGTAGGTTCCGCCTGTACACTCAACGCCGTATTCCCCACCATAAACAAACTCATCGAAACGGTATTTTTTACCGTCAATTTCCAAAAGGCTTTCGTTTCGCAAATAGTGGTATAAATCCGCTATCTTTTTGAAATAATACTTATCACCCCGAAATCCGGTATCGGCGTAATGCGGAACGGTCAACGTTAAGTGCATCAAATCATATTCCACACGTCCGATTTCGTTTAATTCATCGGCTTTGGCCTTAATTTGCGAAACTGTTTTGGCCTGCAATTTGCCGTTTTTCTTGCGGATTAGCGACAATTCGCGGTTGTCCTTGAACCAACGCATGTATTTTTTGCGAATTTGCTTTTGCACAAGCCAATTACAGACAAAACAAACCTTTTTCTTACAGTTGATACTTGCGAAATACTTAATATCCGCAGAAAGTTTGTTTTGACCGTACAGCGACAAATTACAACACTTTTGCAAACTTGCGGAAAGTTTGCGTGCCATTTCATCGTGCCGTTCCGGCAATGTGTTTTCGTCCAAGTATTGGGCCAGTTCTTTCACTAATTGCATGTTTTTTCGTTTTAGCATCGACACCCTTGAGGCGCGTTTACGGTTGTGTTTTTGAGTGGTTGAATTTTCCACGATGTTTTCTTTATTATCGAGGTAGGGGGCAATATGCTATTAATTAGTTCTTTACAACACTATGAAAAACAAGCCGAATTTGGCTCTGAAATTTCAACAGGGAATAAACTTGGTTGTTGGATAATTTTAATGCCGCTTTCGGTTTCTTTTAACGTGTCTGCTATCAATCTTAAACGTCTAATAAACGCGTTCCGGCTTGTGCCAGGTTCCGAAGGACATATTTTCGTTAAAAGGTCAAAAACAGACTTATTTAAAACTTCTGAAAATTGTTCTATATTTTGGGTTTGGTGTAATAAACCCATTGCTTTGGTCAAAGCTCTATCGTTTTGTATATAACGACCGACACCATATTGCACGGCTTGTTTTCGCCAATCAATAGTACTTTGAACAAATTGTTTCAAACTTACAACAATTTGATATTTGGCTTGATTTTCGATGTGTTCCGGCAATATGTTATTGATGACATGCTTACAACTTTCCCTTCCGTTGTGATCAATCATCTGAATTTCTAAATTTCCGCCACCGGACGGATAAAGGTTTGGGTAATAAATTACGCTAAAATGTGTCATAAGTCTATCGTTTTATTTGTTTTTAAGTGAGTTTTCTCCCGCTCTGGGTTTTCACGCGGGTTTGTGGAGGGCTGAAAGTAGCCGGCGAAACCCCCAAATCCGTTTAAAGGAAAAACGCCGGCATCCTCTCAACTCGACGTGAAGAACCCGTCGCGGTCGTGGTTGCCCTCCGGCAGAGCCACATCGATTTCCGCCGAAAGGCGGATTTTTCCAAATCGCAAAGCCTCCAAAAACACGTTAAAATCCTTAATGTGCATGCGCCACGTGGCACGGTGTTTTTCGGACTTGGCGGAAAATATATTCATGTCAAACATACCGTATTCTATTAAAAGTTTATGTAACCGCGTGTCAGCATCGGTAGCGCGTTTGGACAATTCCAACCGCTGGCAAATCGTGGCTTTGCTCAACAAACGGTCTGGGTCGAGGATTTTCATTTTAGAGTTCATATTTTTTTGATTTATTTTTATTTCATACCTAAAATATTTTTCGCCTAGCAATTTGTTCAATTTCCTTTTTGGCGAGAAGCGGAATTTTGGTGCGCCCGGACAACCATTGTGAAATTGTATTGTTCGACACTCCGCATAATAAAGAAATTGTCTTTCGCATCGCAGTATATTTTCCCTTGGGAATACTGTCGAGATAAATCTGAAGTTTAACATTATCGTTCA
>QMCD01001685.1_pt1 | contig 13105 bp, 23 predicted proteins | sample 1821841 | NCBI WGS metagenome assembly QMCD01 (sample SAMN01991225, study PRJNA193472) | Termite gut metagenome, whole genome shotgun sequencing project. | isolation source: worker | host: Macrotermes natalensis | reverse complement strand
AGCAGCGCTTAATATTATTTCATCTGGGACATCAACTAATCTTGCAAATTCACCACTAAATGAAGAATATATATTTTCTATTATAAGCTTTATTTTCTCTGGTATATTCTTATCATAAAAACTATATATGTTTTCTGACCCTGTTAGTAGATTGTCAACTAAAGAACCAAACCTTAATGATTCAGTATCCTCTCTCTCTTCTTTAAATAAGTATTTTGGACCATTCTTAGCAAAACCACTTAATAAAGAGTAACTTAGATAATTGCTATCCCTATATTCTTTTTCACTAATATTCCATGCTAGCTCTGATATCTTCGGGTATTCTATCATAATCCTCTAAATTAAGCTCTCCCTCATATTCCTCTTCAAAATCATCCCAACTATTTATAATTTCATTTTCCATATTCGGTCTTTATGTAATTTATTAAATAATCTAATTGTTTTAAATTATGGACTTCAGCAAATATGTGTATTTTCCCATCAAAACAATTATTAAGGAAAAACAAAGCCATTTTCCTTTTTAGTGGATAGATATCATTTGGTCTACCTTTTACCTCTAAATATATGTAAACAGGATCTAAGTCTATTGTGAAATCATTTGTATATGTTACTGGCCGTATTTTACCCTCATATTTTACAAGCTCATCTTTTTGTTTCTTATTTGGGTATAAAAAAGTTACATTTATTGGCTTAAATTCAGGTTGTAATAACATTTTGTTATTTTCATACCTGAAATTTAATCCAGACTCTTTTAGTTTAACATAAGAGTTAGATTCTATTTTGCTTTTAAATTTTATATCATCAATAGTTATTGATGTTGCATTTCTTACTTTTTGATTTATCATGATAAAAAATTAAATAGGGTAGCTAAATGAGCCTACCCTATAAAATTATAAAATATTACCTTTAAAAAAGTTACCATCAAGAGCGGTTAGGCAACCGCAGGAATCCCCAAGTTTCTCTTGCTCTTTTTTGAGTTTAATTAAGTCATTTAAAAAATCAAACAACTTAACTGAGATATTCTCTGGATATACAGTTTCTATAATTCTCCTGAAAGATATTTCTGTTGGTATTTTTGAAACTTCTGTGTCTCCACTGTTTTTGTTTACTATTTCTGCATATTTTAGTATTGCACTCAACAAATAAACCCAACATGTGATCTTGCTAAAACTTGTAGTTGGCGCCATAAACCTAAATTCCAATGTCTTATTTTTCTTGTAGAACATTGCATTAATAAAGTTTATGTAAAAATAGCGCATGTTTAAGTGCCACTTTTGCCTACCATCAAGATCCAGTGAATGAGACTGCATTAGAGAACCTAAATATGGTTCACCACCAGAAAATCCCTCATAAAACTTATTGATAGAAGTATAAACTGGTAATAGGTTACAATAATCCTTCTCACTGCGTTTAAATGCAGATGTTTTAAAAGCATACTTAGGCAATAGGTCTTTCAATTCTGGTTCAAGTCTTTTGCATATTCTGTATACAGTATATAGATACGACAACTTTAATGGGAACCCACCAAAATGCATATGCAAAGAACACTCCTTGTCTGACTCAGTGTATTTGTCAAGTAATTTCGTACAATACTTAAGTCTCTCAAAACCATCTTTAGATGGATCAAGAATTATTGTTGCATACTCAAGACCAGAAATAGAACCATCCCTAAGTGGTATTAAGCCAGCACGATAACATTCATCAGGAGGAATTGTTCCATTACTTGTTTCAAACTCTACACCTATTGTGTATGGGATCAAACTTGTAAGCTCAGATGAGAAAACTTTTTTATGCGGAACGCTTATTGATGAAACAGTTGACAGACTGCTATTTGCAGAGTAATCCTGAGGATTCCTATAACAGCCTCTATTTACCGCCATTCTGCTTGGTTCAATTAATAAAGGATGTCTCTTATCTTTAGAATATAGATAATATGCTCCTCGATGATCCCACTTTAAATTTTCTTCTGGAAATATTTCCGAAGAAACAGCATCATGCAGCTTGTCATTACGATCCAAATATACTACTTTAATAAAATAAGGAGATTTTTGTCTTGTATAGCCAAAAACTAATGAGCCGTTTCTCGTGGTTTTATGTACTAACTTTGTTGTCTTTGCTGAAAGTTCCCTTTCATTAAAAACACATTCTTCACCAGATACACAATCAATAAATGTATCTCCTGTTTTTAAATTCATCATATAAAAGTCTATAAATCAAAGTTAGCTTTATAGTTTTCCTTCTCATTGTTCCAATAGAAATAAAAACTATTTATAATGTTATTCCTTTCGTTGAATTTAACTTTGTATGTATTATAACTTGTAACAGTTGTCTCCGTTACAATGCCATCAACGATTTTCATGATTTTATAATCAGAATTAAATGGAATGGCAAAGTCTCCACTAAAAGGAACTATATTACCATATTCTGGTTCATTTTCATATTTTTTAGATGTATTAGACCATATCGGAATAGCAGAAAACCTCCTTATTACGCTTATAAATAAGTCAGAGAAATCAGACTCAGTTGGACATAAAGCTTTGTTTTCTTTTTGCAAATAAACAAGGAAATTAAAAGTTTGTTCACCACCTTTAAGCATATATCCATCATAAAACCACATCTCCTGGACATCATATGTAGTTGTTGTGTATCCAAAGCATGATGCAACATGTTTCCCGTGTGCAGGTTTGTATTGGAAATATGTTTTCCCTTCATTTATCCTATACTCAAGTTTCTTAGAACCATCCCAACCTAATGACCCAGTATGTGTTGGAGGGAAACTTGCTTTCCTAGCAGCCTTTTGATTATGTCTATAATTAAATTTATCATCATAGTAATCATTGCCATATTGATCATCATAAGTTGAACTACATGCATTTTTGGATGTTGCACATTCTCTGCATTGGTGTCTTTCTTCTCTATCGTATTCTTTTACAACAACAAGATCATTGCCAATATATTTACAAAGTTTATTTGGCAACACAACCAGAACCTCTTTGTCTGTCACACATTTAAGAGACAACTTAATAGAAGAGAATAACAACATCTTATCTTCAAAAGCAACATATAAAGGTCTCTCTTCAGATGATTTTTTTGATATATAGTTTTCTAACGATGAACCCTTAAAAAATAGAACTTCTGGCTTTTCTCTGTCTTTTCTATAATCGACAATTACAAAAACAGCAGCTCCATTATAATGAGCTAAATCATCATAACCATAATTATAGAACAAATGAGCCATCATTTGACTATCAGTTAAAGTAGAACTTAATGGTGTTTCATTATGTTTTGCCCAAAGAGCTTCAGCATTATGAATAGTGCCATTATGTATCAAACAAAAATCAGCTTCTCCATCACTATTTTTTATTACTACAGGCTGAGCGGTTTCAAGCGAAATTCCACCTACACTTCGTTTTCTACAGTGAGTTAATACAACTTTTGTTTTAGTGTTTTTAGATAGGAGAACACTTTTTTCCATAAAATTAGAAAAGAGCTTTTCCTCATTTACACCATATTCTACCTCTCCGTCAATGAATATTCCACAGGAATCTCCGCCACGAGAGTCATTAAATACTCCAAGCGTTTTAATCGTGCTTTTCTGTAGCTGTATCTTATCTTTTGCTATATAACCGGAAATTCCACACATAATATTTTAAAATTCAATAATTTCTTCATTAATAATAATTTTATCTTCATCCAATACGCTATTGAGATAATTAATAAGGTGTGTTATTCCAAAGTATTGTTTAATCAATTTTCTAGCTGTTACCTTATCGTTTTTATCAATTGTATTTTGTAGGACAAAATCAGGAGGGATTGAATAACCAGCATTAAATATATCAACTGTAAATTTGATAAGTGTTGCTAATGTGGTCAATATCTTCTTTGAACTAATCATATATCCAGAAAGAACACGATATTCAACCCCATAAGAAGTCAACCTAAAACACCCGGCCTTACCATACAATTGTCTGCGCTCATCATCGTTGTCAATCAGCAAAGAAGACAATCCTAGTACAGCATCCATGTATTTAACAAGAGCACATGATGTTTTAGTGTTATTTGCATCATACCCAACATGGATATGACATCCGGCAGTCCTAAGATTTGTACTTTGTCCTTCTGGTTTTGGATTTTCAGACATAGTATAAACATTATAGTCTGGATCACAACCAAATAGTTGTGCTTCTTCACTATTTAATTGATCTTCATCAACATGCATAGAGGCCTTGCACAGAACGTCAAGATCTGGGTTGATTTTTTTCACATATTTACTTATGAATTCTTTCATAAATTCAACATGTTTAACAAAATCATTGAGCCTATTAAATGGAACTGGGGGAATATTAAACTCCCCCAGTATATTATCTATTTGTAATCCAAAACCTTCTGGCATGCCTTCTGTATAGGCATTGTTTTTTTCACCAGGAATAAGCCCTATTGAAGAAACTACTTTGCCTGTTTTTTTGTTTACTATAAAAAGTTCTGGATCTGCTCCAATTGTTACATTCCTAAGCTGTCTCATAAATTAATTCAATTAATAATTTGTTCAATGCAATAACAGTTTTGTGGTTTTTGTCCATCATTTCAGGATGACCTTGAATACCAAAAGATTTTGTTTTTGGGAACCAAATAACTTCTGGTTCAACAACCACTTTCTCTGGATCTATTTTATCCCCAAAATAATGATGTGATCTTCTTGGGTTAGCCCAATATAAAATTTCATATTCATCTTTTGGCATATCAAATGGGTAAACCATCTGATGATGAAGCGACAATGTAGAAAGCTCTTCACCTTTGGCATTAACCATATTGTGGGTTGAGCAATGATGAGTAACGTCTTGTACCAACTTAGCGCCAGACAAGGCACCCAACAATTGTGCTCCACGACAATAACCTATACGGGCTTTTATTCTATCATAATTTAGAGATTCTCTAAACTCTGATACTTCCCGTATGTCTCTTTCAAGATATGGCCTTGTTGCAGGATGTTCTTTACATCCATACCAACTTGGATCTATGTCAGCGCCACCAGTAAAAACCATCAAATCAGCTTCATCTAGGTTTTGAACATGTCTACCTATATGTGAGAAAGGTTCTGCACAATAAGAGGATCCGCCTACAACATAAATATTTAATTTTTCTCCTTTATTATACATATTTAAACTCTTCAGGTAGGTCATTATTATTTTTATACAACTCAATCATTGGCTTATAATAGCTTTTATACCTATTAATTATCGCTTCTTTAGTATTAATACCCTTATATTCCAAATAACCATCCTCTTTTTTAGAATGTAATGTAAAAACTTTATTAAAACCAACTATTTGTGGTGTATTATTTCTGGTTAAACTTAGTGCACCATCTATATTCTGTATATGTATAAGGTTTTTATTGTTAAGGGCCTCTCTATATGATTCAACAGACCTAAGTTTAATTATTCCTGTATAAAAAAGTGTCTGACCAGACATGAAATTCATACAGCTCATAATCACTTTAAATAAGTCCATTAAATTATCTGTCTGTACAAGTTCGTATTTCAAAAGATTGAACACATCCATCATTACTAGTGCATTAACACGCTCATATACAGATCGTATTGCTGTCATCAACCAAACATATTGCACCTTTGTTGCTTTGGTAACATATATTTCCATTTTAAATCTGTTTGGATTCTCAGCGTCTACATTGAATTCATATTCAAATGGAAATATCATTTTAAGAAAATCAAACCATACTCTACATTCTTCTTCTGTGATCAAACAGGAATTAGATAGATTTGCATTTTGTTGACATGACTTATTGAAAAACCAAAGAGTAACATGTATATTTGTTTCAGGTACTTGCGTTCCATTAGAAAGAACACAAAAAGTATCTCTGGATCTGGCAAAACAAACATCTCCCCCTTTTGCATCCCAAGATTTCTGGTCTGATTTAAAGTAATAATAACTCCTATCTGATCCTATAAAGTGATTCATAATTAATAATTTAAAATAATTTGATTAAGCTTAGTAATATATTTTTGTAATGTTATTTCTCCGAACGAAGGAGCACTGTTTATTTCTAATATAATAAAATCTTGGTTTCTTTTTGACGCAGAAGTACATTTTACATCTACAGCACCAATAGTCAATCCAACAGCATTGAGTGCTTTTACTGACTCCTCTACTATATCATTCCAATTTGTAGGCTTATCAAAAAGAGGGTTATCTTCAAGGATCCATACAGAATTAGAGTCATGTCTATGCCAACGGTCTGTTGCATCAGATTTAAGCATCTTACGACAGGTATAGAAACATCCATCTTCAGTTACATGAAGCCTATATTCACGCGGAAACTTGTGATAATTTTCTATGATATATTTACTTAAATCTTCATGTTCATTGATAAATCTTTCTAATTGCCCTTCGTCTTCAATAAAATATATACCATTGCCCCTTGATGAATGTCTATTCTTTATAATCAAAGGATATCTTAGACCTTCTGGAAGTGTTGTTCCAATTATATCAGATAACTTATACCATTTTGCGGTTTTCACATCATTTACATCAAAACAAAGTTTCATTTTAACTTTATCTGATGAGTTTTTGCATGCATTTACAGTATTTATTTCAATTACTTCTTCTGGATTTTCATTTGGGAAAACCTCTTGTGTGGGTGTAACTGAACCCATTCTAAAAACAATAGCTTTGCCATTGCTCGGAATAATTTGTCTTAAAGGACTTGCTGTGTGATTTTTAGTCCTAATTTTTACATAACGATATCTTCTTGTCATAATAAAATTGTTATAATGTTACAAATATTTCTTACACCATTTATATAGATTTGATGCTAATTCTTTGGTTGTTTGCGAATTATATCTATATGTATAATTCTTTAATGAAATATATTCTGTAGTTGTTAAAATGTCTTCATCTCTAAAATGCTTTACTATAGAATACAACTCATCTCGTCGTAATTCAGAAAATTTATTAGAAGATAGTATAAAACCATGTTTTTTACTCAGTTTCTCAAATATTTTCATTTTCTATTAATTTATAAATTACTTGCTGTTGTATTGTTGCTCCATGATTTTTATATAAATCTGAAGCGTCTTTTGATTCGTATTTATCGGGTATTTCTATTTGCTTTAAATCGAATTTAGAGGCTATTTTAGCCCCCCATTCTCTTCCAATATTAACTTCTTTATCAAAGTCGTTATCGTACAATAAAAACACCTTATTTGCTCTGTTTTTAAGCTCTTCTACAACGTGTTTCTTGGGAATGTATCCTTCACCTTGTAGTGAGGTGCAAGGTATCCCTGTGTTCGCCCAAATACTTAGAGCATCTTTTCTTGATTTTGTTATAATAAGACAATCCATTTTCTCTGGTAATTGCGCCCAAAGATCCCACACATCTCTCTTATGCTGAGAAAGCCATTTTAAAGTTTTACTGTATGGCTGATATATCTTATAAGATACAACATTGTCTTTGAATTCTGCATAAGCATATGCAAGCTTCTCACATGGATAAAATGAAGTTTTATTATCTTTTGTTATAAAGATAAAATCAATTGGGTGTATCTGGCCGAATTCACACCAACTTATAGGTATCCCATATTGCTTCCAAAATAATACATCATCAGACCTCCACCTCCTAATAGAAATATCTATCTTGGAACTGCTTAGTGATTCTTTGGTATGAATATCAAAATGAACAGTATTAATATTTATCATACTGTCAGATATTTTACCAACTTCATTATTAACTCGCTTAGCTAAGTCTTTGGCTTTACAATTTAGTGTTTTTATTAGCAACTCAACTAAAGATCCATGTTCATTGGTTCCAAAATCCATATAGAAGATAGACTTTCCATCCATACTATAAAGGCACAATGATGGTGTTGCTTCAATTCTATATGGAGCCTTTATTTTACATGGTATTTTTGTTATACCAAAGTAATGATTAGCTATTTCAAAGTCACTCCTATCAAAATCAGGTTTGAAAATCTTCGTTTTTCCTATTGCCATTTTTGTATAATTCTAAACAGATCTTCTTGAAAAGAGCCACATCATTACCACAGCATTCACCAAAGCCAACTGGACTTACAACAGACTGCAGGCTTTTCTTTACTGAGCAATACACATATGGTCTGTATTTGTAAAATCCAGCATTTAATTGCCTTGAATCTAATTGATTTTTTGCAGCCCATCTTTTAAGCTCTTTTTGTCCCTTCATTGAATTAACAAAAACAACACATGAAACAGGATTTACATTCTTCATATTCTTATATCACATATTGATTTAAATAATTCAACATCATAACCACAACATTCTCCTTTTAATGCAACTTTATCATTTTGCGATATAGCATCACCTTGTTCTGACACAGATATAAACGAATATACATCAGAAAGTGCAGGCGTAAAACAATAACAATAGAAGCCTTTTGATAGTAGCCAGTTTTTTACTTCTGCTTGTTTACTGCGATCTGGAACACATACATAGCATGGCATGGATCTGGTTCTTCTTCTTTCGTCTGACATATATTCACATTTATTCGTCAAATACATGACACCTATTAGCGCCTTCAATGCATATTGATTTAAACAACTCAATATCGTCACCACAGTATTCTCCACCCCAAAGATTGTCTCCATTTAAGGATTGTAATATTCTGTCTTCTGGTAAATTATAAGAGAACCCAAATGAATCTACATGAATAAACGGCTCCTCGAAAGCATCATAAGGATCAATACCTGTTGTTTTAAAGCAATAAGATTGTAAAAAGAGAGCTACCGAAAACTGAGTTTCAATAGAAGGAGCATACAATATGCAAGGCGTATATCTATTTGTCATAATATTAAATTTACTTTTCTGGTTCTTGCATACATAATGATTTAAATAACGTTAGATTAGTACCACAACACTCTCCTCTATCATGAATAGATGCAGTAGAATCTACGTAGCTATATGCAACAGCAAGTGAGGAAACATATATGAAATTAGTGTTTTCATTTGTAAAAGAACATGTTAAAAAATCATTCTCTTTAAGCCATTTTTCCATATATTGTCTTACTGTTTCCCCACCTACTATTTGCACATAACAAGGATACGCCGTTTCCCTGTACATTTTATTTATCAGCTTTTACCACCAAAAAATCTGTTTAATCCACCAGATGTAGGAGGCGTTTGTTCGCTCCAAATAGGTGTCTTAACTTCAGATTTTTCAGGAACAAACTCTTTAAATGGAACTACCTCAAATATGGTATTTGGATATTGACCAAGTTCTTTAGCGTTTTTAACATCGCTTTCAAGATACTTCCAAGAACTTTCTGCGGCATTCATCTTTAAAACCATCTTGGTATAGATATCAGAATAAATTTTACCATCATCTGTTTTCTTAACACCAAATAGTACTTTTACCTGATTATTGTTAGGCAATGATTTGATTTCAGAAATATCACCAGATTGGAAATACTTTTCAATATTTTCAAGCCTACAAAGTGCGTCACTTGTATTTGCAATCTCAGAAGTCCAATTCTTTTCTTCAGGATTCCAGGAATACCTATTGGGAATACCAAGATAATTTCTGATGAAATCTGTCAATGATTTTTCGCCAACAAATGCTGGCCTCATGTCTGTTCCCTTAAAACGCCCTGCTTTAAGGATGCTTGGACTTACAATTCCTTCTTTTGCCTCTTCTACAGGAAGATAAACACAATCACCATAGGCATCAATCATTTCTACTTTACTGCCATCACGACTATAGTTAATAGTATTAGAAACAAAATAAGACATTTTGTCTGTGATTTCTACCCCACCTGATTTTGTGGGGTCTGTCTTTATAATGAAATCAATTCTAAGTCTTTTTGTTGGAACATTATTTACCACACTCTCGGTAAGGTAATTTATTTCATCATCCCTTGAAATTCCATAAAGCTTTTCCCATTCTGCTTTATTGGGATTTATACCAACAATATTTACGTTAGTATAACCGATGTATCTTTTCCTTGCAACTGTTGCTTCAGTTAATTCTGCAGCCTTACCAAAGGCCATGTAGCTGTTTTTTGTGTTCTTGTTCATTTTATTATAAGATTGTTGTATAAAAGTAAATATCATTTTCACTTGAGCTTACAGACATAATATTATACTTCTTTTTATAGAAATCTACTATGTTTTTTACTGTTGAATTACCTAACATAGGAATATGTTCTATAAACTTCATAATTTTAGAGAAATCTTCTTCTGTTCTATCTGTATCATGACAGTACTGATCTACCAACATAGATAAATCAGATAGATTTATTTTCTCTTTATTTAATAATGTTATAAAATCTTTGTCTGTCATTAGAATTCATTATTATAGTCAAACCAAAGTTGTCTTTTACTATCTTCATCTAATTTCTTAAACTCCTCAATACACTCTAACTTGAATTCAAAATTAGTTTGGCCATAATTTGGTGTTTGTCCTGTTAATGCAATTATATCATCTACAGATAATTCTTCTATCCAATTAAGGTATGGAGACATAATTAAATATTATAATATTTCCTAATTGTGTCATCAACAAGCTTTAGGCTATTTGGAATAGTGTCTTTCTCAAACATACCAATAGGAGCTTTTGCACTTGATTTTCCAGATTTACTCCTGAAAACATAAGACACCTCTCCTGTTGACTTCACCTCTTTACTAGAAAATAATACTATTGAATAAAATCCTTCAGGCATTTGTTTTCTGGCCTTTTTACCAGATACAGCCATAACAAGTTTTTCACTACCATCTACATCTGTAATCATTTCTACGTGACCAAATATATATGCAATTTGATCATCCCTTAAAACGGTATTACAAAGCCTGTTTATTTCAATAATATCATTAGCTAAATCGGTCCATTGATCAAATGTCATCTTCTTCCTATCATTAAATTCTTTATATGCAAGAAAAAGATTAATTGTGTCCAATGATACAGATTTAACATGTTGCATTTTTGATATTTCTTGTAATGCAGACCTAATTTCTGTCATATTGTCTGTTTCAACATAATTACGATTTTCTTTACTCCACATTCCAGATGGAAATGGAAGTTCTTTCATATCAAGATTAATAATTATATGTGTCTCAGGGTTCATTCCTTTATATCCTTCTTTACTAAAATCATAACTTCCATCAGGATTAATTACTGTGGAAGTTGTTTTACCATCACCGGATGGCCCTAATATTGCACAAATTTTACCCATTTATTTATCTTTTTTTTGAATCTTTTTTTTATTTGCTTCTATTTCTTTTATTAAATTACATATATTTGTAATTACAACAACACCGTTCCAATCTCCTTCTTGATAAAATAATTTTTTAAGATAATGATAACATTTCCTTTGCTGTTCTTTTGTCATAACAAATTCAATAATTCTTGTTTATGTTTATTGCATTAACAATCTATTTCTTCTGTAACTTGTATACTTTTTTTAGAAATTAAAACATCTTCAAGTAACAATTTTATATCAATTGCATCTATTAGACTGTTTCCTGCAGACACATAATATGTTTTATGTACAGTTAACTTTATTTCTAAATTCTTTTTTAGATAATTGAAAATCAACTCTTCCATTATAATGAATTTAATAATTCTTTTTTAGTTGCAAAACATTCATGTTCAGGATATTCAGCATAAAATTCTCTACCAGGCAATTTAACATAATATTTGATAACCTTTGCTTCTTTAAAACCCTTTCCATTATCTGGTGCTAATCCGTTATTTTTATGTTCCCGATTAATTCTAACATCAAATTTTTTTACAACTCCAGAAGCACATCTGTTATTACTCATTACCCAACAAGTATCACCAATGTCAAATTTTGTTTTTACTGTCATAATATTTAGTTTTTTAATAATTTTATATATAATTTACTGGTTGCATAATACTAAAAACCACACTCTTTACCAAGCAATAAACTAATTGTTTTGCTGTCACCAGAATCTTCATATGGTTTTATATAGATATTTCTCATACGTTCAATTTCCTTATTCATAAACTTACGATATTCAATAGTAACATGATTTAGTTCCCCATAATTTTCTTCAAGAAACCTTAATCCATTACCAATACCATGTGTAAATTCTGCAAAATGAAATGAATATTCATAACACTCTTGTTGTTTTTCTGTTAATTCTTGGTTGTTTATAATTATTTTCATCTCAAATATAATTTACTGCTTGTTCAATTCTTGGTGATTGCATTCTCTCAAGTAGTTTCTTTGTTTTGGCAAGACCTAATACATCATTAGGTAATGGTAGTTCACTAAAATGATTTACACCACCATCAAATAGTAATGGACAAATATTTCCACCACCACCTTCTCTGCCTGCAATAATTTCAAGGAATCTAATATTCAATTTTGTTACCTCAAAGGCTCTTTATCCTTTGATTCTATATATTGCTATATAGTTCAGACTATCTCTTCATAACCCACTAAATATTGGTATATATAGGATTATGCACCGCACTCGTGCTATTTCATCTTCTTCAACACCATTTGGTAAGAAGGTATATAGTAGTCGTTGATCCTTCATTATATTTCTATAATGCTTGGATTAGGGTTATCCCATAGGGACTTTCCCAGATTCACGGTGTTTTATAAGAACATTATAATTTATATAACATTGATTCACAAAAATATGGTTTTACAATTTCTTCAAATAACAAATTGCTTTCTTTATCAGAAATTATAACCATAAATTGATTTTTCCATTTAGATATTCTATTTTTTAGATTAAATCTTTTTAATAAAAAATCACTAAATAGTTTTACTGAATCATAATCAAATCCATTTGTACAAAAATGATGATATTTAATATGAAATGGTTTTGAAACATAACCATCATCCATATAATGTATCGCCAAAGACTCTTCGTTATAGTATTGTAACAGATCTTCACATATGACTTTCTTTGGAATATAATAATTTCTTAAATATTTAGTAAATTCAGTAGAACTAAAAACAGAAAATGCAGTATGATATGTTCTATTTGTTCTTTTGTCATTTCTTGCACTTATTTTTATTCCACTATTTTTTAAAGAATTTAATAGATTTATTTTAAATAGATGATATTCATATTGTTTTATTG
>QMCD01001684.1_pt1 | contig 13106 bp, 12 predicted proteins | sample 1821841 | NCBI WGS metagenome assembly QMCD01 (sample SAMN01991225, study PRJNA193472) | Termite gut metagenome, whole genome shotgun sequencing project. | isolation source: worker | host: Macrotermes natalensis | reverse complement strand
CCGTACGGTCGTGCCCGACACGACAACAAAAGCTTATCGAACCCTCAATTCTGTTTTTGGCGGTTTCTTCTTTGTAATCCTGTTTTAGCAGGTTTTCATATTCTTTATTGCTTTCCTCTAACTTATCTTTCCACTCCTTTAGATCTACGAGTTCTACGTCTTGGCGATATACGCCATCGAGCTCCTGAATAAGGTTGTATATTGCCTCATCTTTGTGGCGGGCTCTCATCAGTCCCTGTGGGGAGAAGTTGAAAAAATAGCTGTCCATATTTTTTAATGTTTAGAGTCTAAGTTGAACTGTACGTCATGTATCTTTTATCCGTGTTGCCATTATACAATGACAAAGCAAAAATAAACTAAAGAATACAAGTAGCCGAAAGAAAATTGTGACATCTTTCGACATACTTTGTGACATCTTTCGACATTTTGGATATGTCGCTGGAAGCAAGGGGATTTAGCAGGGAGCAGACAAGTCTTCTGAAATAGAAGGACGCATAATATCAAGCAAATATTTATATAAATCTACTGTTTTTACTCCCAATTTGCCTGCGATCCGTTCTTTTCTTTTCCGGCAGGCATCCAGTGTAATATTGAATAAATGGGCAACTTTCTTAATATCGGAGTAAAGGTATATATAAGAAAGAAAACGGATGTCATCAGGAGTTAAATCAGGATGTTTTTCTTTTAAAGGTGATATTAAAGAAGGATTGACCTGCTCGAGTTGTGTCAGGAAATTTTTTGCATCATCTTCCGAATCCTTCAATTGCCCTTTCAGTTTTTGAATAATAGGGTTTAATGTCTGTATTTCCTGTTCGGACGAGACTTCCGAAAAAGCAGTTATCAATTCTTTTATCAGCTCGCTACGGTTGGTTTGGAATAATACTCGAGCTGTCAGTTGATTTGTCTTCCATTCTATTTCCTTATTCAATCGTTCCTGTTCCAGCAAAGCTATCGTTTCTTTCTCTTTGTATTTCTGCTCCAGGATTAATTTTTCATTCTGTTCATTATTTAAACGTTGCTTTTCCAACAGAATCAATGTTTCCTGTTCTTTTAGCTGTTGTTCTAAGAGCAGCTTTTCGCTTTTCTCCTGTTCTAATTCATATATTTTCTGCTGTTTGTTCTTTATGGATTTCAAACGGAAAAACCAAAACCCAACCAATAAAAGCACAAAAACACTAATCGAAATAACAATAAAAAGCGTATATTCTACCTTTTGTTTTGCTTTATTTTCGACCAGGGCTTTTTCCATCTCAAATAATTCAAACTTCGCCCGACTGCCCTCCGAATAATTATTCATGTTTATTTTTAATAAAGAATCTTTCATCAAGATGATGGAATCTTTGTATCTATTGGCTATATCAAGCGCATTTTCTTCTTCATATAAATCTGATAAAAGCTCATATATTTTGATTGTTTGTAGCAAGGTCGGTTGGCTTTCTAATGCTTGTCGGGCATAATAAATTGCCTCTTTGTTATCTCCCTTTTTAAGATATATTTGTGAGAGATTGAATAAAACCTCAGTCATAACTTCGGTAAACTCTGCCTTGCTATTGCCTGTATTATTTATAGTTTCAAGCAGCTGCAAACTCAAGCCTATTGCTTCTTCCTCTTTTCCAAGAAGGGATAAATGAAGCACTTTTTGAACGGAAATACCATAGACGATACTTTTGTCAGAAAGATTCTTTGCCTTTTCAAGAGCAATCTCAATATAGTGTTCTGCCGAATCAAGATTATTTAAAAAGACATAACTCTCCCCAATATTGCCCGCGATTCTTGCTCCTACAAGATTATTATTTATGTTTACACTGGCAGAATAGGCTTTTTTCATATATTCTATCGACACCGTATATTTTTCAGTATAATAATATAATAAACCAAGGTTATTTAATATTTTCATTTCTATTTCTCTATCTTGTATGTCAAGGGCAATCTTATAAGCTGTAAGCAAATATTCCAAGGATTGCCAATAATCAGACATTAACAAAAAGTAACCTCCTAAAGTATTTAACGATGTCGCCTGATAATCTTTCCAATTATTCTTTTCCGCCAAAGCTAAGGCTTGCATATTTATTTCAATACATTTCACATAATTTCCCTGGAAATACTCTTGCTTGGAAGAGTCTATCAACTGTTGGTAGTATTCCCTTGTATTGGTATTAGCATTAGCTCCCAAAAGAATAGATATCAACAGGGAAAGTAAAACAAATAATAAAAAAATCTTGAACTTTATTCGCATTGTCTTTTGTTAAAACGTAGATGCAAATATAATAAAAATAATAATTTATATGAATCAAAGGCTGAAAAAATAATCTGTAGTGATTTTAGAGAAGTTACGCAAGTTAAACGAAGTTATAACAGTGAAACAGTACAATGGTGAAGTGGTAAATTAGTTGTTTACTTTTTATTCCCCTTGTACCATTTTACCATTGTTACCATTGGGTAAAACCCCGAGCTCACGTTAATGTACTAAAGTTTTACTCGAAATAGCTCTAATGTGCAACAGTGACATGTAGTAAGGTTTTCCATTTGGGAAGATTTAGAGGTGCTCTATCTCCTTTTTAGCTTTCTCCCAATAAACATCCATTTCGGATAAGTTCATGTCCGATAAGATTTTCTTATCCTTTGAAATCAGCTCTTCCATTTTTTTGAAGCGACTGATGAATTTACGGTTGGTCTTTTCCAATGCATCTTCAGGATTGATATGCAAGAAACGGGCATAATTGACAATAGAAAACAGAATATCGCCGAATTCTTCTTCCATCTTTTTGGAATTATTTTGTTTGGCTTCCTGCTCAAATTCGGATATTTCTTCTTTTACCTTCTCTAAAACTTGTGAAGAATTTTCCCAGTCGAAATTTACGCCATGAACTTTTTCCTGTATGCGATATGCTTTTACCATAGCCGGCAACGATTGGGGAACACCTCCCAATACGGATTTACGCCCTTCGGACAGTTTGATTTTTTCCCAATTAACTTTTACATCTTCCTCATTATTTACATGAATTTCTCCAAATACATGAGGATGCCTTTTTATCAATTTATCACAAATACCGTTCACCATGTCGGCGAAATCAAAAGCATTTTTCTCTTTGGCAATCTGGGAATAAAAAACAATATGCAACATAATATCGCCTAATTCCTTTTTTACTTCATCCATATCATTATCCAGAATCGCATCGGACAATTCATAGGTTTCTTCTATAGTCAGATAACGAAGGCTTTCTATGGTTTGCTTTTTATCCCAAGGACATTTTTCTCGCAACTCTTCCATAATATGGAGTAATCGGTCTATTGCCGTATGATTTTTATTTTCGGTCATTGCTTTTGTTTTATTGCTGTTTTGCCCAGGAATCTTTCAAGGTAACGGTTCTGTTGAAAACCAATCTTTCCGGTTTGGAATCCTTGTCTATACAAAAATAGCCCAAACGTTCAAATTGATAACCTGATAATGGCTTGTCGCTTAATAAAGTTGGTTCAATAAAAGCTTCTTTTATTTCCAATGAATTGGGATTGATATGCTTCAAGAATGTTTCTCCTTCTTCTACATTATCGGGATCTTCGACAGAAAATAAACGATCAAATAGACGAACTTCTGCTTTGCGAGTATGGTTGACAGGTAACCAATGAATGGTTCCTTTTACTTTTTTCTCACTTTGCATTCCACTGCGTGTTTCGGGATAATAAATGCAATGGATTTCTGTAATGTTTCCGTCTTCATCTTTTACAATTGATTCACAACGGATGATATATGCATATTTCAATCGAACCTCTCCCCCTGGGAATAACCGGAAGAATTTTTTAGGAGGATTTTCCATAAAATCGTCCCGCTCTATCCACAATTCTTTTCCAAAAGGAATTTCACGATGTCCCATAGATTCATCCTCAGGGTTATTGACTGCTTGAAGCATTTCTTCTTTTCCTTCGGCGTAATTATCAATAATCAGTTTAACCGGATTTAATACTGCCATTGTTCTGGGAGCACGTTTATTCAAATCGGTACGGATACAAAACTCCAGCAATGACATATCAATTACATTGTCCCGTTTTGCCACTCCAACTGTTTCGGCAAAAGTACGTATAGCCTCGGGAGTATATCCTCTGCGACGGTATCCCGAAATGGTCGGCATACGCGGATCATCCCAGGATGAAACATATTTTTCTTCCACCAATTGCAACAATTTTCGTTTGCTCATGACAGTATAAGTAAGGTTAAGCCGTGCAAACTCTATTTGTTGAGGATGATGTATTTTCAAGGTTTCGCAAAACCAGTCATACAAAGGACGATGTACTTCAAATTCCAACGTGCAGATGGAATGGGTAATCCCTTCTATTGAATCACTTTGTCCGTGGGCATAATCATACATGGGATAAATGCACCATGTGTTACCTGTGCGATGATGTTTCGCATGCAAAATACGGTACATAATAGGATCACGCATGTGCATATTGGGAGAAGTTATGTCTATTTTAGCTCGTAAAACACAATGTCCGTCTGGAAAATTGCCGTTTTTCATTTTTTCAAATAAAGCAAGGTTTTCTTCTACACTCCGGTTTCGGTATGGGCTTTCTATTCCCGGAGCAGTGGGTATGCCACGCATTCTGCTTATTTCTTCCTGAGGGGAATCGTCTACATAAGCTTTTCCCTGCTTAATTAATTCTATTGCCCATACATATAATTGCTCGAAATAATCAGAGGCATATAATTCTTTATCCCACTGAAAACCTAACCATTGAATATCTTCTTTTATAGAATCAACATATTCTATATCTTCTTTTACCGGATTGGTATCATCAAAACGAAGGTTGCATTTTCCATTGTATTTTTCTTTCAGACCAAAATTCAGACAAATGGCTTTGGCATGTCCAATATGCAGGTAACCATTAGGCTCGGGAGGAAAACGTGTATAAACTAAATTTCCATTCTTACCTGAAGCCAAATCCTCTTCAATAATGGCTTCTACAAAATTCAATCCTGCTTTTGGTTTTGAAGATTCTTCTTTTTTAATATCCATGGTTAAATAATTTGGTGTTTAGCAATATAGCTAAACAGGAGTTATTGTAAAATCAATTTGCAAAGGTAAACTTTTTATGAAAAGGGAGAATAGGGTACGGTAGAAAAACAAACACAGACTGACTCTTTTGTGACAGCCGCCTTTCATCCGAAATCGTTAAGCTAACAAAAGATATATGCTTCTGACTTGAAATAATACAGTTTCTTATGAATGTTATCAGTTTTCTTTTTAATATAATACGGTATCCATTTTTGATTTTATTAAGAGTTATTTTTGTAAAGATACTGATAAAATTTTAATATAGTATATATAATATCGGATTAAAGTATATACTATAATGTAATAAAGTATATACTAAAAAAAATTATAGTATATACTTTACGAAAAATAGATGCGGTTCTTTTTCTAAATAGAAGCGGAGAAAAAACAAAAAATAACAAGGCTGTTTTAAAAAGCAGGCTTTAGCAATAAAAAATACAGTTGAAAAAAATCTCGACGACCTTTTCATACAAAAGAAATAAGCCCGCAATCCTGTGAGTGTTACTGCCTATTCTTCTATGAATTACTTTTAAAATGTTGAGTTTTTGAAAGCAAAAATATTGAAATAGCTAATGAATAAGGAATGATTTTTAAGATGGTAGATTTATATATCAAAACATTTTTGTTGTTTTTTTATCTATAAGTCAACAATTTGAAAAAATAAAATCAGAAAAATTGCTTTTCCTGTTTTTCCTATCAAAAAAAGATGTACTTTTGCAGTCTGAAAAATGAGGGAGTTTAGCTCAGCTGGTTTAGAGCATCTGCCTTACAAGCAGAGGGTCACTGGTTCGAATCCAGTAACTCCCACTAAAAAGGGTACTTAAAAGAATACCCTTTTTCTTTTTTATGGACATCATTCGCAACTATTTTCCATCGCTTACCTTCAAACAATATAATCAACTTGAACAACTGCAAGATTTATATGCGTTTTGGAACAATCAAATAAACATCATATCCCGCAAGGATATTGAAAATTTATACATGAATCATGTTCTACATTCATTAAGTATTGCCAAACTGATTTCATTCAAAGAGAATACAACTATTTTGGATGTGGGAACCGGCGGCGGTTTTCCCGGCATTCCGCTTGCAATAGTATTTCCCTCTGCAAATTTTCATCTGATTGATTCCATTGGAAAGAAAATCAAGGTTGTGGAAAATATTATTCACGAAACCGGACTTGAAAATGCAAGGTGCGGTCAAATGAGAGCAGAACAAGTCGAATCGAAATATGATTTCATTATCAGCCGTGCCGTAACAGCTTTGCCTCAATTTTATCAATGGGTCTCTAAGAAAAGCAAGAAAAATTCTTTTAATGACCTTGCCAACGGAATTTTATACCTAAAAGGTGGAGATATAGAAAAAGAAATGCAGGAAACTCCTGCAAAAAAGATTTTTCCCTATCCTATATCCACATGGTATCAGGAAGAATATTTTTTACAGAAATATATTATACATATCCCACTATAATAACGTGCGTTCGGGATCAAATGAAGTTGTTTAAAGTTTATAGCTTCCTGTAACTTCATCTAACTTGCATAAATTCTCTTGCCCAAACAAATAAATTCCAAATTCACGTTGTAATAAGCGTATTAATCCTGATTTTTATAGAAATTTTATTTCCAGATATCTTCTGAATAAAATATCTTTTCCAGAAAAAGCGCATGAGCAGGGACGGAAATACCGGCAGCACAACGGTTTTTTCTTTCAATAATTTCACAAAACTCCTCTATGCTGAGCTTGTCTCTGCCAACATCAAGCAAGGTGCCAACAATAGCTCGCACCATATTCCTCAGAAAACGATCAGCGGTAATCCGGAAAAACAACAATCCGTCTTCTTTTTCTTCCCAACGGGCAGCGGTAATCCGGCAATTATTGGTGAAAGTTTGTGTATGTACTTTCGAAAAACTGGTAAAATCGGTATAATGCATCAACTTTTCACAGCAAGTATTCATCTTTCCTGTATTCAGGGGATAAAATACACGGTAGGCAAGCCTGTCCAGAAACGGATCTTTCTTTGTCAAAATATAATATTGATATGTTCTGCTTATTGCATCAAAGCGGGCATGAGCAGAATCCTTTACCGGAAGAATATCATAAATAACAATATCACCGGGAAGAAAGCTGTTCAATCTTTGAAGGAATTTATTTTTCGTTTCCGAATTAATTAGGCAAGTCTGTGTATCGAAATGAGCATAAAATTCACGGGCATGAACACCGGTATCGGTACGTCCGGCTCCCATCAAGTTTATATTTTCTTTTAACAGCAAGCTTAACGCATTGGTTAAAACTTCCTGAACTGTAACGGCATTGGCTTGTATTTGCCAGCCAAAATAATTCTGTCCGTTATAAGCCAATTTCAAAAAGTAACGCATAAGTACTATTTTGCTTTTGCTTTTTGTTCATAATATTTACATGCAGGACTTATTTTACAACTTTCGCATTTGGGTTTGCGGGCAATACAGACATATCTTCCGTGTAAAATAAGCCAATGATGAGCCAGTGGAATCAATTCTTCAGGAATGTGTTGTACCAATTGTCTTTCGACTTCCAAAGGTGTTTTGGCATTGGTAGTAAGCCCAATCCGGTTGGAAACACGAAAAACATGCGTATCGACTGCCATAGCAGGTTTATTGAAGAAGACCGAAGCCACAACATTAGCTGTTTTCCGTCCCACGCCGGGTAATTTTTGCAATTGTTCAACATCATCGGGAACTATTCCATGAAAGTCATCCACCAGCATGCTTGCCATTCCTTTCAAATGTTTGGTTTTATTATTGGGATAGGAAACGCTTTTAATATATTGATAGATTTCTTCTATAGATGCGTCTTTCATGCTCTCTGCCGTAGGATATGCCTCAAAAAGTGCAGGTGTTACCATATTAACCCGTTTATCGGTACATTGTGCAGACAAAATAACAGCCACCAGCAACTGGTACGGATCATTGTAATGCAACTCAGTGGAGGCATCCGGGCTGTTTTTGCTAAAATAATCAATTATAAAGGTGTAGCGTTCTTTCTTTGTCATTCTTTTTCCAGTTTTATTTTGATATCATTTACATACACATTATCGGGGTATCTTGCCGACAAAGACGGAACTATTTCTCTCAACAAATGACTGTCTTCCTTCATGGAGAAAAAGGCATTATTGCCCAATGTCTGGTAAAAGGCAAACAGGGAAGCTAATTTATCGGGGTGCGAGCGGATAAAACCGGTAAGATATTCCTTATGTGCATTAAAATATACATAATACATGCTGTCCAAAGCAGCTATTGCACTATCAGAATAATCTCCGGAAGCATATTTGACAAATTCATTTGACAATTTCCTTGTCTCCATATACAGGGTGTCTAATTTCCTGTTATTTGTTAACAGCAAATCGGTTTCTTCACTTCCCTGAATATCATAACCGCCTTGCAAGTTATTGATGTCTCCTGAAAAAGTCAGTTTTTCTCCTGCGTCCGCAATAAAAGGGATAAATGCAGTATCGGAAAACTGCATAAGATAAGCCCCGATTTGATCATTTTGTATGGAATGGGAAAAATATCCCTTTATTAATAATACCGTATCCATTGGTAGCAATTCGTCCGGAGAAAGTTGATATAAAACAAAATAATCCTGTTGACAATTATCGAACTGTCCTGAAATGGAAGTCTTTTGTTGGCATCCTGCAAAAGCAAGCAATAATAATATAAAGACAGGAATAAAGCTGTATTTTTGATATAATGAAATTTTCATCCTGCAAAATTACACAAAAGAAGCAAGCACCTGTTTGGATAAGCCATACATTGGAAAAAAACCTTTTAGAAAGCAATTGTAACTGTTTTTTATTTATTTTTGTTTCTTTGATATAAAATGTTAAGATAAGGAATAATTTTGATATAAAATATGAAAAAAGGAATAATTGTTTTGATAGTTGTGGGGATATTATTTGCAATATTTGCCCCGATTCTTTTCACCCAAAATTGGACATGTATTGATTTTGCTAAAAAAGGACAAATAGGAGATACTATTGGTGGAATTACAGCACCCATTATTGGAATTTTAAGTATATTATTGCTTTATTTTACTTTAAAGGCACAAATGGACTTTGACAAAAAACAAACGGAACTGTCCAGTGATGAGCAATTCAAATCAACTTTTTTCAATTTGTTGCAAGTCCAAAGAGATATAATAGAAAAAATTGCAGGTGATTTTAAATATTTAGGACAACGTGTTAATGAAGAATACGAAAAAAATGCAGTCAGAGGATTAGATTTTTTTAAAGAGGCAGAGTATCAATTATCTCTCATTTATGAAGCCTTAGACAACGAAAAGTTTATTGATCATTATGACCAAGGGAGAGCGTATGACACAGAAGTATTTCTTCAAAAAAAATTTTGTTATGGAGATGATGCTCCTATGGACATACAAACAGGACAGGAGATAGAAATTAATAAAGATAGAAAAGTCCATAGAGTTGCCTATACGAATGATATGTATGGTATATCTGAAAAAATACACACATGTTATAGAGAAATGTCGGAAGATAAAAAAATTGGATTAGGATATGCGTATTTTTTCTACAAATATGAGAATGTAGGACATTATTTTAGACATATATACCAAATTTTAAAGTTTCTAAAAACTAGTGAAGATGAGAAACTAAATTCATTAAGAAAACCAGACAAGGAGAAGGCGATACATAGTGATTTTAAAAAATATGCTCAATTCATTCAAGCACAAATGTCAACGGATGAGTTATTACTTTTGTTTTACAATAGTTTTACTTTTAAAAAGGCTCAACAATTAATCATTTACTATGATTTGTTGGAAAATTTAACTGTTCAAAATCTGATAAAAAAAGAACACAATTGTAAGTCAGAATTAAAACTTAAAAATAAAGATAATTTATTCTTAGATTTGATAAGAAGGAGGTAAACAAATATATTGCTGTTATTTCGATAAAAGGCAAAGCCCTCGTTCACTTGAGGCTATTTCAAAAATAAACGCCGACGAACGTTCGGGCGATAATTTTTGCCTCGTTGGGCATGGTTTCGCAGCATTGCGGAAAGTATGCCCGACATCTTTGAGGATACCTTCCCAATCTTGGGAAAGTATGATCCGCTTCCTTGTAGATACTTTCCCAACATCGGGAAAGTGTGTCCGACATCTTTGGGGACGATTTCCCAACCTTGGGAAAGTAAGGTCGACATCATTGGGGATGGTTTCCCAACCTTGGGAAAGCGTGCCCAACATCTTTGGGGATGGTTTCATAGCTTTGGGAAAGTGTGCTTGACATCTTTTGGGGCGGTTCCATAATTTTGGGAAAGTATACTTGACGCCTTTGGAGATACCTTCACAAGCTTGGGAAAATATACCGGACATCACGGTAACACTCAACAAGGTTTCCGGGCTTCGTCTGTGCGTTCTTGTGATGACTGCGAAGCACGAAGCCATCAGGAATCACCCCTAAAACCCATAAAGTGGATTTTGGCGAGTGGTTAAAGGTAAAATAATGTGGATTCGTGATCAAATGAAGGTGTTTAAAGTTTATAGCTTAATGGTGGAATAGTATGGTAGAATGGCACAAGAGTGCAATATTTAAACTTTCAGCCTTCAACTTTATAACTTCCTGTAAACTCATTTAACTTGCGTAACTTCTCTTAGACAAACAAATAAACCCCGAACTCATGCTATAATAAAGAGATAGCAAACTGTAAAAGTTCCTAAAAAGCATTATACTATATTTTTACAAATATTTTTGAAGAAATGTTCTTTTATAAAGAAAAAAATGATACCTTTGCAGTCCAAATTTTGATTTGTTTTTAATAAAAGAAAAATGTACGCAATTGTAGAAATAGCAGGGCAACAATTTAAGGTTGAAAAAGATCAGAAGATCTTCGTTCATCGCCTGAATGCTGAAGAAGGGTCAAAAATAGATTTTGACAATGTATTGTTAACTGACAACAACGGTAAAATAAATGTAGGAATTCCATCTTTATCAGGAGTAAAAGTTTCTGCTACCGTATTGAATCACTTGAAAGGTAAAAAAGTTTTAGTCTTTAAAAAGAAAAGAAGAAAAGGTTACCAAAAAATGAATGGTCATCGTCAATATTTGAGTTATATTCAAATTAACGAAATAGTTGGGTAATAAACATGTTTGATAACATAGAAAATAAAAGATAATGGCACATAAAAAAGGAGTCGGTAGTTCGAATAATGGTCGTGAATCAGAAAGTAAGCGATTAGGAATTAAAATATTTGGTGGACAATTCGCAAAAGCAGGAAATATTATTGTACGTCAAAGAGGGACAGTTCATAATCCAGGACAAAATGTGGGTATAGGAAAGGATCATACTATTTTTGCTTTGATTGATGGAACTGTTCAGTTCAAGAAAAAAGCCCAAGGAAAATCCTATATTTCAGTTGTTCCACAGGAAAATCCTGTTGCATAATTTAGTTTTTATAAGTATAAATAAAAAGGTTGTTCCATTTGGAATGACCTTTTTTATTATTTATTAAACTTTCACAAGAAAGCTTTCGATAAGTTTCCAAACATTCTTATTAGTCTTAATTTCTCTTTTAGGGTAACTCTTTGGGTTTGGAATAAGCCGGATTCGTCAAAAATTCTTCATCAGTCAATGAATTCAGAAAAACTTTCAGTTGTTGTTTTTGCTTAGGAGTGAGCATCGCACCACCGTCATTGATCTTGTGCATAAGCGGGTGAACATATTGAGAAGTGTGTAATCCTTCACTATAAAAATCAATTACTTCATCTAATGTTTTAAAACGTCCGTCATGCATATAAGGAGCCGTAACAGCGATATTTCGCAGGCTTGGAGCGCGATATGAGCCAATATCCTGTGGATTTCCTGTTACTGCAAAACGGTCTCTATTATCTAAAAAAATACTATTCAATGCATTGTTATAGTATAAATTAGTCGTCATTAAAACATTTCCATCTCCTCCATGACAATGAAAACAATCTGCACCTTCTTCTGTCGTAAATAGAATAAATCCTTGTAATTCTTCATTTGTCAACTGTATTTTCCCACGAAGATATTGGTCAAAACGGGAATTGGCAGAAACCAATGTCCGAATGAACTGGGCAATAGCTTTATAAATCCGTTCTGCAGTTACTTCTTCCGTTCCAAAAGCTGCCCTGAACATCGGAGGATACATGGAAATGGATTGTATCGCTTGCACACTTCGTTCTACCGTACTGTTCATTTCATGGGGAGCAATAATACCCATTCGGACAATATCTTCCAGATTACAAAATTGATTGTTAGGATTTTCTTTGTAAATCATTCCATTCCAGAAATAACCACTATTATTGAATATCAAATTAAACAACGGCATCATAAAATGCGGTGTTTCAATTCCGGTTATGCCAAAGGTTTTTCCGTCAATATATTTGGGATGATTTACACCACATTCAAAAGCATTTTCCTGCAAATGACAAGTGGCACAACTCATCAGCGAATCGGGATTGCTGCCCAAATAACCTCGCAGTCGTCCGTCATAAAACAAATATCTTCCTAATTTTATTCCTTCTTCGGTCAAAGGATTGTCATCAGGATTATTTAATTGTGTTGGAAAATGTTTGGGAATAGTAAGTGTGTAAGGTGTAGCATCAGGATTTACATCGCCCTCAATTGGTTCTTTCGGCTCACAAGCGGAGAACAGAAAAAATAAAATGAAAAATAAAGAAAGATAACTCTGTTTTTGCATAATATCTCTATTCAAATAAACCATTTAAGGTAGATAGAAGATTGTTTGAGATTATACTGATATTTAATATCAGTTTTTTCTTATTTTATAATCTCTTATATATTTATTTTTTCTTTTTTGTAGTAACTCCAACATGACCAAGTAATCGTACCTAACAACAAAAGCAAAATTAACAATGAACTTATTGATCCTATTCTTGTAGCGATAATATATTCTTTGGGTATGAATTTAAATTCAATAAGATGTTCTCCTGCCGGAACAATCATTCCTCTCAATATCCAGTCTGTTCTAAAATGTTCAACCGGATTACCGTCAACAGTAACTTCCCAGCCATGCGGA
>QMCD01003726.1_pt1 | contig 13120 bp, 4 predicted proteins | sample 1821841 | NCBI WGS metagenome assembly QMCD01 (sample SAMN01991225, study PRJNA193472) | Termite gut metagenome, whole genome shotgun sequencing project. | isolation source: worker | host: Macrotermes natalensis | reverse complement strand
TTGATTTGATAAATAATTATTTCATTAACTTAACTTAAACGGAATGCCTATGGGAAAATGTCATTGTGTTGTAGAAAATCTATTTTTTTTGAGTGAAATAACAGATGTTTTTTTATTAATTTTAATACTATGGATAAATCATTTTGTGATTTTATAAAAAGTGCATTGCTTATAGCTGTTTTTTGTATGTCGGGATTGGGAATAAATTCATTGTATGCAAACGAAGCGCCTGAACCCGGTCAGTCCGAATTTGATATTTCGGGGAAAGTTCTTGATGAGATGAACGAGCCTGTTGCGGGTGCAAATGTGGTTGTCAAAGGAACTACTAACGGTACGATTACGGATATGAACGGAAACTTTTCTTTGTCTGTGTCGGCCAATCAAACTTTAGTGGTAAGTTATGTAGGGTATGAACCTAAAGAAGTTTTGATTATCAACCAGTCAACCGTCACGATTGTTTTGGAAGAAATGGTTAATGCGCTGGATGAATTGGTGATAGTGAGTTATGGTACTCAGAAAAAAAGAGATTTAACCGGATCTGTCTCACAGATCAGTTCGGATAAACTGGAAAATATTCCGGTCGGTCAGTTTGCTCAGAAATTACAGGGGCAAGTCGCCGGTTTGCAGATCAACCAGTCTACCGGACAGCCCGGTAAGGGGATGGGCTTCCGTATTCGCGGAGCGGCTTCGTTTAATGGAAGCAGTACGCCGTTGTTTGTCGTAGACGGAATGCCTGTTACGGTAGATCTCAGTACGATCAATCCGGATGAAATCGAATCGTTTTCCGTACTGAAGGATGCTGCCGCTACTTCTCTGTACGGTTCGCGCGCCTCCAACGGGGTTATCCTGATTACGACCAAAAGAGGGAAGAACGGGCAGACGGTTGTAAGCGCTAACGCCAGTTATGGTATCCAGTCGCTTAATGGGCTGAAAACGCCTGATGTTATGAATGCAAGGGAGTTTGCGCAGTATAAAAAGGAGTATTATGAAGATGCCGCCAGATACGAAAATTATACGGGCGGCGTGCCGGAACAATACCAAAACCCGGAACAATACGGGGAAGGAACGAACTGGTATGATGAACTGACACACAGCGCTCCTATACAGACTTACAGCATTAGTGTGACGGCCAATAAGGATAAATTCAATACATCGATGGTGATGGGATACCATCGTCAGGACGGAGTTATTTATAATTCAAACTTTGAGCGTTATTCTTTCCGCGCCAATAACGATTATCAGGTGAACGATCGTCTGAAATTGGGATTGAATATCGCTCCTTCTATCCAGATCCGGAATAACCAGAATTCGGACGGAGGCTGGCAGATCATCAGCGCTTCGTTTCTGGCAGACCCGACGGTGAGCCCGTATGATGAAAACGGGGATCTTATTTTATCGCTGAACTCTCCCGGTATGTTTCCGCAGCCGAACTGGGTTCGGGTATTGAAGGAAAAAACGAGCAAGACGCAAGAGGTTGCGTTGTTAGGTACGGCTTTTGCCGAGTTGAATATCTGGGATGGCCTTACATATAAGTTTCAGGCGGGATTGGATCTTACTTCCAGTAATTTCAGGGGGTTTTCTCCGTCTACGATCGGGGGAGCTATGTTTACAGCCCCTCCGCAGAAAGCGGTAGGTGAATATAGTACGATTTTCAAGTATAACTGGACAGTTGAGAATACGCTCTCTTATGATAAAACGTTTGGGGAAGATTATACGGTCGGAGCGCTGGTCGGTTATACGGCTCAAAAATTCACAGAGGAATATAACCGGTTGAACGCGACCGATTTTCCGGATGATGATATCCGGTGGATGACGGCCGGAGCTACAAAGAACGGCGATAACTATGTAAATGAATGGTCTATCGCCTCTGTAATTGCCCGTCTGAATTATAGTTTCAAAAACCGGTATTTGTTACAGGCTACTTTCCGGCGCGACGGATGTTCGCGTTTCGGACCGGGAAATAAATATGCGAACTTTCCTTCCGTATCCGCCGGCTGGATTATTTCGGACGAGGATTTTATGGAAGACATTACTTCGACAATGAATTATCTGAAAGTACGTGCGAGCTATGGTCTTACCGGAAGTAACGAATTGAATGGTAATTATGGATATATAGCAGGAATCGGAACCAGTAATTATGTGTTCGGCGGCTCCCTGGTTCCGGGAAAATACGTGAGCAGTCTTGGGAATAATTTACTGACCTGGGAAGAAAATAAACAATTGGATTTAGGTATTGATCTCGGATTTTTTAATGACCGTATCTATCTGATGTATGACTATTATCAGAAAAAGACCGACGGAATGCTTTACCAGATTGATGTACCCGTTGCGTCCGGATTCTGGAATTATACGGCTAACATGGGTAATTATAAGAGCTGGGGTCATGAAATAACGGTTCAATCCCGTAACCTGACAGGCGACTTTAGATGGACTACGAATCTGAATTTTACATTTAACCGAAATAAGGTCACGAAGTTAGGGACAAATGACACTCCTAATGGCGGTTATAGTAATCAGGAAGATTTTAACCGGTTGCAGGTAGGAGAACCGATCGGTATTTTTATGGGTTATGTTTTTGACGGCGTGTATATGACCGAGGAAGAGATTAATTCGCAGCCGAAATACGCTTCGTCTGAAATCGGTACGGCACGTATGAAAGATATGGATGGCAACAAGGTGATTGATGCGAACGACCGTGTTAAAATCGGTGATCCCAATCCGGATGTATTGTATGGTTTGACGAATGAGTTTGCGTGGAAGGATTTCGATCTGAGCATTTTATTGCAGGGGCAGATCGGTGGTGATATAATTAACTCCAATTATGAGCATACGCTGAACATTGACGGTTGTTTCAATGTGTTAAGAACAGTGGCCGACCGGTGGCGTTCGCCGGAAAATCCCGGAAATGGGGAAGTGCCCCGGACGAAAAACGGTACGACCGATCTGTTCCGTTTTAATAATAGCAGTTGGGTATACGACGCTACTTACCTGGCTGTCAAAAATATCACTTTAGGATATACGTTGCCGATCAAAGCCAACCAGTATCTTTCCAAATTGAGAATTTATCTGACGGCGCAGCAATTAGCTGTCTTTACGAAGTATCCGGGTATGAATCCGGAAGTCGCGCAAAACGAAGTGATGGGATGGAGAGGTCTTGGTGTGGACCGGACGACTTATCCCGTGCCCCGTACGTTCAGCATCGGCTGTAATATTACCTTTTGATATGAAAGTATGTTTAAAATTTAAAAGAAAATTATCATGATAAAAAAAATAGTTAGCTTACTGTTACTTGTGGTGATATTTGCCTCTTGTTCGGATGACTTTCTGAATATCGCGCCTCAGCATTATCCGAGTGAAGCAACTTTTTTCAAAACAAAAGATCAGTTTGAACAAGCGATCAACGGGGCCTATTCTTCGTTACGGGGAATTTCCGCCCGTCAGGGATATCTGATGGGAGAAATGCGTTCGGATAATACGCATTATACGCTCTATAAGGCGGACCGTGGTCTCCATATCCAGTATCGTGAAAATATTGCGGACTTTGTTGTGGATGACCAGAATCAGTGGACGAATGAAATGTATTATTCCTGCTATTATGGGATTTCAAGGACGAATAAAATATTGGCTTATATTGCCCAATCGGATTTTGATGCGGAATTTCAGCATCAGATTATCGGTCAGGCCAAATTCCTCCGCGCTTTTTTCTATTTTCAGTTGGTGCAGTGCTTTGGTGATGTTTGTTTGTATTTGGATGAGGTAACGGGATTCGACAATGCGTTCCTGCCCCGTTCTCCGGTTGCGGAGGTCTATAACCGGATTATTGCTGATGTTACGGATGCGATTGATATATTGCCGGCTGTCACGTTTCCTCAGAACGGTTCGGCCACAAAAGGCGCTGCTAAAATGTTGTATGCTTATGTGTTGATGACGAAACCGGATCGTGATTATTCCGGAGCGGAAGCTCAGTTAAAGGATGTGCTGGGAATGGGCTATGCATTGCAGGATAATTATGCGGATGTGTTTGATACTTCAAAGAAAAACGGAAGAGAGTCGATTTTTGAAATACAGTATCAGATGGGAGATCAGGGACAGCAAAGTAACTGGCTTTATTACTTTATACCGAAAACGACGAATGCGGAAATCATTACCGGCGTGCCTGATTGCAGTACGCTGCTGACGGGGGGCTGGAATGTGCCGACACCGGCTATGATTGATTCTTATGAAGAAGGTGATCTGAGGCTGGATCCTTCGATTGCTGTCGCCGTTGGTTCTTTAGATGCTGCGAATGCCTTGGTGGTCGCGGAGGTGCTTCCGGTCGGAGATCCTAAAATCGCGGATTATGACGCCTCTTTTCCGTTTATAAATAAATACCGTCATGCACATTCGAAACAGGAAAATACAGATGATAACTGGCCGGTTTACCGCTATGCGGACGCTCTTCTTTTACTGGCGGAATGTCTGGTGGAACAGGGACGTGCGGCAGAAGCCGTTCCTTACGTTAATCAGGTGCGAAGCCGCGCCGGATTGCCCGATGTCACCAGCGTAACCGCTGATGTAGTCGCCAATGAGCGCAGACATGAATTGGCTTTTGAAAATCACCGTTGGTATGATTTAATACGTACAGGTAAAGCGATAGAGGTCATGACGGCTTATGGTCAGTATATTAAGACAATTGATTTGGAATTACCGGAACGTACTTATCAGATTAAGCCGGAATACCTTCTTTATCCGATTCCGTACCGGGAGCTTCAGATAAACGATCTGTTGGAGCAGAATCCGGGTTACTAAGTTTAAACGCGAACAAAAAGAGGGTGAAATCACACAGTGACGCACCCTCTTTTCTATTTTATATTTGCATCGAAATGTCATATTCTGTAATATCTATATCATATTCGGAATGTTTGAAAAGAGTATAAATGTGATCTTTGATGTATAATTGATAAATGTGCGGCCGTAAAAAATTAGATACACATGAAACAACAGAGAAATTATTACATCATTCTTTTATTTGCGCTTCTGTCGGGGTTGGCAGGATGCGGGCAACAGCACGAAGGTAACGCGGTTGAAGATCATTTTGCTTCTATAGAGGCTTTATTCAAAGATCCCCCTTCCGCATACCGGAGTATGCCGCTTTGGGTCTGGAACGGAAAGGTGACGGAAGCCGAATTGGACCGGATGCTTACCGAACTGAAAGATACGGGTTTCGGAGGATTGTTCGTGCATCCCCGACCGGGGATGATTACGGAGTATCTTTCCGACGATTGGTTCAAAATGTATGAATATACGGTTCGACGTGGAAAAGAGCTGGGGCTGGAGGTGTGGATCTATGATGAAAATTCGTATCCCAGCGGTTTCGCGGGCGGACATGTTCCGCAGGAGATGCCCGAATCATATAACCAGGGTCAGGGACTTCGGTTGGAAAAGGCGGAAATGCTCCCCGCTGTGCCGGATGCTTATTATTTATGTCTGAAGAAAGAAGGGGAGAATTGGAAAGATATCACCGCCTCTTGGCAGGATTTTAAAGGGATAAAAGGCGAATATTACCTGTATAAAAAAACATTTTACGGTACATCGGACTGGTATGGGGGTTATTCTTATGTGGATTTGTTAGTTCCCGGCGTGACGGAGAAGTTTATTGAGGTGACCATGAAAGGGTATGAAAAATCCCTGGGAAATGAGTTCGGGAAGGCCGTGCCGGGTATATTTACGGACGAGCCCAATATCGTAACGTCAGGCGGCCTTCGCTGGACACCCGATTTGTTTGCTGTTTTTCAAGAACAATGGGGGTATGACCTGAAACCTTTATTGCCTTTATTGAGTGAAGAAACGGGAGACTGGAAAAAGGTGCGGCATAATTATATGGAGACTTTGCTGCAGATGTTTGTGGATCGCTGGTCAAAACCCTGGTATGCGTATACGGAAGCGCATCACCTGAAGTGGACCGGACATTATTGGGAACACGGTTGGCCGCAAATGAACGACGGGCCGGATAACATGGCGATGTATGCCTGGCATCAGGTGCCTGCTATTGATATGCTGTTTAACCAGTTCAACGAAGAGTCTCCGCAGGCTCAGTTCGGTAATATCCGGGCGGTAAAGGAGCTTCGCAGCGCGGCGAATCAGACCGGAGCTGTCCGCACGCTGAGTGAAACGTATGGCGGAGGCGGATGGGATGAAACCTTCAAGGATTTCAAACGGCTGGGCGACTGGGAGTATGTGCTGGGAGTGAATTTTATGAACCAGCATCTTGCTCACATGACATTGACGGGAGCGCGTAAGTACGATTATCCGCCGGTGTTTACCTATCATTCGCCCTGGTTTGGCAGTTATAAAGCGCTGAATGATTATTTCGGGCGATTATCTCTGGTAATGAGTAAGGGATTACAGCGGAATGATATGCTGGTACTGGAGCCTAACTCTACGCTGTGGAGTTACTATTCGCATACGGGAAGTAACCCGGCTTTGATGGAAATCGGTAAAAATTTTCAGGCGTTTGTTACTTTACTGGAGAAAAGTCAGATTGAATATGACCTGGGATCGGAACATATAATAAAAGAGAACGGCCGGGTGGAAAACGGAAAATTGATAGTGGGGAAAGCCGCTTATTCGACAGTCGTTATTCCGCCGATGAATGAGACGTTGAACAAACCTACTTTCGCCTTGCTTCGTCAATTTGTAGCGCAGGGCGGCCGGCTGGTTACATTTTCAGCGCCCAACCTGATCGACGGCGCCGTCAGTCAGGATCTTATTTCGTTTATTGCCGGTGAACCGGTGATCCGGGAGTCGCAGGTAAATAAAGAAATTATAATGAAGCATTTTTCATCCGGGGATTTTGAGATTCATTTCGATAACGGAAACCTGTATCATCACCGGCGTAAATTTGCGGACGGAGAGCTTATTTTTATAGTTAATTCGTCGATGGATGAGGCTTCAACCGGAACCCTTTCGGTGAAGGGTAAGACTTTGTTGGAGATGGATGCTTCCGAAGGGAATATCTATGCATACGCGGCCGGAAAGGAAAACGGGAAACTGAAAGCCGCTTTCAGGATAGAGCCGGCGGGAAGCCTTCTTTTATACAGTTCATACAAAACGAAGCATACATATGCCCTTAGGCCGGAGGTGAAAACGGAACAGGTGGTGGTACCTGCTTCCGGAGATGTGCAGGTCGCACGCGTGCAGGATAATGCCATGACGATTGATTTCTGTGACGTGACGGTAAAGGGACAGACCTATCGCGGGATTTATTTTGCGGAGGCGGCAGATATCGTTTACAAGGCGCATGGTTTTGCAAACGGAAATCCCTGGAATACGTCTGTTCAATATAAACGCAGTATACTTGACAGGGGGGATTTTACGGATGGAGGTTTTACGGCTGTATACCGTTTCGGCGTGAATGACGATTTCGATTACTCGGGTATGCAATTGGTTGCCGAACGTCCCGGAATGTTTACCGTAAAAATAAACGGTGAAATAGTGAAGCCTGTTCCCGGAAAATGGTGGCTTGATAAGTCTTTTGGCGTTTATTCAATCGGTAATCAGGTGAGAAAAGGAAGTAATACGGTCGAACTGAGCATTAGCCCCATGTGCATTTTTGCGGAAATAGAGCCCGTATATATAGTGGGTGATTTTTCCGTTGTTCCGGAACAAAAAGGATGGAGCATCAGCGCCCCGGCAGCTAATTTTACGCTTGGTAGCTGGAAGGATCAGAAACAACCGTTCTACTCCTGGGATTTTAAATACAGTAAATCGTATAACATTACGGATCTGTCGGGTATGTACCTCGTTAAATTAGGTAAATGGGCCGGTACGGTAGCCGAAGTGTATGTGAACGGCGCGAAAGCCGGTATGATTGGTTACGATCCCTATCAGTTGCATGTGACCCTTTCCTGAAAGAAGGAGTAAACCGGATTGATGTTCGGGTGATCGGTAGTCTGAAAAACCTGTTAGGCCCTCATTACAAAAATCCGGCGCCTGGATTGGCGTCTCCGTGGCACTGGAAGCATATAAAAGAGCCTATCGCGGGCTCCGAATATCAAATGAAGGATTATGGTTTAATGGAAGATTTTACATTATGCAGAGCGAAATAGAGGAATCGTACGTATCTGTTTCTCCTAAAATAATACCCCTATGAAATGGATATGTATTTTATTTTTGTTATTTTTTTCGGCTGTTGCTTCAATAGCTCAGAACACATTTACAGTTTTCAATCTTACCTGCGAACACGAAGAAAATCCCGTCGGGATAGAAACGGCCCGGCCTCGTTTCAGTTGGCAGATCAATGCGCAGAACAGGGGCTTTGAACAATCGGCCTGGCATTTGCTGGTTGCGGATTCGGAAGAGGCGTTAGCGTCCGACCGGGGTACTGTCTGGGATAGCGGGAAAAGGAATGCCTCGTCTTCCATACAAATTCCTTTTGAAGGCGAAAACCTTGAATCGGGGAAAATTTATTTCTGGAAAGTCAGAATCTGGGATAAAGGAGGAAACGCTTCTTCCTGGAGTCCGGTAAACCGTTTTCAGATGGGATTGCTGACTGAAAAAGATTGGTACGGAGCGCGATGGATCGCTTTGGAAAAAGACATTAAAGAAGATATTGTGACAACGGGGATCCATTTTCCTGCTATTCGGAAACAAATAGGAGATAAGAAAATCGGAATGTATCGTTTGCCGCAGTTTCGAAGGGCGTTCGAGATCGGGAAAAAGATCAGTCATGCCACCGTATCTGTTTCGGGATTGGGACATTTTGATATGTATCTGAACGGAAGTAAGGTCGGTGATCATTTTCTGGATCCCGGTTGGACAAAATATGATCGATGCGCCTTATATGTCTCCTTTGATATTACACATCAGTTGCAACAAGGTGAGAATGTAGTCGGAGTGATGTTGGGAAACGGTTTTTATAATATTCCCCGCGAGCGTTACCTGAAAATGATAACTTCTTACGGAGCTCCCAAAATGATCATGAATATCCGGATACAATATGCGGACGGCAGTGTGCGGCATATTGTCAGCGATTCAAACTGGAAAGTAACGGATAGCCCTGTTACATACAGCAGTATATACGGGGGTGAGGATTATGATGCAAATAAGGAGCAGGCCGGCTGGATGTCGCCCGGTTTCAACGATCAGTCGTGGAGTAAGCCGGTTAGTTCCGATTATAAAACAACACTTGTTTCACAGCGGGCGACACCGTTGAAGATAAGGGATCGCCTTCCTGCCGTACGGATTCTGGAAACGGAAAAAGGGGACTGGGTATATGATCTGGGGCAAAATTTTTCAGGGATTCTTGAGCTGAAAATACAGGGAGGTCGTAAGCAGTCTGTAAGGCTTCATCCGGCCGAACTGTTAAATCCGGATCATAGCGTGAATCAGAGTGCGTCCGGATATCCTTTTTATTTTACGTATACATCCGGAGGAGATGGTGTTGAAGTGTGGCAACCTCAGTTTACCTACTACGGGTTTCGTTATGTACAGATCGAAGGCGCTGTTCCGGCAGGAAAGCCGAATCCGGATAATCTGCCGGAAGTGGTCGGTATAACAGGACTTCATACCTGTAATGCGGCGACTGAGGCGGGGACTTTTACGTGTTCCAATGACATGTTTAACCGGATATACAGTCTGATAGACTGGTCGATGCGCAGTAATATGGCAAGCGTTATCACCGATTGTCCCCATCGTGAAAAACTGGGTTGGCTCGAAGTAGCGCATTTGATGCAGTACTCGTTCCAGTACAGGTATGACATGGCCCGTTTGTATGGAAAGAAAATGATGGATATGCGTTCGACACAGGCTGTGAACGGACAAATCCCGACGATAGCTCCGGAATTGGTTGAGTTTGAAGGCGGGTTTAAGGATACGCCGGAATGGGGCAGTGCGTTTATCATCTGCCCATGGTATGTCTACCTGTGGTATGGTGATAAAAGTCTGGTTGAAGAGTATTATCCGGATATGCAACGGTATCTTGATTACCTGACGTCAAAGTCGGATAATCATATCATCGCGTACGGGTTAGGCGACTGGTTTGATATCGGACCCGAAAATCCGGGGGTATCTCAACTTACATCGAATGGCGTTACGGCTACCGCTATTTATTATTATAATGCGACGATTATGCGGAAAATTGCGCTGTTATTGGGCAAGTCCGATGATGCCGGCAGGTATGAAAAACTGGCGGCGGACATCAAGAGATCTTTTAATGACACTTTTTGGAATGAGGCGACCCGGAAATATGACCGGGACAGTCAGGCGGCCAATGCGATGGCAATCTATATGGGTTTGGCCGAAGGAGAGAACAGGGAACAGGCGTTCGGGAATCTGGTGGCGGATATAAGAGGGCGTGATAATGCGCTGACAGCCGGTGATGTAGGGTACCGGTATGTGCTTCGTGCGTTGGAAGATCATAATGCTTCCGATGTTATTTATGATATGAATTGTAAATATGATGTTCCCGGTTACGGCTGGCAGTTGGCGCACGGGGCGACGTCGCTGACGGAGTCATGGCAGGCCTACGGCTTTATCTCAAATAATCATTGCATGCTTGGGCATCTCATGGAATGGTTGTTCAGTGGCTTGGGAGGCGTTCGTCAGGCAGATCATTCGATTGCTTTCAAAGAAATTATATTCAGGCCGGAAGTCGTGGGAGATATCAGGGAAGCGAGTGTGTCATACGACTCTCCTTATGGTCTTATTAAATCGGATTGGAAAGATAATGAGCAGTCGTTTACCCTGCGTGTGGAAGTGCCGGCAAACAGTTCCGCCTCTGTTTATCTGCCTGCTTCGGAACTTTCACAAATAACGGAAAGCGGGACTTCTTTAGTGGAAGCCAACGGAGTAAGGGATCTGTCTTCCGAAAAAAAACGTATCCTTGTGAAAATCGGTTCGGGAACATATAATTTTCACGTAGCAAAGAAAAAATAATAGTATTGAATGAATGATGAGTGTGTGTTAAATTATTGATAATTAAATAGATAATTAATTATTGTATGAGGGTAGGTATATTTGGAGTAGGGTTGGATACGTACTGGCCGCAATTTAAGGGATTGCTGCCACGTCTGGAAGCATACCGGCAACAGATCAGGAGGCGGATGGAAGAGATGGGGGTTGCGGTGGTTGATGCGGGCATGGTTGATAATCCGGATAAGGCGCGAAAAGCCGCCGATTATCTGAAAGAAGAAAATATAAATATCGCATTTCTTTATATTTCAACGTATGCGCTTTCTTCGACCGTTTTACCGATTGCACAACAATTAAAAGTGCCGGTCATTCTGTTGAATATACAGCCTGTTGCTGCCATAGATTATGAAAAACTGAACCGGATGGGCGACCGGGGGGATATGACCGGAGAGTGGCTGGCGCATTGCCAGGCTTGTTCGGTTCCTGAAATCGCTTGTGTCTTTAACCGTTCCGGTATCCGGTATGATATCATATCCGGATATCTTACGGAAGATAGAACCTGGCGTGAAATAAGAGAATGGATTGAAGCGGCAGGCGTTTTTCATTCATTGAATCACGGCAGAATGGGGATCATGGGTCATTATTATGGTGGTATGTTGGATGTTTATACTGATTTAACGGAACTTGCCGCTACGTTCGGAACGCATATTGAGATGATTGAAATGTGTGAACTGAAGGCGATACGGGACGCTGTTTCAATTGATGAGGTCGACCTGAAAATAAATGAGTTTGGAACGGCGTTTGACGTAGTTCCGGAATGTGAAAATGAAGAAATAGAACGCGCCGCCCGTACATCCGTCGCTTTGGATCGGTTGGTTGCCGCACACGGCATAGATGCGCTGGCTTATTATTATGAAGGATATAACGGCAATGACTATGAAAACATTGTCACCTCCGTTATTGCGGGTAATACATTGTTGACGGGGAAGGGGATACCGGTGGCGGGAGAATGTGAAGTGAAGAATGTACAGGCCATGAAGATGCTGGCCTTCCCCGACAACACGCATTTCAAGCCCGCCGCGTGGTTGCCACCGGATATCGTGCGTTGCACCACGCTCTACATAGATCCGCTGGCCATTTTCGACAACTTTGGCCCGCTCTTCGACAATCTCATCATGCAGGGCGAGGAAGGCGTTTGGCAGGACATTTTGACGGGACTCAAAGAAGATGTCAACGGCCCACAAATCGATCTGCGTGAAGAAGTGCTTGTTCATCTCGGTCAGCGAGTGATGAGCATGTCGAAATACCAACTGCCCATCACGCCGCAAAGCGAGTGTATCGTTGTCGCCGTGGAATTGAAAGACGGCAAAGAACAAAACATGGTCGATGCGCTGAAAAAATTGTTTGAAAACGATCCTGAAATGCAGAGTACGAAACACAGTACGAAGCACGGCGAATACGTGCTGTGGCACCGCGTTCCCGACGAGGATGTTATCCAACCGTTTGGCGGTGTGACCGGAGCTCCGGATTTGATGCTGGGGCCGCCCTCGACGGGCCCGGCACGCCCTGCCGTGGCTGAAAAAGAGGAAGACCCCGTGTTTCCGTCCGGAGCCATCACGGTGGCCAAGGGATGCCTGTTCGTCGGGACGCAGCAGGACTATCTGACGGAAATTCTGGACCGATTGGACCAAGAACCGCTTGAAAATATCTCCTCCGATGCGGAATTCAAAGAAGTGGATCAAATTTTCGCCGGGCTGGGCCTGACGGACAAACCGCATTTCCTGCAATTTTTTGCCCGAACGGATGAAACGGTGCGGCCTACGTATGAGTTGATCCGCGAAGGCAAAATGCCGCAGTCGAAAACGCTGATGGGAATTTTGGCCAACGCTCTGTTCTCGCCGGAAAGCGATGACGACATGCCGGTGGTGCGTCAGCAAGCGATTGACGGCACGCATTTGCCGGAGTTCGATCAGGTCAAAAAGTATTTCGGCCCCACGGGAATTTACGGCATGTCCACGGAAGACGGCTTTTTCATCAAGGGATTCCTGCTCGAAAAGAAAGCGGAACCAACCATTTCGAAGGCCCTTTCGGAGGAAGTGAACGAAAACGACGAAGAACCGAAGACCGTGGAAAAAGACGAGGAGCCGAAGAAGGATGAACCGGAACAGAACGAGCCGGAAACCAAGAAGGAACCCATCGAGGAAGCCGAAAACAGCGACGAATCGGAAAA
>QMCD01001681.1_pt1 | contig 13127 bp, 5 predicted proteins | sample 1821841 | NCBI WGS metagenome assembly QMCD01 (sample SAMN01991225, study PRJNA193472) | Termite gut metagenome, whole genome shotgun sequencing project. | isolation source: worker | host: Macrotermes natalensis | reverse complement strand
TAATTCGTTACTTAATATGTTGAAAATCAAAGCAATATATTAACTCAATTCACGGGTGATTACAGCCTGTTTTTCGGAACATAGAACTGGACACCCTACTTACTGTGTTACAGCCCTTTTGGTGATTGAACTTATCATAACATGATGTGATTGTTTCTGTAAGACAAGTATCTATGTAACATTCCGGAATAATTGTGAGTCCGTTCATTCAGTCAAGAATATTTCTGCGTTAAAAAATAAGTCTACGCCAAGCGAGTACGCTTTATTCATTTCTTCTTCGGAGAGTCCTTTAACAGTTGTTTCCCCATTCTTAAAATCAATAAGGTAGATGGCTAAATCCTCTTTCTTGTTTTCTAAAAAATCATTCAAAACATAGGGACTGTGGGTTGTAATAAAGAATTGGTTTGATTCGGAGTAGACAATATCTGTTGTTATTTTAGAGATGTATGGAGGATAAGAATGTGCTTCCGGTTCTTCAAACGTCAAGATGGCATTCTCATTGCTGGCTATAGCTGTTTTATAATACATTATTCTTTGCAGAGTGTCGGCAATAGAATTGAATGGTACTAAATAAATACTGCTTCCTGATACCTGCTTAAACAATTTAATTTGCTGGCTTGCTTGGTCAAAAGATAGTTTTATACCATATAATGCGAGGATCTCAGAAATCTCGTTCTTCGTATCTTCTAATGAATTTAAGATGGCCGATAGATTACATCCGCTTGTTGGTTGTAAGAAATTAAGTCCGGTGTTCTCAAATTGAAAGGGGGTCGGAAAGAAGTAACTTCTCACATCTTTATTTGGCATCTCTGACCCGGTTTGCTTAACTTTCAAACTGCTTAATTCGACAACAGATTTACCATTGAGAAGACCATTCAAGCGAGATACAATGCTTGTTTTATTGGATTGAAGAACAAAATTATCCGAATCGGTGTGTATCTCAATATTTTTTGTTTTATCTCCGTTGTAGAATAATTCGGATTCGTTTTCGCATCTGATAAACTGTTGAATGGATTTATTATTTGTATACCGGGCATAAGGTAAACTGAAGACGGAAAGAGCTTCTAATATATTACTCTTTCCCACATTGGGCTTCCCTATAAGCAGGTTAATTCTTTTACAATTTTCAAGAACAACATGCTTGACCGATTTAAAGTTCTTTATTTCAATTCTCGTTGTCATATTTTTCCTCTTTTTTCAATGAGACATCCTGATACTGCTAACAAATATAGTGAATTTTATGCGATAATATATAGAATTGAATGTTTTTCAGGTATCAATCAATGAAAATGCATCATTACAACCTTGTGTAAATGGTATACGAACTGGTTCGTGATTTTAAATGGCATAGCCGAAATCAACAATTAGTAATTAGCTTAAAACGATATGGAATGAAACAAAACCATTGGTGTGGTTGCGCTACAATACAAGGGTGTAGCCTTGGAAATAAACCGTAGTCAGGAAGAAGTCCTCCTGTATGTACCGAGCTATAAAGGTTGATAGACCTCGGCTTTTTATTCAACAAAATTTGGATGATATCAATTAGTTTTGGTTATCTTTGGCGCCTTAAAACATAAATACCACTGAGATGTTACAATCCGAATTAACACTGAGGCGCGATAAGATACGCTCCCTTATGGCTCAAGAAGGAATTGAAGCCGCCCTTATCACTTGTAATGTAAACTTGCTCTATACGTATGGCCGCATTGTCGGCGGTTATCTGTATCTGCCTTTGAATGCTCCGGCGCGCTTGTTTGTTAAACGCCCTAACACGCTTAAGGGTGAATACGTTCACCCTATTCGCAAGCCGGAACAATTGCCTGAGTTACTGAAAGAAAACGGTCTTCCGATACCGGCAAAGCTGATGTTGGAAGGAGATGAACTCACGTACACGGAATATACCCGTCTGGCAGCCTGTTTTCCGGAAACTACTGTCGTAAACGGAACTCCCCTGATTCGCCGGGCGCGTTGCATAAAGACGGAGATGGAAATTGAGATGTTCCGTCGTTCGGGTATTGCGCATACGAAAGCGTACGAACAAATACCGTCGGTCTATGTTTCCGGTATGACGGATCGCCAATTATCAATAGAAATAGAAAGACTGATGCGCCTTGAAGGTTGCCTGGGCATATTCCGGACATTCGGTCAGAATATGGAAATATTTATGGGCAGCCTCCTGGCGGGAGATAATGCAATGACGCCTTCGCCTTATGACTTCGCTTTAGGAGGTGAGGGACTTGATTCGTCCATACCTGTCGGAGCGAACGGTACTTTATTGCAGCCCGGACAGAGTGTTATGGTGGATATGGGTGGTAACTTCTATGGATACATGGGAGATATGAGCCGTGTATTCTCTATCGGTAAGTTACCGGAGAAGGCGTACGCCGCACACCAGGTTTGTCTGGATATACAGGAAGCCGTGATTGAGAGTTCAAAGCCGGGCGCCGTATGCGAAGACCTTTATAATATGGCTATTGGTATGGTGACTAAAGCAGGATTTGCCGATTACTTTATGGGAGTGGGACAGAAAGCCAAATTCATTGGTCACGGTGTAGGCTTGGAAATCAATGAAACTCCCATACTTGCTCCGCGTATGAAACAGGAGTTAGAGCCGGGCATGGTATTTGCCCTTGAACCCAAAATTGTGTTGCCCGGCGTCGGGCCGTTGGGTATTGAGAACTCTTGGGTGGTTACGGAAAGCGGGGCGGAGAAACTGACGCCGTGTGAGGAGAGGATTATAGACCTGCGAAGCGGAGCTTCGCAATTTTGAATTATGAATTATGAATTATGAATGGCTGCGCAATCGTGCTGCATAGCCATTCATAATTCATAATTCATAATTAATTTAGCGCTACGCGCTAAATTACCGCGTCAACGAGAACTTCATACTGAAACCAAAGTCAGCGCTGACCACCGGATAAGAACCGGAAGAAATAAGCGGAGTGTTTTGTTGGCGGTCATAGTAAAGCCGGAGAGTTAATAAACGGCTCAATGTATAATCTGCCGAACAGGAGATTTTCAGAGCCTTGTTTCCGCTGGTTGCTTGTGCAAAGCCTTGCTGTATGTCACGACAGAGGGCTGACTGATTACGGAACGATACATCGGCACGGAGAGTAAGGTCATGGCTGGTGGTATTCCTGCTGTTCCTCACATTGCGATTAGTGAACAGCTTAAAATCCACAATCTTATATCCCAACCCTACCACTAAGTCGCGCGAAGCAGTCTCCACCAATTGATAAGCGCTCATGCTGAGGTTCAGAATACGGCTGGTTCTATACTCCACCTTAGCAGTAAGTCCGTTTTGAAGAGTGGCATCCATACCTATAAGAGGTGAAAACTGTTCGTTGATAGATACCATACTGACATCAAAACGGGATGAAGGAACAGGATTGTTGCTCTGTACATCTTCCACAAAACCAATATCTCCCATATAGCTCATAAAACTTTGGAACGTGTTATAACTACCTATACTGTATGTGCTCCGGTAAGCATGGTTCAGGTTAACGCTGCGGAAATGCTTCTTGAACCAGGCTATTTTGCTCAGCCCGTTATAAGTGATACGCCAGTTGGGCATCATGGAAAGCAGACCGGGGAAGAAATCGAGCGCATTGTTCCGTGCATCTCTTCCTGTATATGTAGCAAAGAAAGCGGGAATCATAACATCCGGAGAGTATTTGCTGATAGTACCGTTTGCAGGATCAAAAGTCTGTCCCGCCAGCACACTGCCTTGCGGATATTGAGCGCCGGAATACCGCGCCTCCACACGTTCGCGAACAAAATCAAGATTATTGCGGAAACGCTCAAAGGTTTTGGAACGGTAAGCGTTGCCGGCGCTGGGACGTTCAAAGGCGCTACCGATGGAAATAATACTCATGGAGAAGTTTCCGCTGCGAGTATCCGGTGTTCCCTCGAACATGTATTGCATTTCGCGGCTTTGGTTTCTGGTACGGTTGGCTGTCAGGTCTATTTTGAGATCCCGTATAGGTTCTAAGGAAATGCGCAGTTGCAGGTCTTCAAGAGCGTTACTGCCGGCAGGGCTGACTACAGAGTCGTTGCAGATGAGCCAGTTGTTCTCCAGCGCCCGGTCAATATAACTGTCTCCTGTGAACCCAAAGGCAAAGTCCAACCCCGGCGCAAGGAAACCACCCTGCTTCTTCTGTCCAAACATATCACCTACTTCAGGACGGAAGCCGGGAAGCATCATGGCGTATGTATTCTTATATGTGAAACTGAAATTGCGTACACTCATTGCAAACCGCGCGGCATGTTGCCCGAACTTGTACCACCAGCCGTCTTCGGGTTTCGGGCCGGGAATAACAGTCAGTTTGATGCATGCCGTATCCCGGGTGTCGATACGGAGAGAGTTGGCATCCAGAACTTTGTATCGTACGGGGTAACGGCGTCCGTCAACGGTGAGCGCCGTAACTTTGGGGCGTTTGGAGTTCATGTTGTGCACGATAGTCAATGCAGTGTCCGCTTGCAATTGCACTTCCTTGTCAAAGCGGAGAGGTTTGGCATTCTTGTTTTCTGCCGGATTACGGTAAGAAGCGGAGAAGCGGCGGTTTACGTTTTTAAGATAAGGTATCTTGTTGTACAACGCTTCCAGGTTAAAGCGGGAGTTCACATCAATGCTGCGTTGGTTACTGACAGTATTCCCCATTTCCACACCACCGGCGAGGGACACTCCGCGATCCCAGTTGTAGGAAGAGGCAAAGCGGAAGTCGGCGCTAATCCAGTCTGTCACAGGGAACATATCAAACGGGAGTTTATAAGTAGCATTGAATGTCTGTTGGAAGCCGATGGGGCGACCGAGGCTGAACAGACTGCGGCGTACGGTATCTTTCCATGCGGTGTACTCATCGGGATAGAGGTCTTTGTTGACTACGCCGTAAGGTTCCTCAACTTCGGCATGAGTAGCCGAAGTATAGTTAAGGCGCAGGTTCTTTGTCAAATCCCAACGCAAGGCAAAGTCACGGTTCCAGAGGAATTCCTTGGCTATGGATACGGGGATATTTTCCATGCCGGTATCTCCGCCTTCCGTGTGGATTCCGGCAGTCAGCATTTCCAGGTCACGCAGTTGTAATTCGTAGTAATGCCGCGTCATATCCGTATTGAATGATATGTTCTGCGGTAACCAGTTCAGATTAAAATCTTTAATAATGCGCAACCACGGCGATTTACTTCGTATACTTTTGAAAGGTTCCCACGGTTTGTAGGCAGGGGCGTAGTTGTACGTCATGGCGGCGCGCCAGTCCGTTTCATTTTCATAGGCGGTAGTGCTGCCGTGGTTGTGACGGTATGAGTTGGAGTAACTGAAGGTGAAGTTCCCCGGATCGTAAGGCATGGGATTCTTGCTTATGATACCCAGGCGCATGTTGCTGAGGCTGAAGTTGCGGTAGGTAGCTATTTCCCGGGCAATGTTCATCAACGAGTCCCGTTCCCAATCGGTTATGAAGGCGTCGAGAGCATCTTCCAGCAACATGTCCTTATCCAGCGGATTGTATTTGGGAGTGGTTGCCTCTTTGGAATAAGAGAAGTAGACTGGCGCATTCAGTTTAACTGCCTTGGGAAAGAACCGTCCGAAGTCGAACGTAGTGGTGAAGTTATATTGGTAGTAATCGTCCAGACGGCGTTCACTGACACTCTGTTCGAGCCCGCCGAAACCTGCCGTTTCAATATGTCCCCCAACATTAACATTACCGATGTCGGAAAGCTGTAGATTGAGGTTACCTTGCGCCGCCCATCCGCCGTCTTCGTTAAATTCGGTAAGGCGAAGTTCGTTTACCCATACCTCTGCCGATTTAACGGTACGGGCATTGTTGCGCACGCCAATCATCAGGGTTTTTACCTCTGCCAATGAAGGATTGCCTGCGATACTTACTTTATTGGCGGGATGTTCCGGGTCATACTCGGCATATACTCTGGAATAGGAGACACCGCTGTTGGGCGTGTTCTTCAGCCGGTTGCGGTTTTTCTTGACGTTGGTCAGTAGGCTCAGGTCAATGTCGAGGCTGTTGGCATCCGGCCACACGGCAAGACAACCGGCTGTAGTGCTGCCGTTATACTCGCCGTGCGGAGTAAGAGTAAGAGGAATTTCATATTCGTAATAATTGCTGCGATAGTCTGAACCGAGACGGATGAAAACGGATAGTTCGCCGTTTTGCGGGTCGGTATTCAAATCCGGCAAGGCTTCAGCATGTGCAAACATTTGCAGCCGTTTGTATTGCCGCATGTCCATTCCCGTGTTTTTATAGACGGCGCGTGCATCACCGGGGGTGAGGTTTTCCAGTTTCAGGCTCATGGCTTGTTCGTTCTGTTGGCGCAGTTGCGGCTGCCCGGGGTCAATGACGCGGGAAATACCGGGAGGCATTGTGTAGTTTACCGGAGTACGGTCGCCGTTTTCTTCGATGTTGACGGCGGAAACCGTTAACGTTGCGTTGCTTGCGGTACTGCTTCCTTGCTGGGTGTTGGTCAATGCATCCGTATATGTGCGCCATTCGCCGCGTACCAGTTCGAGGGTGGCAAAGCGTAGTACTACAGGCTTTTCAAATCCGGTCAGGTACATGCGCATAAAGCGGATTGATTTTAAGTCTCTGATATTGCCGATAGCTTGACCGCTGCGTACGGGAACTTTAAACTGATACCAATCCACCTCTTCCGTCCTGCCATTGCGCAGCCGGACACTGACCGTCCGTTTGTCCGTAATGTAGTTCTGTCCTACTTGCAGCCGGGTGGGGTCGAGGTTGATGCGGTACTGGAAATACTTCTCCGTTTCGTTCAGTGTATTGTCCTGATTGATGTCTTCCACATCGGGCACGGTTTTGGCGGAAATGTCGTAACGTTCCGGTGAGTCCTCGCTGGCGGTGGAGTTTCCTTCCGTATTATTGTAATATTTGTAGCGTTCAAGGATGGAGCGTTCTTCCCGGTCGTAATCTGTTCCGCGGAAATAGTGATAATTGTCTCCTGCCGGGTCATTATAGAATTTCTCGAAGGTTTCAGTGTCGACGGTGCTCTGTACCTTCTCCAGATAGTCCCTGTAAGTGGAGAAAGTGCGTTCGTCTTCTGTGGAGAGTCCATTCAAACCGATATCCTGGCGACGGCGGGCGCCGGTGGCATTGTCAAAGGCATACACAATGCTCCGCTCGCGGGGAATCCGTCCCCAAACAGTTTCTTCGGTTTTAGTCAGATCTCCGTCGACAGGCATTCCGTTTTCAAAGAACTTCTTACCGTCTTTCAGTATGTCTTCGGATATTTCACCCAGATTGATGTAAAGGTCGCCTCCGGAGATACTTCGTCCGAGGCTGTTTCTCGTCATCCCCGGTTTATGCTTCCGTACTCCTCCGGAAGTAGTTCCCTGTGTCTCGGCTGAGTTATCATCTTCTTCTTCATAAATAAAAGGATCGAGTAGCCAGAACGAAATGTACTCTACATTGGCGGCTTCAAAGTCGCTGGTATCCAGTTTGCGCATCATGCCTCCCCAACGGTTCTGCGGATTGGTTAATGTACCGTCCGGGTTCAGGTCCGTACTCAGATTATAAGGCCCTCGCTCCTGTGGGTAATAGGCAAGATTCAGTACGTTCATTGCCGCAGATTCCTGATAGGGGAGTTCTTTGTTGGGGAAAAGCTCCTGTTCGTAAACCTCGCGCACGTAATGGTTGGAGAGTTGGTCGAGGTCGTTCTTTATGTGCGTTGGAGTTAATGAAGAGTTGCGTCGTGTGAACAGTCCGTCGATATGATACCATGCCAGCAACGCACGGTTTTTTCCATATTCTATATTGTTGCTGAGCGCCGCTTCCGGAAAAAGATTGGCGGTTGTGGGGGTGTAGGGCGTGCTTGCCAGCATCCAGTACGATGGTTGGCGCAGGTCGATGCCACTTTGCGTGCTTTCGAAATCGTCGACGTACGAAGCATCTTGTTGTAACCCCTTGGCATGTCCCGGAATAAGGTGGGCGAACTCCACTCCGAGATTGATGGAGGACGGTGCGGTGGCGCTGACGAACGGAAGCTTATCTATCATATTTGTCAACCATTGGCTTTCCGTTTTCCAGGAAGCGTTTACTCCCCATAGCGTGTTGGAGAGTGGTTCTTCACCCATGGCGACTTTACTCGTCAGTGGTTTCTCGCTCAGATGCATGATGCTTCCGCCGAGTGAAAAGTTGCGTGAGAAATCGTACGTGAAGTTCATACCCAGCATCGTTTTCCGCTGCATACTGTAGAGGGTGTTGCTTTCCAGATTTACGCTGATGGGGGTACCTGCATCAATGATACTTTGATTGAGGATGGTAACAACTCCCATGGTATAGTCCACGGTGTAATCTGAGTTTTCCGTAAGAATGACACCACCTGCCGTTACCCGTACCGAACCTTCGGGGATGTTCATGGAACCCAGCCGTATTTCGTTCGCGTTCGACGCGCGGTATTCTCCTGTGAGGCGGAACTTGTTCTTCTCCGCCGTCTGGCGCGCTACGGTACGGGTGGAGTCGTATAGTTCCTGGAATACGTATTTGTCTGCCAGCACATCGTCCCCCATCGCTTTTCGTAAATGGCTGCCGAAAGGTTCCACTACCGGAAAGTAGATACGTCCGTCGGATGCCGTAACCGTGTAGCTCTCCACAAAGTCGAAGAAACCATCTGCGCCGGTCTGGTTTTGGCTGTTCAGGCGGTCGAGATTCATGACACGCAATAAAGGTGTCTTGGCTATTTTCCCTTCGGGGATATAACGCAGGTAAACCCCTGTCGTATCGCTTTGGTAAGTGATGTCCAACCGGAACTTTTCTTTCTGCACGGCGTAAGCATTAAGGCTGTAGACGTTCTTCATCATCAAGTCCCAACAACCGGCGTCGGGTGAGTTAGCCGTGTTCTTCAAGAGTTTTACGAACAGGCTCTGTCCCGTTTCTTTGATATCCGAGGCGAATTCGCCTACCTGGTAATTTCTTCCTCCCAATGTATATTCAAAGGCTACTGCCAATACTTCATCCGGTTGCAGGGTTTGTTTCAATGAGATGTAGCCGAGCTTTGCGTTCAACGTGTACTCCGAGGAAGTGAGCAGGCGGGCGCTCTCTATTTTTTCATAATCCATGCCGCTTTGTACGCCGGGAATGGCGTTCATCGTGTTAGTTACCTGGCTGATGTCGCGGGCGGCGGCATATCTGCTTATCATCTGCGAGTAGAGGATGTTGGCATTATTTGCCGGGACATTGAGGTTGGAAGTCGGGTTTTGAGGATTACCCGTTCCTGGCCATTGGGTGTTGTTGCTGATGTGGAAGGCTTCTCCAAGATCTGTAAGCGCTACGATATTACGAGGATTGTCGTAATTGTTCCGTTTGTTGGTTACCCACACTTCGACGCGGTTGATTGTAATTCCCGACAGTACGTTGGGAAGCTGTGCCAGATTCTTGTCATAAGCGTCACGGAAGTAATGCGCCAGAAAGAAATGCCGGTTCTCTTCGTAATTATCGGCGGAAAAATCAAAGGTTGTTGTCTGTGCGCCACCCCGGCTTGTCACTGTTTTGGCTTCACTTTCCTGTTGGCTGACTACGGCTTGCAGTTTTAGCTTCCCGAATTGCAGGTCGGTGCGTATGCCGAATAGCGCCGACGCTCCCCGTATCAGTGAGTTATTGGTGGACATGCTGACGTTTCCGGCTTCGATGAGTTTGATTATCTCGTCTTCTTTTCCTTCATACCTCAGTTTCAATTGTTTGGTGTCAAAGTCGAACGTGGCGTCTGTGTTGTAGTTCATGTTCAGGTTGATTTTGTCGCCCACCTTTCCGCTGACAATGATGTTTATCTTTTCATCGAAATCAAATCCGAGTGTTTTCCGCTGGCTCTCGGGCAATGAGGGGTTCTGCACGTTTTTGTAGTTTATTCCGAAACTAAGTTCTGCATTGCCTTGCGTGCGTATCTGTACTCCGCCGGGGCCGAATAGTTTCTCTGCCGGACCGAGGTCGAACTTCATATCCAGGAAGTCGAATGCTTCTTTTCCTTTGCCGATTTGCTCTCCATTCTTCTGTCGGTAGTATGCTTGCATGGATTGTTTGAGCGTCCAGTCCAGGTATTCTTCGGGAGTGAGTAATAACGGTACGCCGATTTCTGTTTTACCCAGTTTGGTGCGGATAAAGTATTTGTTTGTTTTTATGTCGTACTCTACTTCTGTCCGCAGGTTCATCGGCGATTTCAGGTCTGCCGGGCGCGGGGATAGTTCCTGCAATGTGGCGGGTACTGTTTTGCGGACGGAGTATCTTGGGGGGATTGTATCTTGGGTGTGGGTAATTTCTGTGTCTTTTGTGTTTTCTGTATTATCTTCTTGCGTCACGTTTTGTCCCATAACGACAAAACTGCCGGACGTTAGCCACAACAGCAGTATTAGGATGATATGTCGTATATGGGGAGAATTCATGTATGTTCAGTTCTATGAATGATAATTTAGTGATGGGAATGGATCCGTGTCGTCCGCGTATCCATTCTCACCTAAATTCTCGTCTGCTATAGCCTTTTCAGTGCCAATTTAATAACCTGTTCCACCGGTGCCTCCGGTTCTTCCTTCAGTATCGCCAATACCACCTTTTGCGATGGCGCTTGTGCAAATCCCAGCATTGTCAGTGCGGAAATAGCCTCTTCCTGTACCTGTACATTTGCAGCAACCGTCATTCCGCTGAGGCTTCCTATGGCGCTTCCCATAGCCGCAGCTCCTGTCTTAATCTTATCTTTCAGGTCGATAATGACACGTTGGGCTGTTTTTAATCCGATACCTTTCACCGTTTTCAGCATGTTTGCATTCTCGGTACTGATAACACTCACCAGTTCAGCGGGAGAGAGCGCCGAAAGTATCATGCGCGCCGTATTACCTCCGATGCCCGATACGGAGATTAACAGCAGGAATAACTCCCGTTCCTGTTTGTCGGCGAAACCAAAAAGGATATATGCATCTTCCCGGATAGCTTCGTAGATGTATAGTTTGCACTCTTTTTTGCCCTGAATGGCGGCATACGTATTCAATGAGATATTAACGGCATATCCCAATCCGTTGCAGTCGATAACTGCGGTTGCCGGGCTAAGCTCAGCAAGTCCGCCTTTGATGTATTCTATCATAATACCTTGTATAACGTGCGTGCGCGTGGAATATTGTATTTGTTTATCGGAGAGTATCCAACAACAATGATTTCATCGAAATAATGCTTTATATTCAAAACATAAGTAGATGTTCATAATTAGTTTATACGATGAATGATAATATAGCGAACCGGAATCTCAATCCGGTTGCTGCGCAATGCAAGCAATTCTTTAGACGCGGATAACGCGGATTTTTAAATGCTGCGCTACGTTATCCTGCCCGGAAGATAAAAAGAGATCCGCGTCATCCGCGTTATCTGCGTCTAAAAAATGATAGTATAAACTAATTATGCGAATCAGGAGTTAAGGAGTTTTCACTTCGCTCAGGAGTTATCAGCCAACAAGTTGGCTTAGCCTGCATGAATAATGCAGACTAAGTGATAAGCAGGACTATCTCTATTCTCCTCCTCCTGGGAGGAGGAGTACCCCTAAGGGGGGGGAGGTGGTAGGTGAAAAGAGTTCCTTAGATTTATGATTAATCGGTATTTGTTTTACCTACCACCTCCCCCTGCGGGTACTCCTCCTCCCAGGAGGAGGAGAATAGAGATAGTCCTGCTTATAAACTCCTGAAATATGAATAATGCAGGCTAACTCCTGAAGCATGAATAATGCAGGTTAGAGTTAATGTAACTTAGATTTATTATTTATCGCGTATGCGCGTACCTTTATTTGCATGAATTATACCGACCATAAAGATAACCCCAAGAGTTTCCGCTCCCTGACCGGCATGGACCATGCTCAGTTTCCCAACCTGCTTCCCTTCTTCGAGGCAGCGCATGACGATTACTTGTCTGAACATGAGATGAACGGCAAACGCCGTAGTGACCCACATCCTTCGCCTGAGCCTTGAAACAATGGGTCTTGTGTCGGCACAGACCGACAAGGAACTTTCCCAACGCCTTTGTGAACTCTCCCGGGAGGGTTTCAGCCTGTATTGCTCCATGACGATACCGAAAGGGAAGGGCTTCAACACGGAAGTCTCTCGCATTAGGGTACGTGTGGAACATGCCATTGGCAGTGCCAAGGTAATGAGAATAGTCAAAGACGAATGTCGTCTCAGAGCTAACTCGTTTGTGGAACGGGTATTTGCTACATGTGCTGCTTTGCATAATCTGAGAATTAATAGCAAGCCGTGGACATACAAACACTAATTTACGTAAACTCTAACGAATAAAACCTAAACAGGTTCATGATGTTTTTTTTGGTTAATCTATTATCTTTTTTATTCTTTTTTTTTAAAAAACCGATTTTTTATATATTTTTGCCGTTGGAACTTTAAAGTAAGGGAAAAAGCTCTTAAAATGGCTTATGAAATCTCTCGCTTCAAGATATTGTGTTAAATGAGATTAATTTACTAACAAATCGAAACATGTTCTTAAAAACTGTACAATGAAAAACTTAAGGTTAAAGTCATTTTTGGTATGGCTACTATGTTTAGGGGCCGGAGCAAGTTATGCTACTGACGGCTTCGGTCGTGTTGAGAACTCTCCAACAAAAGAGTTTTCTGATGAGATTATTCCGAAATCCGCGGAGGAAAGGGACACTGCGGACATGTTGTCTCAACAGCAACAACAGCGCACTGTACAAGGCGTAGTGGTTGATGAGACGGGCGAGCCTATTATTGGGGCTTCGATACTAATTAAAGGAACGGAGGGGCTTGGTGGCATTACCGATCTCAACGGCAAGTTCAATGTCGTCAATATTCCCGCTTCGGCCAAAGAGATTATCATTTCATACATTGGTATGGAAACACAAACCGTATCTATTCGCTCGGGCTTGATGCGAATCGTACTCAAAGACGATGCGCAGATACTCGACGAGGTTGTGGTGACTGGTATGACCAAGATGGATAAACGCTTGTTTACCGGAGCATCCTCAAATTTGAGGTCGGAAAATGTAAAGCTCGATGGTGTTGCCGACATTAGCCGTTCACTCGAAGGACGTGTGGCGGGCGTATCGGTACAGAACGTTTCGGGAACATTCGGTACAGCGCCGAAGATCAAAGTACGTGGTGCCAC
>QMCD01003061.1_pt1 | contig 13128 bp, 11 predicted proteins | sample 1821841 | NCBI WGS metagenome assembly QMCD01 (sample SAMN01991225, study PRJNA193472) | Termite gut metagenome, whole genome shotgun sequencing project. | isolation source: worker | host: Macrotermes natalensis | reverse complement strand
CAACGCACCATTGCCGTTGACCGCAGCAAACTGCCCATCGGTGCACCGGTTTATCTGGCAACAACATTGCCGGACCAATCCCCGCTGCAACGTTTAACGATGGCGCAGGATACCGGCGGCGCGATCCGCGGCGCATTGCGCGCCGATTTCTTTTTCGGAACGGGCGACACCGCCGGAGAATTTGCCGGAGCAATGAAAGAAAAAGGACGATTCTGGCTACTTTGGCCAAAAGACAAAGCGTTGCCGGAAAAAAGATAGTCTAAAAAAATGGAAAGCAAAAATAAATCTTGTAATCCTTCAAAATTTTATGGCTCCCTTCATTTTTGATCAGGAAAAGCTTTTCCTGATTGTCATGGCGATAAACAACCGTGATAGAAGTGGCCCGGTAATCCGCCCCTAAAGAAGCCAGAACAAAAGTAGAAAGCTAAACGGCTTGGGTAAGATGCTGAATAGGAGTCAACCCATTCAGCGCCATATTGGGCCGTTCGTGATTGTAATGCCATAACCAGTCGGCAGCATAGTTTTGCATCCGTTCGATGGAATCAAACAGATGTTGCGCCAGCCAGTCATACCTGACAGTACGGTTATAGCGTTCGATGTAGGCGTTTTGTTGCGGTTTCCCCGGCTGGATATGAATCAGCTCGATCCGTCGTTTTTTTGCCCATTGTTTCAGGCTTTCGCCGATATATTCCGGTCCGTTGTCGCATCGGATGCTCTGCGGTTTGCCTCGCCATTCGATAATTCTATCCAGAGCGCGAATCACACGAGGCGCAGGAAGGAAGAAATCGACTTCAATACCCAGTCCTTCCCGATTGTAGTCATCAAGAACGTTGAATAGCCGCACACTTCTACCGTCCAATAGCTGATCATGCATAAAATCCATCGACCAGCTTTGGTTTATCTTCTCAGGAGTCATCAACGGTTTCGGCTTCTCTCGAGTCAATCGTTTCTTCGGCTTGATCCGCAGGTTGAGTTCCAGTTGCCGGTATATTCGGTAAACCCGTTTATGGTTCCAACGATAGCCCTTAACGTTGCGTAGATAAAGAAAGCACAGCCCGAATCCCCAGTTGCGCCGATTTTCTGTCAAACGAATCAGCCAGTCGGCAATGATTTCATTATCACGGTTAGGGCTCGGCTCATACCGATAAGCCCCTCGTGAAAGGCTAAACCAAAAGCACGCCTGCCGAATACTCATCGCCGTCTTTTCTACCGCTTTCCGGGCCATCCTCCGGCGATCGGATGGCCTTACCATTTTTTGATAGCGCCTCTTTTAATACTTCTGCTGCAAGTTGTGCTTCCGCATACATCTTTTTCAGCTTGGTGTTCTCGATTTCCAGCTCTTTCATTTTACCTATCAGGGATGCATCCATACCGCCATATTTGCTGCGCCATTTGTAGAACGTCGCCGAACTGATCCCGTGTTCCCGGCACAATGCCGGGACCGTGACGCCAGCCTCCGCTTGTTTCAGTATCCCAATAATCTGGCTGTCGCTAAATCTCGATTTCTTCATGTAGATTTTCCCTTCTTCTTAATATCGTGAAAATTCTACTTGTAAATGGCTAACTTTTATGGAGGGATTACCTTACTTGGGGGCAAACCCATCTGTCGGCCTCGGCCTCATTCGTTGCGTCGCAATCCATGCCGCCACCAGATCCGCATCGGGCGGCGGCTTACCCATCCAACGGCTGGCATCGCCATCCATGCGAAAAGCCGCCACCTCGTTTTCACCATAGTAAATATCAACGCGATCCCGGTCATCGCCTCGCGAGTGCACCACATATTTCGGGGGATCGGGGTTTTCCTTTAAAAAGCTGCCGATAAAAGGCGTCCGGCACGTTTCCAGCCCCAACAATTCCGCAATAGACGGCGCAATGTCCGACTGCTGAAAAGCATCGGTCACCACTTTCGGCATATCGACATTGCCAACAACCACCATCGGGACGCGCGCAAAAGCGTGATCGCCGTATGTCTCATATTCACCCGGACGAAGCGGCGTCATGGTTCGATGATCGCTGGTCATGATTAAAATGCCGTCTTCAAAAAAGCCTCGCCTTTTCAACTCTTCATAGAAATAGGCCGCCTGGGCGTCCACATAACGGAACGTTCCCTCAAAATTATTTTCGCCTGTCGTCGGGTCAATAAAAGGCGGATGGCTTGAAACGGTCAGCATCACGGCGACAAAAGGCCGTTCATCCTTTCGAGTCTCCTGCCACTGCAAAAAACGCGCGTATAAGGCAGAATCTTCCGGCGCGTCAAATTGCCAGCGCTTCATGCCTTCGTAGAACGGGTGCCGGCTCCCCTCAACGGTTTCGAAACGGATATTGTTTAACCAATTGCCCAAAGACAGAAAAGACAAGTCGGAAGTGGTGATAAATGCCGATTCATAATTTGCCCGTCTCGCGATGCCGGGGATATCGAGGTCTTCTTGTTCGAAATCGGAAAACCCCGGATAAAACTTGTTCTCTACCGGCAACGGCGGCGTTCCCGAAACAACGGAAATTTCCCCGCCCGAAGTCATATAACCGTTCGCATAAAAACGGGTAAAATAATGGTTTTCCCGAGCGATTTTATCCAGCTGGGGCGTCCAATCCTCATTTCCGCCAAAGAGCTTGCTCTGCCAAGAAGACCACGACTCCAATAAAAGAACGATAATATTTACCTTTCCTGGAGAATCGTTTTGCCGACACGTCTTACTAATATCGCCCGCCTTTTTAATCGCTTCATGGCGTAGCGGCTCACTTATTTTTTGGGCGCGGGAGGCAGAGCGGTTGGCTTCGAAAACATTCCTGACCACATTTTCATGGATATACCGAACGGGGAACTGGCCCATGACAAAGCTCGCTGAAAAACAGATGATGGACAAAACGGCAAGCGCCGTCGCCGTTTTTTTCTGCTGCTTTCCAAAACAGCAAACCGTGATGATGGAAACGGCAAACAGCCCAACCGCCACGGCTTTGTATTTCCCGTGGGGCGGCGCAAACCAGGCGCGCGCCACGCTCAAGCTTGCCTTGACGTCTTCCGAAAACCGGAAAAAATCGACGAACAAAAAACGGTGCTGAAAAATATCGTCGACAACGTAATCCAGCGCAATAACGGCAAAGATCAGAACGCCGCTTAAACGAAACAGGAATTTGAAAAAACGCAGAAAAAGCCATCTATCCGAAAACGCATAACCCAGCGCGAGCAATAAAAAAATTGAAGCCGCAAGCCATGAATCATGCGTGACGGTCGGCATCCAAAAGCAACCCACACAGTTTGAATAACGCCCGAAATTATCTTCATTTTTCCAAGCTCTGGCTACGAAAAAAAAAATCAGCCAGAGCAAAATGGACCATTGAATAATGTATATCCCATAACGAATAAACTTATTTTTAGTTATCATCAATAGTCACATATGTTGTTTTCTCTTGAATGCATGTATTCTTCAATTTATATATAAACGAAAGTATTAAAAGAGGCATCGTCAAAAAAAGAAGCCCGCTTATCTTTTAGCCACTTGACCTTCTCATTCACTTTCATTTATAAAAAACAGCGATAAAGCCAACGGACAACCATTTCAAGTCATTGCGATTTTTGTTTATTTTTTTCCGATAATTCCCTTGCCTCTCTGCCAGACAAAGGCGCGATAAAAACAAACTCATTAACGGCATCTTCATTGATCTGGCTGCCGTGCTCTTTACGAACTAAAGCAGCCAGCGCGTTTTGCTGTTCACGAACATAATTATCTTTTAATTCATCCATAATCTGGTTTTTAACATCCTCAAATGGTATTTTCTTTGCCGGCGTCCTGCCCTCAAAACGGATAATGTGCCAACCAAATTTAGTTTTAACCGGATCACTAATATCGCCCTCTTTTTTCAACGAAAAAGCTACTTGAGAAAATTCTGGCTGCATTTCGCTCTCTGAAAACCATCCCAAACTGCCTTTATTTTCTTGCGCACTGGGATCTTCCGAAATTTCTCCTGCCAACGCGTTAAAATCTTCACCACCAAGCGCTTTCTTTTTAGCATCAAGCGCCAAATTCTTCGCTTCTTCATCGCTATGCTTTTCCGTGCTAAACAGGATATGCGATGCTTTAACTTTTTCCGGCGTTGTAAACTTTTTATCTAATAAATATTGTTCCTTGGCTCGTAATTCAAATTGAGCCACATTGCTATCAAATTCCTCCCCCCATTTTTTCTTTAGGTCCTCAATAACAAAAAGCGCCAACAAACGATTTCTCTCATGAGCCAAAATTGCTGCGTTTTCCGGAATATCGGCAATACCATCTTTTTCTGCCGATACGGCAAATGTTTTGATTTCAAGAAGATTTTGCAAAACCTGATCGATTCGTTTCCTATTATTGACAAAACCACCGCGAGTTCCCTCGGGCAAACGCGTTAAATCGGCTCGGAACTCGCTCAGCCGTACCGACGTCACATCGTTAAAAATCAGGACGGGGTCTTCTTCAATAGAACGCTGTTGGGCAAATAGTGAAGAGGAAAAAAAGAGAACGAATAAATATACGGAAATCTTCTTCATACGTTTTTCCCTGAAAAAAACAAAGGCCTCATAACCCAGTATGAGACCTTTTTAAAAAATTAAATGTTATTGATGGCCAACGGCAAAATCACAATCACTTGACGCGCATGATTTCACGCCGTTAACAACTCTGGGCGCTATATTTATATAGTACGTTCTTCCAGCCTCAAGCCCGTTACTTTTTCCAACATAATACGTCTTATTGCCACTAGCGTTCGTAGTATAAGCGAGATATTCCGGTCCGTTAGCCCCGGTATTGTCAACAGCACGGAAATCACATTTATGCTCGGAAATACTGAATACCAGTTCACCCTTCGCACCCGTGTTTATATAAACTACGCTAACTTTTCCGGAACCGACCGTGCTGCCGGCTACAAAACTACCTACGAAAGCCGAATTGCCCCCAAAATTATTGAGATCGTGCCGCGCTGTCCCTTTAGGAAGAGGTGCGGAAATTACATTATAGCCCGTACATAAATCATCCCCGCCACCACCACCCGACGATGCGGCCACAGTAACGGAAGCCGTCGCATAAGAAGAACAACTCGTGCCATTACACGCCCGCGCCGTAAAACTTTTTGTTTGGGTCGATGAACCCGAATTTGCCGAGACCGGCGCAGATTTTGTGTTTGTAGTAGAAGCAGCGCCTAAACTCGCTCCCCCTTGAAAAAATTCATATGTTGTACTCGAATCTGTCTGCCCACTGCAGGTAAGCGTCAGCATAACTGTCCCTCCAGAACTGGAAAGACTCGTGGGATTCGCCACCAAGCCACACCCCGATGGGGCGGTTATCGGCGGCGGATCCCCCCCCCCTCTGTTGCAGGTAATCTCAAAAGAACCATTGCTACCGCTCATGGAAAAACTTTCACAACTATCATCCGTATAATGAAATGTCGCCGCACTGCTTACCACAGCACACGATAATAGAAGTAAACCAGTAAAAATCTTCAGCCGCCATTTTTCTTTCGTCATTTTTCCACTTAGCCTTTCAAAATAAACCACGCTCTTCTGCGATTCTAACCCGAATTTATGAGCAAGAACAAACTTCTCTTATAACACTGTGTTTCCCTTTGCCCATAAAAACAGAGGCATAAAGCCTCTGTTTTTATGCTACCAAGAAGAAAAACAAATTACGGTGCTACTGGTGTAATGTTCCTCGAAAACTTATGATTCAGACGACCAGCATAATTCGCGCTAACTGTTGCTCCAGATTCCGTCGTTGAAAAATTACCGTTGTTGAATACCTGAACGGCAAAACCGACAACAGGAAGGCCTACGTAAGTAGCCGGTGTAGCAGTTACGAATGTATCCAAGGCTTCAGCATCCAGAACCGTAGTAGCTGCGGCATCAGGCGCAACCAAAGTATGGGTAGCGGTAGCCGCTGGAACAAGAGTTACTAACGGATCTACTGGATACGTCTTCGTTTTCGGTGTAAATTGCAGCGCAGCCCAGCCATTGGCATAACGCGACTTCAATGCATACGCATTCTTGGAACCGAAAACCGGGTTACCAAAGCTGATTACGTTAGCTTCCCAGCAAAGCTGGTCTGCTTGAGCACCCGGCGGCAACGGAGAAGGCAGAACCTGAGTCGGCGCAGTCTCTTCTTCACGACCATTAGCTACCGTTCCCATTTCATCACAAGAACCATTCGCGGTGAAGTCATTTTCAAACAGTTCCTGAACCTTAAAATCAGTATCAAAGAACAGGTTCTTGGTCGGCATGGTCACCACCCATTCCGTGGTCGAATCAGCAATACCGCCCGTCACATATTCGTTATAAATGGAATCCTGCATCAGAACAGCCGACACAGCGGCAGCACCTTCGCGAAGACCACGAGCAGACCAATCAGTAACATAGGTCAACTTCCCATTGGTCACAACAGAAGTCGGATCCGCATGACCGAGATTCGGATCTATCGTGCTTGAACCAAAAAAGATCGTCGAGGAGGAAAAATCATCCAACGCGACAGGATCATACGCAACATCCAAACCGCCTTTTGGCGTAACCAACGTCATCGACCCAAACAAACCGCCCGAAGGCACATCAAGGCCTGTACCTGAAACCAACTCAGGAGCGCCGCAGTTCGCGGGAACATTCACAGTTTCACCGTTAACCTGCGTTGCCACGTGCGTTACCGCCGTATCCAGAGCAGTTGCAGCTGTAATAGCGCCCATTTCGATGATTTCCACATAACCCTCTTGGGCGCGATCATACGTCGTCGGATTCGCGCCGACCGGATCTTTCTGATATTCGTAAGGCAAGAATATCTGGCCATTCAGATTGTTAGGAACTGTGCAACTGGTGTCGGAAATCTTGAGCGAAGCCCCTCCCTCGGCAGTCGGCACAACCGCAGTAGTCCAAACGTCATGAGGCGAAAGGAACAAGTTAAAGTCGAGAACCTCTTTGCTGTTCTTGCCTTCCAGAAAACGGACTTTAACCGCTTTACCACTCGCCGTTGAGTTTACAACCGACAGCAGCGAGTTAAACTCCGCGCCGTCTTTTGCATCACGAACCGTATAATATGGGTAGATCAAAACCTGACCCAAACCATCCGGATTAACATTAACTGCCTGAGCAGTTCCTGCCAACCCTAATACACTTGCTCCAGCAAGCGCTGAAACTAAAACTTTCTTTTTGAATGTCTTCATAGTAAAAAAACTCCTTGAGTTTTGTTTAAAGTGATCACTTTAAAATACCAACAGCAGTCCGATCATAATACAACTTTTGCACTTTATAAAGCTTCCCTAACAAAAGCAACGCCTTCTTTCATGGGAAAATTGCTTGATTACAACACCCAATCACTTCATTTGGGGAAAACGTATCCGGGCACCCCGTCTTCAATTATCCAATCGTCTTTGCTAAAAGTATCAATTCCCTTCATTTTAGGGTGATCGTAAGTCAAAATGCCCTGAACATAGCAAACTTCTTCCGCGCATTCGACCTTTTCTTCTTTAAAAGCTCGAAAGGCAACATTAGAAGATCTGATTATGAACTCTTCCAGAGATAAAATGGCTTTAGACCCGGAACTCAGGTACTCATAAGCTTTTTTCTTATCCCCGGCAATCCGCGCGTCCCAAAACTCCTTGCTTCGCCGTACCACCATTTCTTCTTTGGTCTCGTTCGCGACCGATTGCCCCGAATCACTCTTTCCCGTTGGCGCGGTACCGCAACCTGCCAGAATAAGCGCAAGAAGCGGGCAAAAGATCAATATATAAAATGCCTTCGTCATGTTTTCCTCATTTTATCTTTCATCACCAAAGCGCTGCAGGATAGTCATCCCGCGCCGTCCCGTCAATATTTTTGACGCCATTATCGCTCGGCACAGATATTCCTCTTTATTTTTTTGCGACCACCGCTAACCCCGCAGGATAGTCCAGCGCATATATGCCGCCATTTGAAAAACCCGCCCGCAAAACCATTTGCCAGACATCCATCCCGAACTCGGTATGCACTCTTACCGCTTCATCCCGACAATTCCCGCCGCCATGGAAACTGGGGGCAAGCCCCGTGCGTGCGCGGGTCTGCCGCCCCACCACAATAGGAACGGTAAAAATACACTTTCCGCCTTTTTTCAAAATCCGGCGGCATTCGGAAAGCGCCCGCTCGGGATAGGCAATATGCTCCAAGGTATCGGAGTGGATCACCAGATCAAATGTTTCATCGGGAAAGCTCATTGCCTGCATATCAATTTGTGGGTAAGACATTAAAATATGTCCCGGCATCCGGCTTAAATACGGCGCAAGATTCGCGGCTTCGTTGATTTCCAGCATACGGATATTACGCGACGGCACGCAAAATTCCGCCAACGTTCCGACAAACCCGTATTCCCAGAGGATTGCCGCCGCCAACGCAAAAGCACGCAAATTATTGCGGCACCGATGACAGTAAAGCCCTTGCTGGCGGTTGATGTAAGCTTCTTCTTCGGTAGAAAGCTGCCATGCCTGCACCAATTCCGGGTAAAGCACATAGTGTTCCGAAAATTCCTCTCCGCCGCACACCGGACATACACCCGTAAACATTTTCATGATTCTATTTTTAAAACGATGCTTTTCATCGGCACACCCATCAGCCCAAAGACGGTTGCGCTGACATACGACCGAATTACCAAGGCATCATAAAACCAATGATGCACCTGCTTATCTTCCTGGGTACCCTCGGCAAAAATCGCGTCAATACTGTAATCGCCCGGCGGCATGACCGGCATACGAAACTCAAAGCGCGCCGCAATGCCGTCGCCCGCCCGGATGCCCACCGGGCTATCGCGATAGGAAAGGTAGGTGTTGTCGCCAAACACGATTTGCCCGAGCCGGTCTTTTAAATGAAACCCGATAATCGGTCGCGCGATTTCTTTTTGCGCTTCGCCGCGCACTTCGACAACGACCATCTCACCACCGACCATCCACGATAAAGGCGTACCGCTTTCGTAGCAACCGCACGGAGGTGATAAAAGCTTCGCCTGTGTCAAATGTTTTGCTTTCCGGATTAAACTCAAACACCTCGAGATCGTTGCGCAGGTTGGACGCGTTGATAAAATCCCGACGCATATCGCGATAATCTTCGTCGAATCGTTTCGGCGGCGGTGAATCCGGTATCTTTTTCTCCGGCATGGGCATGTCGCGTCGTACAGCGTTGGTCAGCGCCGCCAAATACTGCTCGGTAACGCTTTTGGGCGAGCCGATTGCCGCCATTTGTCCATGGTCCAGCCAAACGGCCTTCCGGCACAGGTTGGTTACCGTGCCCAGCTCGTGGCTGCAAAAGAGCAATGTGCCATGTTCCATGAAGCGACGCAAAAAACGCATGCATTTCTGGACAAAATAAGCATCGCCTACCGAGAGCGCTTCATCGACCACGAGAATATCGGCGTCAACATGCGCGATGACGGCAAACGCCAACCGCACAAACATCCCGCTGGAGTACGTTTTGACCGGCTGGTCGATAAAATCGCCGATGTCGGCAAAAGCGGCAATTTCATCGAAACGCTCATCGACCTGCGCTTCGCTCAAGCCGTATAAACCCGCCGCCAGATAGACATTTTCGCGCCCGGTGAATTCGGAATTGAAGCCCGCGCCCAGTTCAAGCAACGCCGCAACTTTACCTTGTGTTTTAATCGTACCCGATGTGGGGTTTAATGTGCCGCAAATCAGTTGCAGCAATGTCGATTTACCACTGCCGTTGCGGCCAACGATGCCGAGCGTTTCGCCGCGCTTGATGGTAAATGAAATATCCTTGAGCGCCCAGAATTCCTTGAAATACTGCCGGCGCCCGCGCGCCAGCATCTGCAAAAGGCGGTCGCGCGGTTTTTCGTAGATGTGGTAACTTTTGCTTAAGCAGGAGGCTTCGATCAGCGTTTCAGAGGACATCGGCAAAACCTTTTCGCGTTTTCTGGAACCACCAAAAGCCCGCCCACGCGCTCAAGGCGCCTATCAGCAACACCACGGCAAACCAAGGCAGGCTGGGCGTCTTGCCCCAGATGAGCACATCGCGCGTATGTTCGATAAAGGTCGTCAACGGGTTCAACAATATTGCTTTCTGGACGCGCGCCGGCAACGCCGTCACCGGATAAAAAATCGGCGACATAAACAGTAAAACCGTCGTCAGCACGCCGACCACCTGCGCAATATCGCGAAGATAAACGCCGAGCGACGCCAAAAACCAGCATACGCCCATCGTCAACAAGATAAACGGAAAAATCACCAGTGGAAAAAGCACAATCGTCAGCGGCGGCACACCGAAAAAGATGGCGTAAAAAATCAGCCAGACCAGCCAGCTGATGACGCCATGAAACAACGCCGCACCGACAATCACCAACGGCAGGATTTCCAGCGGAAACACGACTTTTTTAACGTAATTCGTATTCGCCAGAATCAGCCCCGGCGCACGATTGATGCATTCGGAAAAGAAGTTAAACACCAGAAGCCCTGCAAACAATACCAACGCAAATTCGGTTCTGGAACCGCTGTCGGCGTTGCCGGTATTCCAGCGCGCGTTAAAGATCACGCTGAATACGAATGTGTACACGGCGAGCATCAACAGCGGCAGAAGAAACGACCAGAAAATTCCCATGATTGAGCCACGATAACGGCCGATAACTTCGCGCTTCATTAACGCCCATAAAAGCCCGCGATGCTCGCGGATACTCGCCAGCATCGCGACCGGGGAAAGCGGAAATGGTTGCATGAGACTTCTTGATCGAGAAAAATAGTTAACTACCGAGAAATGTAAGAAACAATCATCTGAAAAGCCGCCAATAAAGCGGCTTTTCTTGGTAAATACCAATTATGGACAGACATAGCCCATGATTGAGTGATAGTTAAAACCTTGCGCTACCCATTGATTTCTTTCTGATATGTTCGTTGTGTATCTATGTTCTACATCCCAAGAACCATTCCAGTTTCTCCAGAGAGAGTATAAAGGCACAGTGCCAGAGACTTGCGTACTGTAAATATACCCTTCCACACGCTCGTGTCGCCATCCATCGCTAAGAACATAAGCAATATCTTCTGGCCTCCATCCGTAATAATGGTTAATAAACCCTTGGTTAAAAAATTGTGAAAAAGGATGTGCAATATCCCCTCTTAATTGGCTAGGCTCAAGCTTTGCAACGATCCCAGCGCTGACATAGCCTTGACTTAATGCTGACAAGTGAAGAGCGTAGTCAGTGGACATATAAGAATTATGATAATTGCCTGTATAACGAGATGTATAAAGGGGAAGAACTCCCGTTGTACATGCTGGATTAGTAACGGAAGATGTTGTTGGGTACGACACTCCAGACATACTTATCGAGAACGTATATACCCCGGGAGGATTTACTGTATATCCGATTTGCGGTTCTATAACTACGGTAGGAGATCCACAATAAGATCTTCCGCCAATAGGACGAAAGGCTTCAGTCCATTTTTCTGTAAAAAACGGCGCGATGATTTGCGTGCCACCATCTCTGGTAACGCTTATCGTATAATTACCAGTTCCAACAAGACACCATACCCGCTCTGCTGACTGATAATTCAGCCCGTTGTAATAAAAAGCTTCTATTTTGTTGGGGGATAAAGATTTTCTATACCACCCCTTTTCTCTTGGATAGTCCACGATGGTAGCCATCTCCCCGGCTTTTGTTGTCAAATCGCCATCTTCACCTATAACAAAATCATTGTCATTACCTAAATAATAAAGCTCCTCACTCTCCAAGGACTCTTCTATTTCATTCTTTATTGTGACAAAGACATTAGCTTTTTCATTGAAAAGATAATTAGGATACATCGGAGCATTTTGGAAAGCGCCTTGATTTACATCTGCTTTAATACCTTGTGCTGATAAACCGAATGATGAAAAAAGAAAAAATACTGCCAAAAATATATTGTATTCTGGTTTCATAAAAACTCCTGAAGAATATTTAATAAGGAGATTAAATGATATCAAAATTCGCAATTAAATACAATGGGATAATAAAGGTTGGCTAAAGACAAATATTCCGAAATCATTGCGCAAATTGAGTGTATAAAAAAACTTGAGACGCTTTCGATAAAGCGCCCCAAGCATACAGCTTTTTACGGCTCTTCCCGATCGTCTTCCGGCCTTGTCCATACAGGGCGCTCACCCAGTTCTTCCGAAAGCTCCGGCGGCAACGCTTTGCTCTTTTGCAAAAACCCTTCCAGATTATCCATCCGGTAACGCAAATCCTGAATGATGGCGCGGCGCGTTTCGTTGTCGCTGACAACGCGCGGCGTAATGAATATAACCAGTTCGGAACGTTTATTGGCCCAAGTCTGGTTGCCGAACAAACCGCCCAAAACAGGAATCCGCGAAAGGTACGGCACACCTCCCGTGCTGTCGCTGATATCGTCGCGGATCAAGCCGCCCAGCACCATCGTGCCGCCGGAGGGCACCATCATCTGCGTTGAAACCAAACGGCTCGTTGTTTGCGGCGCATTACCCGCGGCAATGGCTTTATCCGCATCGGTGCCTTTACCACTGAACTCAATCTCGGCTTCCAGGCTGACATTGCCGCCTTCGTTGATGTGCGGCGTAATCCGCAACATCACGCCGACTTTCAGATAATCCCAGTTCTCTGAAGAACCGCTGTTGGTTCCATAAACGTAGGTTGATCGCACGGGAAGGCTGTCGGTCACTTCAATGGTCGCTTCCTGATTGTCCAACGCCGCGATATGCGGATTGGCCACCAGCTTGACATTCCCCGTTGTTCCCTTGGCGTTGATGATGGCGTTCACGGAACTGCCCGGCTTGATGACCAGATTAAAGGTATTGGACAGCGCGTCCCCAACCGGGTCGGTCAGCGGGGAAACGGCGCCGTAGCCGCCAAAAATATCGCCGGAAGAGAACCACCATTGCGCTCCGTACGATGTGGTTTCATCAAGCGTCACTTCCGCCATGGTGACTTCGATCATCACCTGCCGTTGCGGCACATCGAGTTTTTTCAACGCCTGCTCGACCAACTCGTATTCGCGCGGCGTAGCGACAATCAGCAAAGCGTTGTTGTCTTCATCGGCAACCACTTCGATATCCTGCGCAATGCCCATGCCCGCGCCGCCGACAGTAACCACGCCGCCGCGCGTAGTGGTCGCCGCGCGCGGCTGAGTTGCCGTTCC
>QMCD01004240.1_pt1 | contig 13131 bp, 6 predicted proteins | sample 1821841 | NCBI WGS metagenome assembly QMCD01 (sample SAMN01991225, study PRJNA193472) | Termite gut metagenome, whole genome shotgun sequencing project. | isolation source: worker | host: Macrotermes natalensis | reverse complement strand
AAAAGAACTTTTGACCTTGCTTTCCTCGTCCGCTTTGCTCCGGGCCGCGTCAATTCTCACCAGGAAGAACATCAGCACCATCGCGAGCGCCGTCCCCATGACAACGAGGATCAGCGTCATGCGCGACACGCTTTGATAATATCGGTTTTTGGGCGACACAATGGCCACGTACCAACCATTGTCGAGCTTTCGGGAAGAACCGATCGAGACCTCACCCCGGTAGTTGACGAGTTCCTGCTCGGAAAATTCCAACCCTTTCCGCATGTCGGCCGCCCGGATCGAGATAGGAACCTCCGGGTCTCCCAATTCTTTCCCGACGAAATCCGGATTGGTATGCGCGACGATGGTCAGGTCGTCGCTGACCAGGAGGCCGATGGCGCCTTGACGGGCGGCCGCGTCGACGAAGTCCTGTCCCAGGTGGTTGAGCGACATGGAAATGCCGACAACCCCCAGCAGGCGACCGTCGTCGCCGTAAACACCGTGAGAATAAATGTATCCGAATTGTTTCGTCGCCTCATCGCGATACGACAGCGCGCGCGCGACCGCATCGTCGTCCCCGTCAGCGACGATTGCGTACCAAGGTTGGTCCCGCGGATCGAAACCGGTCGACGGAGTGTCGTTATCGTCACCGACGCAAACCGTTTCGCCGTCGAGCGTCTCACAACCGCCGAAAAACCGGTTGAGTCCCCGTATCCGCCCGACGTCTTCGGTCGCTTGGAGTGCCGAGAGTCCATCCATGTACTGCCGTATCGTCTCGGCATCGTCGCCCTGCAAGATCATTTGGCGTATCGTTTCGGAAAAACAACTCAGCAACACATCCGGCGTCTTCAGGGCTGTTTCGATTTTACTTTTCTCAAAAGCGAGCGTGTTCGCCGAATTCTCCGCCAAGCGTTGACGCACCATGCCGCTCATGAAGAGGCAGCTTAGAACGACCATCATCCCGAACGCGAATGCGGTGAACGTCAATTGCAGGTACAACAGGTGTTTTGAGCTCATCTGTATATGATATAATCCACTATCAAGAAAAACAAAGGGGGTCTCACGTAAATTAGTCGGATTTACAGGAAATCCCCTAACTTACGGAGACCCGATACGAGACCGGGGCACCTCCCCGGCAATGCGGATCGTCAGCGCGCCGTCAGCGTGGGCCGACGGCGCGAGTCGACGGTAAGGACCTGTCAACGCAGTTTGAACTTTGCGACGAGGTTTTGCAGGTTCGTCGCCATGCCGCTCATCTCGTTCGCCGCACTCGCCGACTCTTCCGCCGCCGCCGTGTTCTGCTGCGTTACCGCGTCGATCTGCTGCAAGCCGACCGTGACCTGCCCGACACCCTGGGCCTGTTCGTTACTCGCAACCGCTATGCCTGCAACGAGATCCGTCGTCTCCTTGATCTGCCCGACGATAACGTTCAGCACCTCGGCGGTACGGGAAGCGACTTCACCGCCCTTGTCGATTTCCTGACCGCTCTTGGCGATCAGTTCCGAGGTTTCCTGGGCTGCCTTGGCACTCCGGGCGGCGAGGTTGCGGACTTCCTCGGCGACCACCGCGAAGCCTTTGCCGTGTTGTCCGGCCCGGGCCGCTTCCACGGCGGCATTCAAGGCCAGCAGGTTCGTCTGGAACGCGATGTCGTCGATCACCTTGATGACCCGCTGGATTTCGTTGGAGTTCGTCGTGATCCGGTCCATCGCCCCGGTCATTTCCTGCATCGCGTTCTGTCCTTCGCCGGCGGCTTTGCTCGCCTTCTGGGCCAGGTCGCGGGCATTGGCCGCGTTTTCGGCGTTTGTTTTCGTCTGGCTGCTGATTTCGCTCATCGAGGCGGTGATTTCCTCAAGCGAGGCGGCGGATTCCTGGGCACCGCTGGAGAGCGTGACGGACGCCGAGGAGACTTCGCCCGCACCGGTCGCCACCTGCTTCACGCTGTCGTTGATTTCACGCAGGGCGTGATTCACCTGATCGAGCATGGAGGCCAAGTCTTGGTTCATCGCGTCCAAATCGCCGCGGATGTGGACCTGGGTTTGCCAGTTCCCCTCGGCAAGCTGTTTCGCCATTGCCGCCACTTTGCGGAATTCGCCGATGACGTGACTGGTGCTCTTGGCCAAGTCGCCCACTTCGTCGCCGCGGCTTAGTAACTGGGTCGGAATCTCGAAACTCAGGTCACCCGTCTCGGCGATGTGTTTGGTCCCGGAGGCCACTTCACGGACACCGACGCTGATATTCCGGCTCAGCACGACGCTCAGGCACAGCCCGACAATCACCGCGAAAACGGCCACGACCATAATGATCCTGTTCATCAAGGCGTCGGTCTTCACCGAAGCATCCCGTATCTCTCCGAAACGCGTACGGAGATTTTCCATCAGTCGCGACAGATAATCCGTCATCGTAGTACTCAACTCGTCCTGCGCCGCACTGTTCAGCTCCTGATCCGTCAGCAATTTAATGTTCTCGTCGAGAAACACACGCCACTCACCCACCGCTTTGGTGGCGTTCTCCAGCGCTTCCCGACGCCGGGGCCCCGTGACTTCGGCGAGCAGGGCATCAAGGTTCTTCCCCAGCTTCTGCACCTCATTGCCGGTGCTTTCGCCGATTTTCTTCTGCTCCTCGAATTTCGGTTCGGCCATCATGAAAAAGAAACTGCGGCGCACCTCCTGAATGTCGCCTATGTAACCACTAATCCTGAGCATACGCCCGGCGATCTCGCTGTCGACTTTTTCAGCCTCGTCGACGGTTGCCTTGGATGCATCCAGATGCTCTTGGTAAACTTCGAGAGCCCGTTGCATTGCCGCGATGACTTTCGTGGCCGTCTCCACCATGTTTTTTTGGGCCGCGGCGCGTTTGGCTTCGATGGCATACCAGTCGTCGTCATTCTTGCGATACTGCTCATAGGCTGCGACCAGTTTCGGAAAAATCTCTTTGTTTTCACCCGCGAACAGGTCTTTGACCCGTACCTCGATCTCATTAATCTCAGCATCGGTCTTTTTCCGATTCTCCTGCCAAACGGTATCGCGGTTGAGCGTCCCGCTGACGGCTTGGAGCTGTGCCGTGTTGAGAAGCCGACGGTAGGTCAGCGTGTCGGTAAGCAGGTCTTGGACCTCCATCATCGCGGCCGTCGACCGCTGGCTCTCGCCGAGCGCGTACCAAGCAACCCCCGCCATGACGACGAGGAGCGCGACGACGAGTAAAAATCCGGCCGTCAGTTTTGTTCCGATTCTGAATTTGTTCAACATTTGCACGTCCTCCTTAGTTGGGTGTTTATTCCCAACGAGGCCGGGCCGTCAACGGAAGCGCGGAGCCGCACCGGCACTTCCGTCCGTCAAAACGCCCCATCCTCGCCGGTCTCCTGATATTGCAGTGTCGCGAAAACATTCACGATCGTTCGCACTCAATACCTAAATACTTATATGGAACGGCTTTCTGAAAAAAGTTCGGACACGGTACGCATCCGCCCCATTCGGCGTCAGAAAACCACGCCACAATTCAAGTTCAGTCGAAGCGAAAGGATTTGCATTAAGAAATTTAATATGTTCCTTTTAGTCAAAATATATGTCCTGTTCTGTGAGTAGGCAAGAGTATACTGCCAAAAAAACCATTTTGCGTGAAGTCGCCACTTAATTTATCCGGTACAACCGGACTTGGCGTTACGCTATTTTTGGCAGAATAGCGACTTGCCCGGCTCGATTCGCACCAAACGACCTGTTTTCTCCATTTTCACGAATGGAGACGGGGCGTGCAAAACATGTAAATTGCATGTGACGCAAGATTTGGACAGCCCGGGCAAAAAGACAAAAACCGGGCGTACTACTTGAACATTGAGCCAACGGACAATATCATAGTGTTGTCGGTATCGACGTTTTCGTACCGTCGGTGTTCGTAGGGACGAGGTTTTTTTCATGGATAACGACAATCTGTTGCTTCGATCTTTGGCCAGGGCCGATGGTACCGATTTTTTTCAATTGGACAAAGACGGCGTTTTCGTGTTTCATACCGGCGAGGCACTCGTTCGTTTTCTCGATGTGAACGGCGATCGGTCCGGCGGTTTGCGAGGCCGATCCTTTTTCGAACTTTTCCAGGGGTGTGACGGCGCCCTGGCGGCGGTGAAACAAACCTTGCGGGGCGAAACATCCTCGACGACCGAATCGCGCCGGAATCAGGTGGTCAAGATACAAACGATTCCCGCCCGCGACGAGGCGGACGGCATCATCGGTATTTTCGGGTTCGTTTTCGACCAGAGCGCAAAGGCGCTGTTGCATCGATCCAAGCAGAATCAATGGCTCCTGGAAACCATGTTCGAGAGCATCCAGGACGGCATCATGGTCGTCGATGAGAACCTGGTCGTCCGGCGGGCGAATAAAGTGACGCGCAACTGGTTGCCCGAGGTCGTCCCGAACAAATACACGTGTTTCGAAGCCCTGGTCGGCATTTCGGAACCGTGCAGTTTTTGCCCCGTGCTCAAGACATTCAAGACGGGCGAGAAGCACGTCCATAATTATTACAATCCGAACCATGATCGCTGGTTCGAGTTGAGCAGTCACCCGATCGTCGATCCGGAAACCGGCAAGCCCGCCCTGGTGATCGAGTACATACGCGACATCGACGAACAGCACCAACGGGAAGACGCGCTCGCCCGACAGCGGAAACTGCTCAACGCGATCCTGGACGCCTCGCAGGAAGGGATCCTCGCCTTGTCCGACGGCGTGGAACTGCCACACGCCAATACGGCGTTCAACTCGCTTTTTCCCGGCTGGGAACAACTGCGATTCAACGAGCCGTTGGATGTCGTTTTTGAATTTTACGACGGTCATCTGCACGATGTGGACTCACTCCTCCGCATCATACGCGAGGTTCGCGAAACGGGGGAATCCCGGGAAGGAACGATTCATCTCCGGGACGGCCGGATTTGCAGCGTGAGAGGGCGGGTCGTTCGTACCGGGCTCGGCAAAACAGGCAGGACCGAAATCTGGACCTACCGGGACATTACTGAAAACGTCCGGTACGAGCGATCGCTCCAGATCATGCAAAATGTGCTCGATTTCATTTCCATCCCGATTTGCCGGGCCTCGGAAGATGGCCGCATCGTTTACGCCAACCGATCAATGGTTCAATCTTTCGGGTATGATTCGGCGGGAGAAATACTCGGCCACCCCGTTTGGGACTTCAGTATTTCGTATAACGAGGAATATTGGCGCATGTTTTGGCCCGACTTGGTCAAAAGGAAGGCGATCTTGTTGAACGGTCTCATTCGGCGCCGGGACGGGAGCGAATATCCGGCCGAGCTGTTCTGCGACCTGATCGAACAGGATGGAAAACAATTCATGGCGGCCAGCATTTACGACTTGACCGACCAAACCCATCGCGTGGCGGCGGAGCAGGCTTCGATCGCCAAGTCGATGTTCCTGGCCCACATGTCGCACGAAATCCGAACGCCGCTCAACGGGATCATCGGTATTTCCGACCTGCTTTTGGGAACGAATCTTTCACCGAAACAGAGAGAATATGTCGAACTTTCCCGCGCATCGGGACGATATCTCCATTCGCTGATTAACGATATTCTCGATTTCTCGAAGATCGAGGCCGGGAAATTCGATATTGAGGACGTCGAGTTCGACCTGCCGCAACTGATCGAATCCGTCGTCGGCATCCTTGCCCCGCGAGCCCTCGACAGTCAATTGGAACTATGTACGTTGTTCCCGACCGACATTCCCCGAAAAGTGATCGGCGATCCCGGGCGTGTCCGCCAGATCATCGTCAACCTGATGAGCAACGCCGTCAAATTTACGGAGCGCGGGGGGGTCAAACTGGTGGTCTCGGTCAAATCGCGGTCGACCGCCGGGGAGCAGTGTAAGTGTCGCATCCGCTTCGAGGTGGCGGATTCCGGGATCGGGATTCCGCGGGAACGGATGGATCGGCTGTTTTCCTCTTTCAGCCAGCTCGATTCCTCCCAAGCGCGTAAATACGGCGGGACGGGCCTCGGACTGGCGATTTCAAAGGAACTCGTCCATCTCATGGGCGGGGAAATCGGGGTCGAGAGCATCGAGGGGAGCGGGGCGACATTCTGGTTCGAGATTCCGTTTCGTTGCCTGAAAACGTCGGCATCCGGATCGGGAATCTTCCGGCACGGCCACCTGGAGTTGGCCAATCAAATGGCGTTGGTCGTGGATGAAAACGACGTTTTGCGCAACGTCCTGCTGGACCAGCTTTTGTCCTGGGGAATGAACGTTCACGCTTTCACGGACAAGGACGAAGCCCTGGCGGCGATTCGTCGCGCGGCGTCGGACGGGAACCATTATCGTATCGCCGTCGTCGACCATCAACTCCAGGATGCCGACGGTTCCGATTTGGTCCAAGCGATCAAGTCCGATTCCGGTTTGTCCCAAACCTCGGTGATCATGTTGCAACCGTTTTATGACACGAATGAAAAACCGGCAAGCCCCGGGTTCCATGCCGCCGCCGATAAAGTCGTCTACAAACCGCTTTTCAGCTCGGATCTTTTCAATGCGATTCTCGCCGTCCTGACCGGTGTTGACGAAACGTCTTCGCACGGCGAAAAACAGCGCGAAGAATGGGGACGGGAATGGAAGGAGAACCAAGCGTTCAAAAACATTCTGGATCACTTCGACACGTCGGTCGATACGGCTGTGGACGACTCCGCGCAGGCCCCGCTCATCCTGGTCGTCGAGGATAATCGGGTCAACCAAATCGTCGTCGGGGAAATACTGTCCCAGGCGAATATGCGCTACGTAATCGTCGAGAACGGCCGACTGGCTTGCGAGGCGGTCATGCAAGCGAAATATGACCTGATTCTCATGGACTGCCAGATGCCGGAAATGGACGGATTCCAGGCGACCCGACACATTCGATCCATGGAAAACGAGGCGGCCGCGGGCGGTGACACCGGGGAGAGGCCCCTTCACGCGGGACGTATCCCGATTATCGCGCTGACCGCCAATGCGACGCGCGAAGACGAGGATCAATGCCGTTTGGTCGGGATGGATGCCTACTGCAGCAAGCCGATCAATGCTGCGCAATTGGTGGAAACCGTGCGAAAATGGCTCCCGAATCAATCCGATGAGGCCGTTTCAGGTTGAATGCCGGGTTTTCCCGAAGGAAAACGTTCCCGCCGCGATTCATACCGGAAACACCTTCCGTATAAAAGCCGTTCCGCATTCCCCTCTTCTTCCTGCGGGCGAGAGTTATACTGGAAAACTACGGCATGTTTTTTCCCGCGCACAATCGCCTGCCGCTCGAACGATCCGTTTATGTCATTGTACAAACAGCGGTTAGGGACGAGTGAGTGCGGCAGGCAGACTTGGCCGAATGTCCGTTTTCACCGCATTTCCAGCATAAGCGGCTCTCGTATCGGCGTCGGCAACCGCGCGCAACGAGCCCGGAATATCTGGAGCAATCAGCATAACCGTTAAAGTTCGCCCTCTTTGCCGACGATATTATTGAGGAGTTGAAACCGACATTTTTCCGTGTGCAGCGTCGGTACTCATCCGATTTCACCTAATTTGCCGAAACCGTCATGCCGAAACTGTCGCGCATTGCCCTAAAGCCTGATATCAAAAGGATGAACAGTATCAAAAGGATGAACAGGGTGGCCAGAATGAGGAGATTTTTCGATCTTGGCGTAAAAACGTATTGCAATGGCGTTCGGTGTATCCGCATGTCTCGTTTTTCCAACAGGACATCCGTTTTTCTTTTCGCTCTTTCGGCACTGTCATTCCTGTCGGTCTTTTGCCTCAGCGATCCTGTCGTGGCCGGGACGATGGAGTTCCGGTATGAACCGGATCAACCCAAGTCGTCCCGATTGCTTTTTGACCAACTGAGCGTGGAAGAAATCCAACGTGAGATGGCCACGTCCCGCGAAGGGGAAAACTCCACGGATCGGACGATTCTCGGCCAACATCGAAAATCCCGTAAACAGCGTGGAGGCGGTGCGTTATGGGTCGATTTCTACATGGCCGACACGGCGATTGAAGACGCACGGGATATTCCGGACTATTGTTTGCGAACAAAACCGGACATGTGGGGGGCGCAAATCGGTTACGATCTCAAGTTGGGGCCCGGCGGCACGAGCCGGTTCGGCGTCTTTTACAACTACAACAGCACTTACATGAAGTGGGGCGTCGACTGGGCGCCGAATCCCATCGTCAACTGGGAACGATGGCTTGCGAACAACCACCTCGTCGGCCTCATGTACACCGATTACGGCGCGCTGACGCACGTCATCGTCCGCGGCAGCGTCGGCTATGACAGCTACGACCTCGCGTTGCCGGGAACCGGACCGGAAAATCCCGACACGGGCGACCGTTACCCGGACCTCAACTATGACGGCGACGGAATGCAGGCGAACCTGTACACGGAATTCGGGCTCGATTTCGTTTTGGACGACCAGACCTGGGCAATCAAGCCGTACTTGGCGTTCGATTACAATTACCTGTACATCGACAATATGGAAGATGGTTTTTACGGGTTCACCACCTCGAAGGAAGTCCACAACGCGTTCAAATCGATCCTGGGAATCCGGGTCAACAAGACGTTCGGACGTTTTATCGAGATCCAGGGCCGTTTCGCGTGGATCCAGCAATTACTCCAGGAAGACGCCCCTATTTCCAATCTCTACTTTTCCAATATCAACGGCACGATGACGCCGACCCAGTACCTTTCCAACACGATTCAGGGCCGAAGTTTCGCCTGGATCGGGGCCAGTTCGAAATTTTACGTCGGCCGAACGGGAATGCGGGTCATTCTGGATTACGACCTGATGCTCAACGCATGCAATCTTTCCCATATTGGGAACGTTGGCCTGCTGTTTACATGGTAAATTGCCGGACCGGCGGATCGACGTTTTCTTGCGAAAGACCGGGTGCATATACCGTCAACGGCCTGAAACTACGGCATGTTTTTTCCCGCGCACCATCGCCTGCCGCTCGAACAAAACGCTTATGTCATTGTGTACATAGATGTTAGAAGCGAGTGAGTGCGGCAGGCAGGCTTGACCAAATGTCCGTTTTCATCGCGTTTCCAGTATATTCGGAAATCACGGTGATTCTTACGGTGATTTTCGAGCCTGATATCCGGTCTTTTTTCTTTTTTTGGCACCGAGGGCGGCGTGCGGGCCGCAATGGGCGATCGGTGGCGGACCGACGGCCGGGCTCCCGAATCGTCGGCTTCGAGGATTTTTTTGCCGCATTCCGTATACAAAGTCTTGACAAAGACTACACCTGTAGTACAATGCTGTGACTACGTATGTAGTCGCCCTGTTTTTTACGTGAAGGAAGCAAATGACGAAAATTTCCGCCTCCGAATGGAAGGTCATGCGGGTTCTTTGGAACGAATCGCCTCTCTCGGCCAACGACGTCTACCGGCGCCTGGGCGCGACGGCGCCTGCGTCGACATCAACTTCGGCGTCGGCGCGGGGCGACAATCTCGATGGAAGCCGCAATGAAGGCGCCGAAGAAAACGATTGGAGCATTAAAACAGTACGGACGTTTTTAAGTCGACTTGTTCGAAAAGGAGCCTTGCGCGTGGTCGAACGGGAGAATATCCAACATTTCGAACCGGCCGTCGACCGGGAAAACATTCTCCAAATTGAAAGCCGGTCTTTTCTCGAACGTTTTTTCGACGGAACGCTCAGTTCCATGTTCGCCCATTTCCTGAGTAAGGAACATGTTCCCCGGGAAGAGCTTGATTCTCTGCGCGCGCTGCTGGAAAAAAACCGCGGACAGCACGACGAATATCACAGCGAATATCACAGCGGATATCACGACGGACATGACGACCAACAAAATGACGGCCAAAGTCGGACAGCCCGCAACTGAACAAAGCCGTAAAATATCGAAGAGAATTTCAGGGAACGATCAAAATGAGTCATTCGCATTTGCTTCCCGCCCTGTTTCAGCAAACCTTGCTCCTGTCTGTCAAAGGAGCGTTGTTGATCGCGCTATTCCTGGTGTTGCGCCGGCTCTTGGGCGACCGGCTTGCACCCCATGTCCGGTATGCAATCTGGTTTATCCCGGCGACGGCGATGCTCCTATACATCCCCGTTTCGACTCCGCTGAGCTTGCAAAACCTGCTGCCGGCAGAGTGGAACTCCATTCGACCGTGGCACGGCACGGAAAGACGCGGTGTCGATATCGGCAGTGGCGACTTCAGGAAGGTGGGCGGGCGACAAACCGGGTCGCCGGGAGACGAAACCGCTGGAAGCCGTGACCATGACGTCGTGATTTCGACTGCCTTGCCTACCGGTGTTGTAGACAGTTTTGCAAACCGTACAGAAGACAGTGTTGCTGACAGCGTTGCAAACCAGGCGGTAAGGGAAATCGAATCCGAACCGGCGTTTTGCGAAATGAAATTGCCGGGAATGCACGCCGGCATCGGGGGAATTCCGGCCTGCGTCGCCGTGATTTGGTTCCTGGGAACGGGAATCATGCTCCTGTTGCTGGGGTACCGGGTCGGTCGTTGTCGGCGCCTACTTTCCGGATCGAAGCTCGTGACGAACCAAAAAACGCTCGAATTGTTCGAAGAATGCCGCGAACGGATGCGGATCAAAAGCTGGGTCATGCTTCTTGAAACGGAAGACAACAGGATCGAGGGACCGCTCCTTGTCGGAATTTTCCGCCCGGTTTTGCTCCTGCCGGGGGGAATGGCCGACACCTTGGCGGGCGAATCGCTCCGGCATGTTTTGCTGCATGAACTGGGACACTTGCGGCGCGGCGATCTTTGGAGCGGCTGGTTCCTGTCCTTGCTCTTGGCCGTCCACTGGTTCAACCCCCTGTTCTGGGTCGCCCTGTACCTGATGAACGGCGACCGCGAGGAAGCCTGTGATTTTCTCGTCCTTGAGACGCTTCGGAATGAGCAATGCCGGAAGGAATACGGCTTGACCTTGCTCGAATTGACGCGGCAATACAGACGCGATCCCGCCGGTATCCTCGCTCCCTTGAATCTCGGATCGGCCGGGATTCTGGAAAACAAATCCTCTTTGAGAAGGAGAATTGAAATGATCGGACGATTTGGGAACCGGCGCCGAATGTGGCAGTATGTCACGATTGCGCTCGCCTTGTTCGGCGGAATCTGTGTCGTGACCGATGCGCAGACGACGAAACCGAAAGAATCCAATAATCCAAGCGGCGGTAAAGTTGAAAAAACCGAAGCGGTGAAAACCGGGGCGGCGTCGGAAAATTCCTTTGATACGGACGATTCCGCGCAACTTTTCGAAGAGGATAAGCCGATCGCGCCGGGCAAGTACACGGGCGAGGAAGGAAAGAAAATCGCGAGCCGGGTTGCCAAAACCGTCGGCGAAGTCAATCGCGGCTGGTTTTACGCCCCGGAATTCGACGTCAAGGAATGGGGATACACGTTGAACGTCAAATCCAAGGCCGGCGACACGCTTGAGAAAAAAATCTACAACGACCGGAAAGGTTCCGCGCCGTGGCCCAACCTGCGAGGCATCACGTACATCGGCGTTGCTACGGGTGCATGTGAGTTTATCGAGGCCGGCCAGGCGGAAATCAAAGGCGTCGAAGTGACGGAGAAGGAAATCAAAATCCACTTCGTGATTTCCGAAAACGGCGGTGCGTTCCAGATGATCGGCAACGGCCTCGACGGTCAATGGCTGGGCTTTTTTCAGCGAAAAGTTCCCGAGGGAGTGGTCTACGTCAACGCGGAGGACTACACGCTCATCGGCGTGAAAATGCCCCGGGGCGCCTATGAAAAATACGGCGATTACGTCGACATGAATGAAACGCTCAAAGCGCCGCGGCGCATCGAAATCGTGAGCGGCGATCTGGCGTTCGACATGAAATTCAAAGTGTACAAGCCCGGCGTCTGGCTCCTTGATCGCAGTGTTTATAAGCTGAAAAAGAAGGAATTCTCGACCGCCGTTCTCGGCGATGTCCGCGTCAACGGCGAAAGCGGTGTGGAAGCGACACCGGCAAAATAACGGCTTTTTGTGAACGTTTGTACTGTAAACGGCATGATAATCCTCCCGCGAACAATCGCTTGCCGCTCGCACGATCCGCGTAAACACTTACATTAACGAAAGTCGATGCGAGGGAGTGCGGCAAGCAGGTTTGACCGAATGTCCGTTTTCATCGCGTTTCCAGTTTAGCCGGGCGAACGAAGGAATGCCACGCACACCTCACCGGCGTACCGAAAGGTTCGCGCTGTTGGAGCCGACCGGCAAAACAAGTTCGGTTCCGGGACGAAGGGAGCGGCCGTCGCTCCCGATTTTATCGCGATTCAAGGCATAAATTTCGGTGTATTTCGCGACATTCCCCAGTTTTTGTTTCGCGATGCTGAAAAGGTCCTCGCCTTCCTGGACAATGTAAATCATTCCCTGGGAATGAGCGGTTCCGGATGCGGTGTTTGCCGCTGCCGGGGAACCCGGCATGAGAGTTCGAATCAGCGAATTGTCGACGAGAGACGAGCCGTTTCCGGATGCCTGTAAGACCAGAGCAGAAGGTGGGGCAGGCGTTTTTGCCGGCGACGCCGACGCGACGATTCCCAACTCCGCGGCAGCCTGGTGGACGGCTTGTCCGTCGTTGGAATAATGTTGCTGGAGATACTCCAAAGTGGGAATTTCGATCCTGGCCCCTTGGAGTCGGCGCGGATCGGACACGACGGAACGGTTATGGGCCGCAAGAGCGCGGAAATACCGGCCGCTCCCGTAAACCTGCTCGGCAATCGTCCAATATGTTTCATTCTGGTTGACGGTGTACATGTTTCCGGCCCTGGGCGTTTCCCCCTGCCGCGGGAGTCCTGCCGCATGATCCTCGAAAGGAACGGCTGCGAACGGAGCGTTGGCAAACGGTGCGTCGGAAGGAGAATCCGCCGCGGTGGTCGAAGGGGCGATCGAAGCGTATTTCGGTGAAGGAACCGCCCTGTCATAAACCGGTTGCGGCTCGGAATCGGCTTGTTTCGGCAACACCGAAGACATGGCCGAGGGCGGAGTATCCTGAAAACCTTTGAAATTTCCCGATGCCGACGATTCGGGAGCCTGCCCTTCGGAAGTAACACTGCTCGGAGAGTAACCAAGCGGTTGAGCGGAAAACTCAACCGGCTTCGGTATCAATCCGGTGGAATCGGCCGGGATCGGATCGGTGGATCGATCGATCGAAAGCATTTCCGGGACAG
>QMCD01004714.1_pt1 | contig 13134 bp, 13 predicted proteins | sample 1821841 | NCBI WGS metagenome assembly QMCD01 (sample SAMN01991225, study PRJNA193472) | Termite gut metagenome, whole genome shotgun sequencing project. | isolation source: worker | host: Macrotermes natalensis | reverse complement strand
TAGACACAGTTTCTTTCCCTCGCGGCGCAAATTGTTGCGGTTTTTGCGTGTAAGTTCTTATAAATCAATGACTTACAGCGAATTTCAGACGAATGGAAGAGATTCGGGATGCGTCATTTCGCCACAGTTTCAAACTGTTGTGGCGAGGATTTCTGGATGACCCGCCGATTGTTTGTTCTTTTTCAGTCCAAAATTTCATTTATCACTTCTACAGTCGTCTATTTTGCAGATTGGTCCTCCTAAACGCTACAATTATCCCAATCTACTTTTGCTGAGTGATCGAAATTGATCTAAATAGCGAATTATAAAGGAGATAAAGACTTCTCTTGCTGAATGTGGCTCCGCAGCCAGAAATCCAAAAATTGACCGAAATCATGTCGGCACAAACCGTATATTCCGTGTATTCCGCACAAACCACCCAGCATATCAGATATTGCCTCGTTCCAGGCCCCATGCTTGACGTTGTTCGTCGCTCAATTTTCGACGAGGATGCTTCCCAAGTCGGTGCGGATACGTCCTAACCTCATGTTAATAAAGAAGTTACGTCAAAATAGACTTAATAATCGAGGGCAGTACCACATCATCCCATTACCGCGGTCCGACCTTGCTGTTTTTGTATCAAATAAAATGCTGTAACTCCATGATACACAAAGAGTTAAGGCGACGTCTGTGCCCGGCCCGCCCACTTGCCCGTACATTAGATAAAAGCAGAGCGGTCCGGGGCACATGCGGAGTAGCGGAACAGGAAGGGAGGGCTTGGGGCCTCTCCCGTTCCTTGTCCCGCCCCTCCTGTCGCATGTGATTATTGCGTCAGATATTTTGAAGGGCCGTGAGATGATACACGGGGTACTGCTTGTCCGTGGATTTTTGCACGGTTCCAGCATCGACCAACTCGGCCAATGCCTTCGTAAGACGCTCGGAATTGATCCCCGTGGCCGAGCGAAGGCGATTAAGCGTCATGGGGGCGGAATCGGTCAAGGCTTGCAGAATACGTGTACGACGCTCATCCGATTTCCGTGTCAAAATGCTCGATTTCGTGGTTGTTTGTGAAACAATCCCGTTCATATCCATCATCTCGACGTTCCAGCGTCGGTCGGGAAACACGCCCTCCTGAATGTGAATGTCGTACTCGCCGCCGTGACCGTAACTGCCGCCGACCACCATCTTGATGTGTTGATCGCCAGTCATAGGATCATAGGCTTTATTTCTCGAAACAAGAAGCCACTGCCTCGCGAACTCGGCGAAGCCCGACCACGACAGGTCGTCCAGGTCGGGCGTTCGGCCAATGACGTTGCTTGATTTCGAGTTGTGGTGGGCAATAATAATCGTTGCGCCGTGAATATGGCAGGGCAGCGAAATCGCCGACAGTTGACCGCCGGTCGCAAAAAGGCTTTCCGGCTTATCGGTCGTCAGCATCAAGTAAGCAGGATCGAACACGACGACGTCGGGCTTAAATTTCTGTATCGCTTTTGTCAGGATGTCGATGTGCGACATGTTGTCCAGTCTCGGCACCCGGTCGCAAACGAGCAGCCCTTCGATTTTTTGCGGGTCAAGATCGATGGATTCGGAAATGCGTTTGATTGTGTTGCGTATGGTCACAAGACCGGATTCGCCGCTCATGACAAGCACTCGTTTTGGCACAGGAACGTCGAAACACCGCAAAAACGGCACTCCGGCGGCCAGCGAGACGGCCATGTCGAGCATGATCGACGTTTTCAGGCACTTTTTCGGGCCGCCGATAATGCAGGGCTGGCCTTCGACCAAGATATTTTCGATCAGAAATTCCTGCTTCAAATCGGCCTGCATGAGTTCGGGGCAAGTCCAGATTTTGAACCCGTTATCTTCGTCCTTTTCTTTTATTGTTGCGGTAAATTCGGAAAGAAGACTGGATAAGTCCGTATTCGGTTTCGACGTTGCAAAACCTTGCTCCGCCAAGAGTGAAGCCGCTCGCGTGTAATCGCCGTTCGCTTCGAGAACGGCAAAAACTTCAAACGGCGGAACATTTTTTCCCTGTTCAAACGTCGTGTTCGGCGAAAATGTGTGCAAAAACCCGTTTGACTTGGAAAGCGTGGTCGAATGCTCTTGGCTCCGATTGCCCGGATGTTTGAGAAACCACTGTTCATCGGACTCGTGATCCAAGGTCCAACCGCTCTTGAGCAGGATTCCCAGCAGCTTTTGCGGTGTTTGGTGATCGGCGTTGAACAAATCGCCGGGCCTGTCTGATGTCGATTCAAACGATGTCTTTTCCGCAACAGTTTTTTGTTTTTTGCGATCCAGCGATTTTGCCCTGTCAATCAGCAGATCGCGTTCCTCAGCGGTGATTGTGGGAACATTCATCCAATCGCCCTGCAAAATATGGTAACCGTCCGATGGTGAAACGACGCAGTATCCGCCGCTGCCGCGGGTTTCGATGGTCGTTTTCCAAACATGACACTGTTTTTCCGTATCGAAAACAAAGCGATGACACAGAGCTTGATTGGCTTCAAACTTTTCGCAGCGATAAGCGACATGATACCCGCCGCTCGGCGTGCATTCAATCAAAAGTCGTTTATGCAATTCCGACGGGATCGATTCTTTCCACGGCTCGAACTCGATTCCCGCGAGGTCGAAATCAAGCATTTCAAGGCCGCCGGAGACGCTGCCGCCGATCACGGCGATACGGTCTGGCAACTTCCCATAAAATAGTGTGCGATAAAGACGTTCCAATTCGGATGCGGATATTTTTTCGTTTTCATACCGTTTCCATTTGGCAACGGGCTTTTTCGTGTCGGCGGCTATCGGCACGATCGAGAGCTTGGCATGAAGATAGGTTTTGGCTGTTTGAAGCATTCACTCCGACGGTGACAGGGAATTTTCGTTTTGCATATAGACATTCAGATAAAAAACGTTCAGGGGCGACCATCGGAAGCCCCGGTTTTAAGGCCAACAAAGCCAAGACTGCCACAACATTTTTTTGCTGAAGCTCAATAAATGGTCGACAGTCATTGTTGTTTCACAAATTTCTATCACACGATTCAAAAAGTTTCAGGAGAGTTTCGCAATCCATCACTTCCGTGCGGGTAATATGAAAAGAAGCGAGACGATTTCCATGCGTAACACTAATATGGGCATTGCCCGGCGTGTAGAAAACAAGAAATAGAGGGAGATTTCGTCTGTGGGCCTCTTGAGCCGGACATGCCTTCCCATGCTCGTCGAGGCTTGTTTTTTTAGGCAAAAACATAACGACAGCGCCGTTTTTGTTATCGAACGAAACGAGCGAACAAGAGCTCTCTCCTTTGCGTTTGCCTTGTGTCAATGAATTCAATTCCGCGGCAATAATGTCTAAATTGCGGCCCATCAATGATCCTTTGTGTTGGAGCAAAAAAGCAAAGCCGCCGATCCTATTCCGTTTCCAGAAAGTGTTCCGTCGGCAAATTTACTGTTGCGAGTGGCCAATCTACAGTGCGGCGTTCTCCAGCATTCCGCCCTCTCCATAAACGTAACGACGATGTGTCATATCGTACACCCAGCCTTCAATCGGCAAAATAGGGTGACAGCGACCATCGTGAACGGCCAAAACGCAAAGATAAGTTCCATCCGTTACAAAACTGCGCACGAGAAAAAAGTCGTCACCATCACGAAACGACGAAGCGATAAAAACGCTGCCGCGTGGCTCTTGCTTCATGGAATTCAAGGCGGCAACGAGGTCGATCAGCTCGATATGAAGATCAATTGATTCTTGCTTTGTATTGTCCATGAGCCGAAACTTTTCTCCGTCGACATCAACACTCTTGCTTTGAAGACAGTGCCACGGCCCGTCATTGAAGTGGCGATAACCCATAAAATGATCTTTGAAAAGTTCGATTTTCCGAATCTCACACATTTCGTTACTGTCCTCGTCGGCCATCATGACTTTGTGCCCACGCGACAGAAGTCGCTTGATTTTTTGCAGCAAGCCGTGATTGTACAAAATTCGCTTCGCCTCTTTTGTGGTGCCGAATGCTTCTTGCCACGAGTCCGTCGTTTCTTCCGAAGCCCCTTCGGTCTCCGGTGTCCATTCGTTTTTTGCTGAAATGGCAGCCATGTTTTATCCTTTTATAGTGAAACAAAAAAAGATGTCCGACAGGGACATCCCTCAACAATGCTGTGAAAACGAAACAAAATCAAGCGAACATCATGGCCTCGCGGTGCTTCGCAACGGCGTTCTCATGTTCCATCTTCTTTGCGGCGAGTTCCGATTTCTTGACTTCGATCTCTTCAAATTCCGATTGAAGTTCCTTGATCTTCGCCTTGAGAGCACGCTGTTCTTCGCGGCGATGGGGCGAAATAATATTCCTCTCAAGGTCTTGCTTCATATAACGGATTTCGGAGTCAATCCGGTTTTGCCGCTCGTACAGAAATTCTTCCGCGCGGTCATCCCACTGATGCTCCAGCATTTCAAGTTCGAGAACAAGTCTCTTGTCGGGACAATTGCCATACAGTTTGGAACGATAGCCGCGAATTTCTCGAAACTGTTTTTCAAGCCGATCCCGCTCATGGCAGAGGGGATTCCATTTGTTTTCGTACTCTTTTTGGATTTTTTCAAACTCCGCCCGAAGCGTTTTATACTGTTTCAATAAATCATCGCTTTTTCCCTGAAGCTCAGGTTCGCTTTTGACCGCCGCAATCATACGGTCCCGCTCCGCCCGTTCGGCGGCATCCTCTTCCAGCGTCTTGACATCACGCTCGGCTCGCTGCACAATTTGCAGCACTTCGTCATCAGATCGCGTGCAATGGTCGGCTGCAATCTCCCGTAACAAATTTTGGTAATTCTGCTCGTCTTGAATCGACTGCCGCTTTTCCGCAACAGCCAGCGACTCGAAATTAAATTTGCGCGACATAAAATTTTCTCCGTTGGTAAAAATGGGAAAGACGGGCGCCGAAAGCCAAACGCTTCTCCGTTCATCCCTCTAAGATACATATAGCGGTGACTGGCGAATTTGGTTCGGGAAAAATTGCCAAAAAGCGAAATTTTGTCAAAAAAAGCCGGGCTTCCTTGCCCGGCAGTTTGAACACACAATACACTCAGCACGAAATCAAGTTGAAATCGAACCGTCCACGAGCCTGGAGAGCACCGGATACTTCGCCGACATCAGACGAAGGATACGTCTTCCTTGCAGAATATGATTGCGACGCTCATCAAACGCGATGGGGTTGTCGATGTACGACCATGCGGCCATCCTTGATGATCTCGCAAAGCCTTTGGTACGAATTCCGATTGTTGGGCATCAGATTCCGGCTGACAAACTGATAGTACAGTTGTCGTAACGTAATGCGATACCCTTGCTCTTGATATTCGCCGATGATGACATTCGCCTCATCAATCAAGGCCAAGCGATCTGAACTGATTCTTTTATTTATGTAACATGTTAGCATAAAAATTCCTCCGGGGTTGAAAGAATGGCCTAATGCACAAGGAGAGAGATGGTCTACAAAACCTGCTTCTCTTGGGTGAGCGAACGACGAAGTTCTTGACAAAGCGCGTCAAGATAGCTCTTGTCAAATTCCGCGCGTAAAACGGAAACAAATTGTTCCGGCGAGTTTTTCGACACGTTGTAGAGCGTGACATAGCATCCTTTGGGGACAACTCCCGTCTTGCCTGGATTCACATTTTTTGTGCTCTTGGCCTCTTTGGATTGGAACGTTCCAATTTTTTTGTCCTTGCCGCCAACTCCCACATGAGCTCGCAGCGAGGGTTTTAGGCCAAGACCGGCCCGAATGGTCTGCACAAAATGGTGAGAAACGGCAAGACGTTTGCCAATTTCGTTGTTGCTCAAATTTTCGTTTTGAGAAATCTTCAGGTACTCCGTGACGGCACGACGTTTGTCGTCACAAGTTCGCTGGAGACCGTGATTCAAATTGGCTCTGCACGCAAATTCGCGGGCATCGTCGAGCGATCCCTCCCGAAGTTCGCAGGCTATCGAGTCTTGACCGACTTGCAGCGCGGCCTTCAAACGGTGAAAACCGTCCGCAAGCCAATACTCATGGCCATCGCTGAAAACGGTGATCGGCGGGAATGCCGCACCACGATTCATCGCCTCGGCATATTCTGTGACAACAGTGTCGTTTTCCGCAACGCGCATTTGCGTTCCGCAATCGATCCGAATACTTTTGCACTCTATCTGTTTGGCACTCATATTTGTACATAATGTTAGGCAAAGCAATATTGATCTTCGGAGAAAATTTCGAATAGGGGCCGACCATCGGCTGTGTCCTCCAACCGCGGCCGGTTTTAAGGCCCCAAAGGCTTGCACTCTGTTCGATTTTTTTGCTGAAGATGAATAAACTTTGCGTGTGAAAAAAATAGAACGCGAATGTCGTGCAATTGCCGGCGGGGAGCGTGCGGTGGTCATCGTGTTTCTCGACGGTTTGGAATTTATGGAAAAGCAAACAAAATGTTTATGGGGCGCACCGGGAGCGCCGACGCTGCCGAATAAACGATGCGAAAATAAAAACGAACGTGAAATTATTGATCTTCAGAGAAAATTTCGAATAGGGCCGACCAACGGAAGGCCCGGTTTTAAGGTCCCAAGTGATTGAACTCGATTCGATTTTTTTGCTGAAGATGAATAAGAACCGATCAAGCGAATGACCAATGAATCAGAGGCCCGATGGGGCGGGAAGATACAGGGACGGACGACAAGTCGGTTCTTCAACGGGTGCCGGTTCCATGCGAAACCGAGCCGATTGTAAAAACTGATCTTGAATCGGAAATATGCCTACGCAGTTTCCGCCTGTGGCCGAGGACTATCCTCGAACATGCAACAATCCGGGGCCGGTCGATTGCTCGCCGGGCGGATGTACAAACGTGAGCCGAACCACAATGTTCGATGCCCAACTAGGGAGAATATAGTACGATCTAGCTTGAAAGTCAAGCAACGGGACAGAAAAAATTTTCCTATCCTAGTAACTCATGTAATAAGTCTTTGTCTTTTAAGGAATTGCAACCGGTCGCCGGAAAGCTGTTGACTTGCTTTCTGATTTCCGGTAGACTCGTTCCCAACTTCGATATGGGGCTGGATGCCGCGAGATCGGTTTCCTGTCCCCGCAAGAGTTGGTGTCAATCCGGCTCTTGCGCGTCCCCATCAAATACCGCTAATATTTGTTTCGGTAGCAGTTGCTGCCAAGCCGGATGGTGTCGAAGTCGGAAACTCATTCGTTGTGAGCGCAGTGTTGTTGCGCGCTTCTTCTTGTATGGGGTCCGGCTTCGATATGTTGATCCGGGCTTGGGGCCTTTAGCGGGGCTTGATGGCGGTGAGACTATCGCTGTCCGGCCCCGCTTCTTTTTTGCTGAATCGGATGCAACCCCGACTTACCCGATGTCCACGGCACTCTCAAGATTATCAGGTCGTTTCGTTGACGGCTTTCTGCTGCGCTCGTGGCATCGTTTTTTTAATCCCGTTTTGTGAAGGAGAATCCCATGCCACGCGGAGGAAAACGTAACGGTGCCGGTCGACCAAAAGGAACCGGCAAATTCGGAGAGCCAACGAAAGCGGTCAGATTGCCTGTTTCGCAGATTGAACCTGTCATGGAATTTGTCGAACAAAAATGCAATAAAAAAATCAATGACCAGAATGAAGAAGGGGCAAACAGAAATGATTCACCGTTGACAAAGGCCGAACAAAAACAATTTCGAGCGGTCGGTGCTTTGATTCAGCAGGCTTGCGAGCAGCTTGAACAGGTCGTGAAAGAGTACGAAAAGGGGCATGATCTGGCCGATGTGTTACAGTACCGGCGAATTTTGGAGATTGCCCGATTACCGGAAAACAGTGCCGAACAAAAAGTCAAAAAAATCGCGGAGATCATGCGTTCATTCAATTTGCTGTGCCAGTTGGACGACGTTCAGGGTGAGACGCGGTCTCTTTTGGAAAATTTTGAGGCGTTCATCAAAAGCGGCGTTTTCCGGCCCTCGGACATGAAGAGCATTCGCAACGAATTTTATGAAACCGTCGCGGCTCTGATGGTGGTGGATCAGGAGTTGGAGTAGTCGTGGTGGGAACAACAAGGCAAAATTCGGCTCCGGCTTTACATTGGTAACAGTATCCGCGATAATTCATGTCGTCCCATGAATTTTTCCCGATTTGGTTCCTGATAAACCAATGAATACGGTCCATGAACACGAATGCTCCTCGACATCCTGCTCCAGAGTTCCTCGCCGGAACAGTGGAGCGGGTCACGTTCCAGAGCGGGGAAACGGGATTCTCCGTCTTGAAAGTCAAGGTCAAGAATTTCCGTGACCTCGTGGCCGTGGTCGGAATCATGCCGTCGGTGACGGCGGGCGAATGGATTGAGGCGGGCGGTCGCTGGGAGAACGACCGCGAACACGGTCAGCAATTCAAGGTCGAAACTATCAGCACCACTCGCCCGGACGGTTACGAAAAGAGGCCGAGCCGGACGGGAACAAGCGTGATTGCAGCGGGCAGGGCATCAGGGTACAATGAGTCTCTTCATTCACCCTTTTTCCGACCCAAACGATGGAGAATACCTATTTTGAATACCGTCCGATTCTTTCCGACGACGAACTTGCCAAGATGGTTGATGCCGATGGCCAGCCCGACGCGAAAGCGATCACGAACTTTTATCAAAATTTCCTCGAAAGCCGCAAACCGGAGGACGAATTCGCGCACGTCTGGGCAATGGCCGAGATGATTTGGTCGAAAGATCGGTCAGAGCTGATTGAAATTCACCGCACCGATGCCGTCTGGCTCAAGTTGCTTGCTCTCAATACCGATGGCGACCTGCCATTATTTGTGCCCGAAAAAGGTGCTTGGTGTTACGTTTTTCCCGTTGAGATCGACGTGTTTTTTCACGGCGAACGGTTGACGGCCATGCTCATTGCCAACTCTGGGTCGGAGGGCGACATCGCTGTCGTCCAGCAATTTGAGGATGGTTCGACGACCGCCTTCGTTTTTTCTGCTGCGAAAATTACGGAGGAGGCCAATCGTACAATAACTCTGCCCAAAAGTGAGAATCCCCAAGATTTCACGGAAGAACAAAAAATGATGCTGAGCTACAGAATGCGAATGCTATTTACGTATCATTTATGCAACGGTCAGCGAGCGTGGGAGGGTTTTTGCGAGGAGATGGAATTTGGCGACGAGGAAGACGATCCCGCCGACTGGTGGAAGGGATGAATTAGGTGTTGTCTCATCCGAGCCCTTTGTCGCAGGCGGCGCAGTAAACCGTGGCCCTGTCGAGGATTTCTTGGAACGGCGACAGGGCGTTAGCCGCCGCCAAGCCGTCTTTTTCAACAAGTTTTCCCTGTTCGGTGATGTGCCGAGACAAAAAATCTGGAAAAAACGAAAATTTTCCAAAAAATTTTTTTCGCCCCAATTTTCAGTGTCTGAAATCCGTTTCGATGCTGAATTTAAGCAGTTTGAACCGATATTCTGTTTCGTAATTCACATGGCAAACGATCCGCTTTTCAAACTTTTTTCGTAGTGGAGATTGTTCTTGAAAATCGAGCGCGGTAAAATTCGGGCAGTCCGGGTGGAAAAGCCCAGTTTCTCAAAATTTATCCCTTTTTGATGTTTTGAACCGAATTTAGGAAAATCACCGGCGAATCGCCGGTTTACAATTAGTTTTACGCAAGTATTAGTCACAGAAACCATCGAAAGATGGTGAAGTTCTTCCAAGTCTCACCCGGCATGCCGGTTGGAAGAAAGCGGTTTTGCTCTCTGTCTTTGCGCTCCCGAATGGGGGCGTCATGCAGAGAGCTTGCGAAGCTCCGTGCGGGCCATTTCGATGGCGCGCATTGGTTTGCGCGCGAGCGTATGCCGCCTCCGTGAGACGAGGGGAGGACTTCGTATTCTGTGACTCGTGACGTTCCCTCTTTTTTTGAAGTGGCAACGTCAATTTGTTTGATGGAATTCCTTTGCAGCACGCGCTGTCATGAGTTCGCTCGCCCAACAACCGGATGTTTCGGCCAGTACGCCGACTCCTGCTAGTTTGCGGGCGGCGTTCAAACTCGGCATAACCGGCTGGATTCTCATTCTCGGCCTGCTTGCCCTGAATTTCGGCGTACTTTTTGAAACAATTGCTTGGGACAAGCACACGCTCGCCCGGTTTGTGTACACAATCGATCCTCGCTACTGGCCGGTTTGGCCCAGCGCTCTGCTCTGGGGCATCGTGGCGTGGAAACTCAATACCGTACTCAAAACACGCATTGCTTGGATTGCCAAAAAGCAATCGCGAATCAAGCCCGGTGTCGTTCTCATTACACTGCTTTACGCCGCATGGCTGGCCGGTTGGATGGGCCTGCGATTTAGGCGGATGATTTACCAGCTTTATCTGTTACACATCGTCGCTCCGGGCGCACAATATGCCATCGACGGCACGTTTAGCTGGAAATTGTTGGTTGCGCCGATGCTGGGCCTCGTCGTCATCGCGTCGTTAATATACGTAGCGTATACTCAGAGGAAGAAACGCCATGAATCAACGATTGAGTACGAAAAATATAGAGGCGACGCAGGAAACTGAAGCAACGTGGTTTGGCTCTACGACTTGGTTGCTTGTCGGCGGTCTGCTGCTGTTGAATGTCGGTTGTTTCTTGAACCCGTCATTGCTTGACGCGGTCATGGCGGGCATATTCAACCTGCTCGATTTCCGCACTTGGCCGTGGTGGTATTTCCTTTGCCTGATTGCAGTTATGGCGTTTTCGGTGCGTTGGTTTTCGCTGTACATAAAGAAGGTCAATGACGAGTTTGACGACTTGAATCAAGAAGAAGTAAAGTGGTTTTATTGCTTGAGTTTTAGCGCAACAGGATTGTTTGCCGGGCTGTTTGTGTTGCACAGAACAGGATTGCTGCGAATGTTGTATCGCCAACTGACCTATATGTACGTGCAGGGCGGACTGTCGTTTTGGTCGCTGTTGCTTGGGTTGATCGTCGTCGGCATCGTGTGCTTGTTCATTTGGTTGATCGGAAAATGGATCGGTTCGATACAGGTGGATTGAATATGCGTGTTTTATTTGCAGCAATAATTATTTCACTCCTGTTTTTACAGGCCGCGAATGCTTCGCAAATAAAGCGACTGGCCGGCGGCGAAGCGAAGCCGCGACTTTCCGCATCGGAAATAGAGAAATTGTCGTTACAGGAGTCCACAAGCCACGCCGTCGAGGGTTATGTCAGCGTCAAATCGGTCGTCGATTGTTTTGATGAAATGTCGTACAATTATACAGGCGGCCGTTACAACAACCAAGAGATCAAATTTCGCCTGCGTTCGCCGAACAACATAAAACCGCACAAAAAATATCCGCTCGTCGTTTGGTTTCACGGAAAAGGCGAGAGCGACAACGAAAACAGCAGGCAATTGGCCCACATGCAGATGACGATGGAGTTTCTTATCGGCCCTAAAATGCTGGACTGTTTTATTATTGCAACGCAATGTCCGAAAGATAATCCGAACTGGTTCACCACTGTTTCGACCGAAGGAAAAGGCGATGCACCGATCACCATTCTGGAAATATTTGATGCAACGATAAAAGAATTTCCGATTGATGAGGACAGAATTTCCGTTTTTGGTCTCAGCAGCGGCGGCTCGGCGGCGTGGCAATTCGTGATGGATTCGCCGGAAAAATTTGCCGGCCTCGTCGTGTGTTCGGCCACGAAACCGCCCGGCGTGCCGCCGACGAACCTGAATATTTGGACGTTTGCGAACACCGGCGACGGCGGCGTGCCGATAGAAAATGTACGACAAAGTGTGCAGGAAATAAACGCAAAAGGCGGCACGGCCCTGTTGACGGAAATGAACTCGGGCGGCCACGACTCGTGGTTTCAAGCACTGAGTAACAAAAAAGTATTGGCGTGGATGGTGACACAAAAACGCAACGGCATGTTGAACCCGCCGCCGGGCATGGTGTTGATGCCGAAACGCTGGTCGCAAGTGCTTGCAAGATATGGACTTCCGCTTTTGTGTCTGCTGCCGTTTTTTGTGTTTCGGAAAAGGAAGGCAGCATGAAATGGTTCGGAGTTTTTTTCGCAAGAAAGGATCATTGCCCTTCGCGGCATTTTGGACAATCGGACTTTTTATACTTTTCGCACGAATTGGACTTGACCTCAAAACATATTTTGTTGGAACAACGTTACACTACCATTACATCTCAAAAAGTGGTTACGATTACTTGCTGCATTTGCCGAAAGGCTGCACGGACTTCGGGGAAAAGAAACCGTTACTGATATACTTGCACGGTGCAGGCGAAACGAAATTGAGTTTGAGCGAGTTACAAAAACGCGACATTATGCGTTGCGTTGAGAAAAGCATCGAAGCAAAAGACTTCCCGTTCATCGTGGTCAGCCCAGTCACGGAAAAGCATGGCTGGGAACCGAAACGCATCATTTTGTTACTCGACGAATTACTGAACGACAAAGAAAAACGCTGGAAAATTGACGAAACAAAAATATATTTGACGGGCTTCAGCATGGGCGGCTTCGGCACATTTCGCACGGCCTGCGAATTTCCGCACAGATTTGCGGCCATCGTGCCCGTGTCCGGCGGCGGCGATCCGGAGGATGCCGTAAAGTTAAAGAATGTCCCAACTTACGCCTTTCACGGCGATGCAGACGATGTGGTAAGTTACGAATTGTCAAAGAACATGATCGACGCCATGAAGGAGTGTAACGCAAAGGAAGCAAAACTAAAAACGCTGCGTGGAAAAGGCCACGGAATTATGTGCGACGTTTATTCGAAGCCGGAAGTTTGGCGATGGATGGTGAAGCATAGATTGGAAGCGAGCAAGTGAAACGAAAATGTCAACAGCGACGAGTGAACAATTTGTTACAACGAATATTGCCGAGACAAAAAGTCGCGGCTGGTTCGCCGTGCGTTTGTTCGTGGCGACAGTGCTGCTCGTCGCTGCTGGCTTGAAGGCCCATCAATTGGCCACGACGCCATCACTGGGCGAAGGAATTTTGGAATCAAGGTGGTTCAATATTTTCGTTGTAGAGTTTGAATTGCTGTTCGGAATTTGGCTGATCTTTGGTTTGTTACCGAAATTGACATGGCTGGCAAGTGTGGGACTATTCACCATTTTCGCCGGTGTTTCGTTTTTCAAAGCAATATCGGGCGAATCAAGCTGCGGCTGTTTCGGTGAAGTTACGATAAATCCGTGGTTGACGG
>QMCD01001677.1_pt1 | contig 13140 bp, 13 predicted proteins | sample 1821841 | NCBI WGS metagenome assembly QMCD01 (sample SAMN01991225, study PRJNA193472) | Termite gut metagenome, whole genome shotgun sequencing project. | isolation source: worker | host: Macrotermes natalensis | reverse complement strand
ACAGCAGGCCGTTATCGGCAGCGCATATACCGAAAGTGAAGTGCTGGAAGATGTGATGAATCTTCGGTATGGGGAGAAACGCTATTGCCCTACGGGGAAGAGGGAGTGATACAGCCGTGTATTTGCTTTTGAAAATACTGCTCATCTTAAATGTTACCCTTCTCATCGTCCATGAGATGGATGCTATACGGCGTAAAGAATGGAAAATGTTTATTGTCTTAAAAGACATGAAAGAAGAAACAGCATACAGCATTTTTTCGCTTGCACATGTACCCCTATTTGCGATTATTCTTTTCTTCTTGCTATCCCCTGCACAGCAAATTTTCCTATACATCATGGATGTTCTGCTGCTGGCACATACACTCGTCCATTTTGGGTTTCGCAAGCATAAGAATAACGACTTTACTGGCCCTCTCTCGCAAGCCCTAATCTATGGGCCGGGCGGCATTTCACTTATACATTTGCTCTGTATGATATTTGTTTGAGTTTACAGCCCCATCAATTCTTATCTTTAGAACAAAAAACGTCCAGAAGGTAAAAATACCGACCAGACGTTTTTTACAAAGACAAGTTTTCAATAAAAGTCATTCCGTATAAAGAACGTGGCTTGTTACTCAATCTTTCGCTGACTGAGTAGCGCTTTCATTTGCTGATTTTCCATTTTTAAGCGTTCAAATTCAACAAGTTGTGTGATAAGCATGTTCTTCTCCTCTCTCAATTTTTGTATTTCCATGCGCAGTTCACGCTCACCTCCGCGCTTTTCTGCGGGGAGAACATCTTTTTCTGCTGGCGGTTGCTTTACAGCCCGCAGACTTGAAATACGCTCACGTAGCACAGGGTTGTTGTAAAGTGTAGTTTTCGAAACACCCGATAGCTCTGAAACCGTCTTGAAGTTGATTTTCTTTGATTTTGAGCGTTTTAACGTATCAATGGTACGGTTCGCTTTTTCTTCGGTATCACTTTTAAGATTGGCTGCGTATTGCAAAAGCCCAGTTGTATTACGCTTCAACCTCTCACCCATTTGCCTGTGCCTCCAATTCTGCAACCAATGGTTGCAGATGCTGATGGCGCGAGTGCTGGATTTGCCACTGGCGCTCGTATCCCAGCCGTTTGGTGCGTTCCATTTCACATTCCATCAGTTCCAGTTCTTTTTTCAAAACAGGCAAAAAGCTGATTTCCGTGATATAATTGGGGCAGTTGTAGAAAAAGCAGCCATCGCCATTGGAGCAGTTGCCGCGGCGGTAATCATAAAGGCACACGCCACCGGGCAGAGGGTTAAAAGTAAGCGACTCAGACAGTTTTGTAATAACGCTTTCAATGTCGTGTTCCGTCTTTCCCCGAAACATTTCCGCCGTCTTTTGCCTGATTTCATCAGCACAGAGACCCGCTATTTTTGCGTTAGGTGATAAAATAAGCTGGGAATAAATGTCTTTGACCTCATTTTCCTGCAAGGTTAAATAATGGCAGGTCATCTCCACCGAAACATGGGCAAATTGTTTCATCACGTAAGATATGGGGATTTTACGCATGATAAGTTCCTTCACAAAAGTCGCGCGAAATTGATGCGACTTCAGCGGATACAGCGCCCCATCAGCTCCGCGTATATCGCACCTGCGGATAAATGTCCTGAGACGATGGTTACTCCATCGCATAGTATTTGGAACACCTATTCCCCGATTCCGCGTCAAAAACAGTTCACTTAACCCACTCTCGGCTCGCAATGCCGATGTACTCTGTTCCAGTTCCTCGATGGCATTTACCACTAAATCGTTCGCAAATACGCGGTGAACAATAGGCTCACCTCTAACGGTTTTAGACAGCGCCACCTCAAAATATGCAGGACTATCACTCTGCTGGTGCAGGCAGCCACTCTTAATCGACAACACTTCGCTGATTCTAAGTCCAGTCTGACTTTGGATGATAATTCCACATTTTGTTAAGACTGCATCGGAGTGGTATTCTTTGTATTCGACTACATGGCGCATGATTTCATCAAAAACTTCATCAGGGATTGGCGTTACCTTTTTGTCTGTATTCTCATCTTTCCCTGAACCCCATATTTCTCTGGCCGTTGCCCCTGTAAGCACGTCAGATTTAGGCACAAGCCACCCCTTTATCTGTCCAACACGAATCATTTCCTCCACTGCAAACGAGGCCAAATAGGAAGTCCTCTTGCCGATGCCACACTCAGATTTTAACCACATAGCGAATGTAAGCAGTGTTTTCGTTGTGATGCTTTCAAGGGAATGGATATTGCTTGTTTGGCAGAAACGTACAAAGTACGCAAGACTATTCATTGTTACAACAACAGTCTGTGCTTTTACTTGCCCCAGCTTGTAATACAGATACTGCTTAATGGTAAATTTAAGCTGTGGGCTGTGAATATTGGCAAATTTTAGTTTTTTGCGGGCCGGCGATTGGCTCTTTATGGGAATTAGCGGTGACAAATCCCAAAAATCATCACAGAATCGGCTAGTACCCACCACAATTTCAGAATCCGCCGTCTGCGGAATATGATAGGATAATTCACTGTTCATTTCTTAATTCCTCCAATCGGCGAATGATTTCTTTTAAGGCAAGCGTGGTGGGGATGATATGCGCAGCGAAGTGCGCCCCATAAATATTGGAATCCAGCATCTCTTGTAGCTCCGCCAAATGCCGCCGATGCTCTTCTAAATCTTCCAGCGTAGTGATATAACGGCTGCATAGGTAACACTTTTGGCGGCTCAGAAAGTGGCCACACGGTTTGCCACCATGCAGCGGAAGTGTACAGTAGCCATCGGATAGGCGGGCTTTCCCATCACAGTTTCCACGAAACCACTCAAGTTCTTCGATAGTAGGAATTTCCGGCTCTCCAACTTGCCGGATGTTTCCCAAGATACCAATTTTCGCGAACATCTCAGCGCGGTCGGTATCTTTAACATCGGCATAGTATTTTTTTGTCACCGCAGGCGATGTATGCCCCAATACTTCCTGTATTAACTTGATGTTCATGCCCTTGGAAAGCATATCTGTGGCAAGTGTTCTTCGGAACATATGAGAGGTCAGCCGGAAAATATTCCCTCCGCTATCCCGTATGTCGTGCCCCGCACAAAAGTTGCCGCACCACTTTGTGAATACTTGCTTTGATACGTTGATAATCGCCTTTTTGTGTGTCCCTATCTGTGGCTCATAGATGAAAAGTCTGTCTTTTTCAATTTCGTCTGCGCATTCTCTAATTAAATCTGTTTCATGGAGTAGGCATTCCACAGCCAATTTGCATTCTTTCGGAATAGGCATGTTTTCACGGTACTTTCGATTTTTATGGTCAAACCATGAGATGGTATGCCCCGAAATTGGATGTTCGGAGATACAATCTGTCTTTAACAAAAGCAAATCGCCTAAACGCATTCCTGTGTATTCCAAAATGATAATGCCGTATTTTAGGAACGGGTTGTCTTCAAAAGCTAACGCTCTGTTTATCGCAACAAGAATTTCATCCGGGATGAAATCGATTGTTAGGCGGCTATGGACGTGACTGTATTCGTTGCCTGTAAATATCTGCTGTGGAGGAACCGCTTCTGGCAAAAACACATGGCACCAATTCACTATAGTCCTTACGGTGGAAAAGCAGGTGCTTTGGTAGACGTATGACAATGGTTTTTTTGTATACGGAGACACATACAGTCGTAAAAATGATCGATAATCATCCATCAAACTGTTCGTCAACTCGCGCAAATTCAATATTGCGTTTTGGCGGCAAAAGTTATCAAAAAATTTAAGACTCCATAGGGATTCTCTTAGCCCTCTTGCAACGCGAGTACCTGTGCGGTAATTCGTCCAAATATATTCCTTCACTACGCCCTTGATGTCTTCGCTTTCAAAGAAAGTGAAGTCAAACTTGTAGTCATAACGGTAGTTTTGAGAGTCTGGGTCGCTATCAATAATGCGCCACACATCGGCAACGGGGTAGTTATTCACTCTGCTCACCCCCTGCCGCTTGGATGGATGCCCAGTATCGTGTCAAGCTGGAAGCGATGTACTCGGTGCTTAGGGTTACATATTTTTGCGTAGTGCTGATATGTTTATGGCCAGCCAGAATGCGAACCACACTGAAATCCATACCGCTTTCCACAAGCCTTGTCACGAAAGTATGCCGCGTATCGTGAAATTTGAACTCAATTCCAACCTTTCTTCCGGCACGTTTGAATACTTCATAGAGCCCGCGATAGGAAATCGGTTTGTCTTGGTAATACGGATGCTGCGTAGCAAAAATATAGCTATGCGATGTTTTGCCAGCCAACCGAGTTTCCATGATAAAACTGTCCAGTTCCGCAAGCAATGTGGTGGGAATATAGATGTCGCGATGCTTTCCCTTTGATTTCACATGATGAATCACGCTGACTGCATTGGAAAAATCTGGCACAGAAATGTCTTCTATTTTGAGTGCAAGCGCCTCGCTAACTCTTGCGCCACTTTGAATGAGAAATTTGAAAATCAACCTGTCTCGTTCCGTGGGCAACGCACCAAGCATCTTCTGAATCTCGCCAGCAGTAAACAAATGAATCTGATAATCATTCTCCTTAATTTTGAAAATAGAGTGGCTCGTGTAGTTGCTTTTTCTCGTATGATAGAGCATTCCACGAAAAATACTGTTGGGGCTATTGACCTCTTTTGTAATGATGGGGTTTGCAATGCCGTTCATGGCGGCTTGGTAACAGTAAAAACCATGCACCGTGCCAATCATGCGATTGATGGTCGAGGGAGAACGCTTGCTCTGTGTGCTTAGAAATATCAATTCTTCGTTCGGCGAGCGCAGATATTCCACATACGTACAGATAAGTTTTACATCAATTTTGTCGTACCTCAGATTGCGTTGCTCCAAAAACTCAAAGAAAAGCTTCAAATCTCGGCCATACGCCCGAAGCGTGTTTGGCGCCCGGCCTCTGAGTGCCTGATACTCCCAATAATCATTCGCTGGCTGAACCAGCCGCATTTCTTTGTCCAGCAGGACAAGCCCGGATTTCGCGCCGCCGGACACACTGTGCAGTTCCATAATCAAAAATCTCCTTTACATTATTGTTATGCCAACATCGACACACACAACAAATATAAAGGAAAACTCGGCGGCGCAACCCAAGCCATGCTCATGTTAGAGGCTTTGCAGGGGGACACTTTGAAAAGTTTCCCCCTGCACCCCCTTCAAACTTCTAAAAGATAATTTCAAGGTCAAGGGAATATAAGGACATCCATTGCAAACAGTGTAAAGAACGTAATAACCTTTCTGCATCATCGTTTTCGGCATAGATTTATCCGCCTTACACTCTGTACACTAAGTTATCAAGATATAAGTTCCCGAACCACGCGGTCAGCCATCTTCACCGTGCCCACCAGTACCAGCAGATTGAACGCGAGTTCCCCAACATATGACCACACTTGGTTCACGGCGGGCATGGCTGCGTCAATGGCAATGGGGCTGGACGCGAACACGCTGAAGATGATACAGGCCAATACGATGATAGCGCCCTCCAAACACACCGCGCAGTAGCTTTTGATGAACGCCTTGCCCACCGATTGGCTCGGTTCGCCCGCAAACGTGGCCAGCGGCACAGGCGCGATGGCGGTGTACAGGTAGAGCTTAAAAAATCTCCCATACACCGACATTATCATGATAAAACTCAGCACCGTGACCACCAGCCCGCCGATGAGCGTTACCGCCCACAGGGGGATGCTGTCAAAGAAGCCGGTGTTGTCGATAGCCTCCTTGATACTGTCCGGCAGCACGGTAAGCCCCGCGTCCGCGATGCCCGATGCCCGCATGATGGTGGACATGAGGCCCTGCACGATGCGGAACAGCGCCATCATCAGTTCAAGGCCGTAGGTGACAACGGCTTTCGCCAGCGCAAAGCGTATGAAGATTTTGAGTGCGTGTTCGGGCTTTTTCAGTTCCGCGAAGCGCCATTACAGAACACAAATACAGGGCTATTGACTTTGCACGAAATATTAAGTACAATTTGGTGCAAGGAGATGATTGCTATGGCAAACGAAAATGTAACCATCCGCATGGACGATGGCCTTCGGCGGCAGGCAGACAGCCTGTTTGAGCAGATGGGGCTGAATATGACAACCGCCGTGAATGCTTTTGTGCGCCAAGCGGTGCGCGAGGGCAAGATTCCGTTTGAACTAAAAGGCGACGAGCGCGCTTTTTGGGATAAGGCCGAAGAAAAAGCGTGGGCGGCCATCAAGCGCGCCCAAAGCCCGGATGCACAGTGGTTCTCCACCGATGAAGTGTTTGGCGAGGTGGACACTATGTTTGCAGAATTGGATGCCGGGGGCGTCCAATGAAAAAGTATGATGTGAAGTGGCTGGACACCGCCAAAGAAGATTTGAAAAATATTGCCCGGTTTGTTTATCAATACTCGCCCGGTTTGGCAAAGAAACTCACCCAAGAAATCCAAAGAAACGCAGATGGACTGAAAGAGCGCCCGCGCAAATACCCGGAGTTTGAGCGCATTCCCATTTTGCGCAAGGTGGTTGTGCAAAAAGCTGTGGTGCTGTACTTTATTCACGAAGATATTGGCCGCGTAGAGATTTACCATATTGCCTATGGTGGGCAGGATATAGATAAAGCGCTTAAAAAATAGTGCGTTGTTTGAGGCTGTGCAAACCACCAGTGTACTGATGGTTTGCACAGACCCTAAAAGGGCCCACTACCGGTTTGGCCCCTCAAGGGGTACCGAACTATATCATCGCATCACATGCCCCACCACCCGTAAACGGGTAACTTTTACTAATTGAGAAAACGAGGACAAAGTTACTTGCCGGTATCGCCATGTTCATATTTGGTTGAGTTGCTTTACTAAACATGCATAATTCTACTACGCAAGCCAACTACGCAAGCCAACAATACAACAGTTGGTAAAGGGTTCAGATTTGTGTTATACTTCATAAGTGGATGGTTTATGCGAAAAAACTTAGTCATTGGATTGGCACTTCTTTTGGGTTTGACTGGCTGCGCGAATCACCTTACTGCCACATCTTTGCCAGATGCCCCCTATGGGGTTTTAATTGGCGTTGCCCCGGAAGACATAGGGCGGTTTGCGGCCTATCAAACAGTGGTCATTGACGGAGCCTACTTCACAAAAGAGGAAATTGATGTCTTGCATCAAAAGGGAAGCAGGGTTTATTCTTACCTAAACATTGGTTCCATCGAAACATTCCGAGACATTTACCCGAAATTTCAGTCTATCACATTGGCCCCTTATGAGAATTGGCCCGGCGAATTTTGGGTGGATATGTCTCGCTTAGAGTGGCAGCACTACATTGTCGGCACCGCCGCCAAAGAATTGGTAGAAAAAGGCGTGGACGGTTTTTTTCTCGACAATGTCGATGTCTATTACGTGTACCCGACGCAGGATGTTTTTGATGGACTTTCCGCGATAATCAACGAGCTGGGTCAATATGGTAAGGACATCATCGTCAATGGCGGTGATGTGTTCGTGTCAAAAGCTTTGTGGGAAGGGGAAAATCCGCTTGTTTCCATCACTGGTGTCAATCAGGAATGTGTGTTTTCACGCATTGATTTTGCCAGCCATGCCCTGTTGCGCCAAACACCTGAAGAGACAGAATATTACTTGAATTATCTGGAGGAATGCAGAAAGTACGGTCTGGCCATCTATTTGACGGAGTATGTTTCTCCAGAGCGAAATGGATTAAAGGATGATATTTTGGGCTATTGCGAAGAGCATGGGTATAGTTGCTATATTGCCCCGTCCATCCGGCTAGATGGGGTGTAAATAGAATGTGTTGGGCTGAATTTATTTTGAGTGGTATTGATTTACCCGTTTAGCGGTACAATAATTACAAAGCCGTTTGGCAATATGGCTACGTTCGTATTTGGGCCAAATTGGCGTGCCAAAAGACATCGATTAAACTAAAGTTTATAGTCGATGTCTTTCTTTCAGGCTTGGGCGGTAAGTTGAAATATCACAAGAACAGATAACGCGCAGCGCAACAAAACACCGTTGGAAGGGTGAAGCCATTGAACGCACATGAAAGGCAAAGGCTGGAAGAAAAGATCAGCTCTCTGCAAAACTTATACCAAGCAACCGGCGGCACAGATATGCTGGTGCTGTATGAACAGTTTTCCTGTGTTTTATTGGGATATATGTCGGTGGTATTCAACTATTTCCATATGGACTTTCTGCCCACAAAAAGTGCTTCCCTCCAACAAATACTTACATATGGGGAGAACACACTGCATTTATACCGAGAAGCCCTCTGGCACGTAAGCGACAGGTTTGCAGGGCAAATAGACATGCCCGAAATTCAAATCTCCAATACAGATGTATTTTCTCGGATTCTTGATATTATTGTAACGGCACTGCCTTACAACAATGGGTTGCTCCCCACAGATGATTTGGAGTATTTGGTGGAGTATCTGTTGGACAGTTGTACCGGCGCAAATGCAAACGACTACTTTGCCACCCCAGCTGTTTTGGCTGAATTCATTCTGGATGTATTGAATCCGCCCGCTCAATCAAGCATATTTGACCCTTCCTGCGGCAGTGGCGCCTTTCTCCTTGCGGCTGGGCGCCGGCGCGGCCCCCTTGCCCAGCGAGTAGAGGGAAGCGAGCGAAACAACCAATGGAAAAGAATTGCACAGTTAAACCTGCTGTTCCATAACCAACAAACAGCCATACACGGTTGGGATGACATCGAAATTGCAGACATGAACCGCAAGTTTGATTATGTCATCACAAACCCGCCCTTTAGCAACGAACGAATCGATATGCAAATGGCGTATGAATATAATAAGTCGCTCGCCGTTTCAACCAACAACAGATACCGGGCTTTTATTCAAATTATCCTTAAAATGCTTCGTGGTGGCGGGAAGGGCGCCATTGTTGTGCCAGACAGCTTTCTATTGGGCATCAGCCACGAGACCGTCCTCATACACCGCTGGCTTCTGGAAAATTTTCTGCTGGAAGGGATTATCAACTTGCCGGCAAACGTATTTTATCCCAGGTCAAGCGTGAATGCTTCCATAATCATTCTCACAAGAATTTCCGAGAGAGAATTATTGCAAAACCAAACGGTGGCCATGCTCAACGGCAGAAGAGCTTCCCGAAACAAACGCCTGGAACCTTCCGATTTTACAGAAATAATGAGCCTGTGGCGTGACAGGGATAGCCTGCGGAAAGAATGGGCAAGGCAAATCCAAGCCGAAAGCAAAACAAATTTGCACGGTGCGGCGGCCCCAACAAACTGGCCGCATGAGGATATCTGGTTCGCCAACGCGCACGACATTCAGCAACTGGATTATGTTCTGCTTCCAAACCGGTACCAACCGTCAGACACTTTCCAAATGAGCAGGGAGGCGCCACAGGACATTTTGCGGGAAGTGTTGGACATCGAACGCCAGATTACTGAAACACTGGAAGAGGAGTTGCTGCGGAATGTCTGGTAACACGTGGGCGCAGAGTGCATTGGCTGACGTAACACTTGCCTGGTATGTGGGCAGCACACCCAGCCGGAAGCAGGCAGAGTATTACAGCGCCGACGGAATGCCCTGGGTACGTGTGGAGGACATGACCTCACCGCTCATTTCTGATACGGCCGAGAAGATGACAGTTTTGGGCATTCAGGACTCAAATGCCAAGATTGTTCCAACCAATGCCGTTTTGGTTTCCACCGCCGGCACCATTGGCAAGGTGGCAATGGCCGGCGCAGAGCTTACAATAAACCAGGCTGTGCAGGCACTGGTGATAAACGCAGAGATTGTTTTGCCAAAATATGTGTATTACTATCTGAAGTTCGTTCGTCCACAGCTTGAGTCACTGTCCAACCGCGTCACAATTCCCCACTTGCCCAAAGCCAGTTTCCAAAAATTCCCCATTTTCTTTCCCGAGCTTGAGGAACAGCGCGTTATTGTGGCGGAATTGGACAGGCTTGAGGGCCTGTCCAGTCTGAAAAGCATTGTATATAAGCGGCTTAACGATTATCTGCCAAGCATATTTACCAGTTGCTTCCGTGACGTCCTTGCACACGCGCATCAAAAACGGCTGGATATGGTTGCAGAATTGTCCTCCGGAACTCGGGCAAGGCAATCGAACACCGGCGAAGGCGGCCCATTGGTCAACGGCTTCGGCGGGCAACTGTTCCGCCTGCACAGCACCGCCTCTTTCGTCAAGGCTATTTTCTCCAAAACCAGCGAGAAATACCAGCTGAAGCAAAATGACATATTGATTCGCAAAAAGCTGTCCTCATCACCGGAACCTTGCGCAATTCTTGTTGGGAGTTTGGCCGAGCCCGCCCTTCTGGGCTCCAACCTTATTCGCGTGCGCATCTTCGACGAAACGATTCTGCCTGCTTACCTGCTGGCTTGGCTTATCCTCAGCCACCGCCAGGGAAATCTTTCAGCATTGAGCAATTACCACACGGACATCGATATCGGCAGAGCCAAATCCATTCAGATTCCCGCTGTACCCATGGATAACCAACAACTTTTTACGCGCTATTTTGACCATTACTTGCATATCCTTACCTTGGTGAACAAAAGCAATGTTCTGCTGGATAACCTGATGCAATCCACCTTGGAACATGCTTTTACGGGCAAGCTTAGTTATAACTGGAGAATACAAAACGGCATTCCGCACCCTTTGCGAACGGTCTTTGATATTGCACCCGTTTGGACAGAAGACGACGAGGCCGACCTATACCGCCAGAACCGTTCACAGCTGAACGCATCCATGCGGGCTGTCTTTGCAAGCATGTCAGCCTTTCAGCAGGCTTTGCTGGAGCGCCTTATGAGAACAGACAAACCCAAGGCAATTCATGAATTGCTGGGTGAATTACGCGGTGAGACCGTCGAATTTTCTCGCCCTTACGGTATACAGGACGCAATACAAACAATGGAAGTGCTGGAATTGCTGGGCTTTGTAGAACGCAGCGACCTGCCACTGGAAGCCCTGGGGCAAAACCCAGACGGTGGCCTAACAGCCCCCGATGGCTCCCCCATCCACATCCAGCTTCAAATCCTTAGCAGAGATATCTTTAAGGAGAACAGTGATGAGACTCCGAAAGCTTAATGTTGATGGCTACAAAAAGCTGCGCAACGTCCAAATTGATTTTACTGACAGCGAGAACTTGCTTTCCGCTCATTTTTTTGTTGGAAAAAACGGCTCGGGTAAATCAAGCATTCTGGAGGCGCTGGGCCTGATTTTCACAAGGGTAATGCAAGGGGAACTGCCTGATTTTGATTTTCTATTACAATATCAGTGCTGCTATGAGGATGCGCTGGTGACAATACGGCCCAATCCCGAGCGCGTTAGTGGGGACAGAACAAGTAAGCTGCTCGTGGATATTCAAACACAGGGCATGGAATCAACACAGCACTTCAACTACCTGCCCGACCCGTACAAACCCGGCAGGCTTGTGTCCTACGATTCCGGCTCTAATGGAAGTATGGAGGACATTCTCTTTCTCTCGGCCCAACGGGCACTTATAAGTGACATGTATGATGAGGTGCGGCGGGAAAACTTTGGCGATAGTTTAGACGGGGTGATGGCCCATTACCGAAACACATATAAAAACCCCAATACCATTACGGTAACAGATATGAGCGCAAGGTTTATTGCGCCGCTTCTGTTTGCATTCCTGCCACTGGGAAAAAATGATGGCGGCGATGATACCATTCGGCGATATGCTGCCATGAGAAATCGTCTTCTTCAAGAGGTATCCAACACAATACAGCCCATTACGTGCAGCCTCGTGTTCGACGAACAGCGATATCGCCAGAGCTTACAGGATGGATGCGGCTCCTTCTCATCTGCCCTGTCCCAATTGAGAGAAGCGGCGGAAGAAAGCGGCTGGATTGTGAACCGCGAGGCAAAAGACAAATATGGAGATTTGCAGCCGGAAGAGGTGTGGGTAATTCCCTATTCGTCCTATACCACCCTCGACAATCAAACCACTTACATCAAATGCCTGTGCAGCATTTTCAATTACGACCCTTTGTACTGCCTGTCCACACTGCTTAGAGCGCATCAGGCGGGTGTCCTCACCACGGCCAACCTTGTTTATAAGCTGGAATACTGTGAAGACCTGTTTGAAACACATGCTTTGAGTGACGGCGAACTGATGTGGATTACGCGCATGGGCCTGCTGCTAATGTCGCATTGCAAGGGCAATGTGGAAACCCTGCTTCTTTTAGACGAGCCCGACGCCCACTTCAATGATGACTGGCAGGTAAAATTCGTTTCCACTCTGAACGATATTTCCAAGGTGCACCCAAAGGCCGCCCAGCGATGCGAATACCTTGTCAGCACCCACTCCACCTTGATTCTGACAGATGTCAAGTATAATCAGTTGCTCCTGTTCGAGGATATTGACAAGCAATCTGTGCAAGTGGGAAAAGCGGCTGTTCCTTCCTTTGGGGCTTTACGCGAGGAAATTTCAAGAAAAATTTTTCACACATCTGCCATTGGCGCACAGGCAAACAAGGAACTGAACCGTCTGCTGGAAAGCGCGCAAACACCAATGGATTTGGCGCCATATCTGGATGAGGTCGGGCCTGGGTACCAAAAATTCCGGTTATATGACCGATACTTTGAACTATTGCAAGAATAAACAAGCGGTGAGTAACAAGCATGTTTTTAAAGTTGAATGAGCACAAGGCTCAGCCAAAGCTGGAGGCAATCGGCGAATTTATTGTTGCCCTGGTGAAATATTGTGCAAACGATGCCGGGACAGCCTTTGAGCTGCCGCCGTTCAAACGTGCCTACCCGAAAGATGAAAAATGGCTGCTGAACCACCCCACATTTGTTTCAGCCATGGAAGCCCTCTATCGCCTTGACCCGGCACAGCGTTTGGCAGGCTATAATGCCGTGTCCCGCGACACTCATTTTCACACTTTCACGATGCAAGGGCAGGAATATCACTTTGCATTTCCAAAGCTTCCAAGTAATATTCAGGACACCCTCGGGCAGCTTTATAAGTTTTTCTACAACCAGTTTCGCTCAGACATAAAAATAAGTGTTTTGGCGGGGGATACTTTGAACCGTATAATGTCCCCATAGAACTGGACAAAGATTTCAAAAACGAAGTGACACCTGATATACTAAAAAGCAGAGGAAGGTGTCGAGATGAAGAAACGAAGTT
>QMCD01001676.1_pt1 | contig 13141 bp, 7 predicted proteins | sample 1821841 | NCBI WGS metagenome assembly QMCD01 (sample SAMN01991225, study PRJNA193472) | Termite gut metagenome, whole genome shotgun sequencing project. | isolation source: worker | host: Macrotermes natalensis | reverse complement strand
GTGAGTACGCGGCGGTCGCCCGTGATTCGACGCCGTACCGGAACGCCTGCCCACCGGAAACAACACAGCCCGAACCCTGAAGCCCGGAGGGTAAACGGACTGTTGAGCGGGCTGTGTTTACCAACGACTCAACCGGCTTCGGTATATAAAATTACTTCCGTGAGCGTCATGAATAACGAAATCGCATTCAAACCATATATCCATCGGTTTTCATTGTTGATCTTATTGGGTCTGCTGTATCCGGGCTACACTCCGCACGTAGTGCAAGCGGAAACGACATCGATACCGGAAAATCTTTACCTCGACGAACTTGATCTTGAAAAAACCGAATGCGGTTGGGGACATACGACTGCCCGCAAAACGGTCGACGGCAATCCGCTTCGACTGAACGGCAAAGTCTATGAGCGTGGAGTCGGCCATCATGCGCCCGGCCGAATTCTTGTCGCTCTGCCTGTAATCCAGGGCCGATTTCGTTGTGAAGTCGGAATCGATGATGAAACCGATGGACGCGGCCACGCTGAATTTCTTGTTTACGGCGACGGAAAACCGCTTTGGCGAAGCGGCTTTGTCAAGGGTGGGGAAACGGCCAAAATCTGCGACATTTCAATCGACGGACTCAAACAGTTGGCCTTGGTCATGGACTCCGGGCCCGAAGGTTATGCGCTCGACCACGGAGATTGGCTCGACGCCCGATTCGAGATTCACGGCGCCTCGGGCCGGGAAAACCCGGCGACACAATCAATACGGACGCTTTCGCCCGGCGCCGTGATTATGGACGATACGGGCATGGAAATCGAACGAAGCGACGAAGCCGCCTGCGAATTTCTCGCCTTGTCCCGGGAATTGGCCAAAGGAATCGACGTGTTTCGGGCCGGGCAATCCCTGCGTCCGGAAGCGATTTTTCTCAACACGGACCGTGATCCGGTCGACATTGTGCTGCGGCGCACACGGGCTTTGATGCAAGATCTGAGGACGTTCGAAAACGGACCGAAGCTGACGGGCGAAGAAAAACAACTCGACGGTTTGGATGCGAAAAATCAAGTGACGGATTTGAACGACACTCCGGCTCGGCAAGCCTTGTTTGCCGAGGTCGTTTCCTTGCGGGAAAAAATCGCGTTACAGAATCCGCTGCTCGATTTTTCGGACATTCTTTTCATCAAACGGCATGTGACGCCGGAGCCGGAAAAGCAGGGCAACCACATGTGCGACCAGTTCTTCGGATTTCACGCAACAAAAGGCGGCGGACTTTTCGTCTTGAAACACGCTTTCGATCCATCGCGACGCAGCGTCGGGAACCTCCTCGAAAACAGCAAGGTCGAATCGGGCCGATACAAAAACGCGAGGCTCGACAGTTCATGGGGATTTCTGGCGCCCGAGTTGTCTTTTGATGCGAACAAGATTCTTTTCGCCGCGACGGATACCGCGTCCCGGCGACATTCGTACATCTGGTCGGATGATAATTGTTATCATCTTTTCGAAGTCAACGCCGACGGATCGGGCCTGAAACAATTGACTGACGGCCCTTGGAATGACATTGATCCCTGTTTTCTACCCAACGGTCGAATCGTGTTCGTTTCGGAGCGTCGCGGCGGTTTTGGACGCTGTCATGCAAGGCCCTGTCCGAATTATACGCTCTTTTCCATGTTGCCCGACGGTGGCGATATCACGATGCTGAGTCCGCATGAAACCAACGAATGGGCGCCGATGGTCGATCACAACGGCATGATCGTCTATACCCGTTGGGATTACGTCGACCGGGGCTTCAATCAAGCGCATCATCCCTGGATTACTTTTCCCGACGGTCGCGATCCCAGGGCGATTCAAGGCAATTATTCGGAAGACGAACGCTCCCGGCCACATTTTGAAACTTCGTTGCGTCCCGTACCGGACTCACCGAAACTCGTCGGAACGGCCCAGCCGCATCACGGCCAGTATTTCGGCTCGATCATCCTGCTCGATCCGAATGTTCCCGACGACGAGGAAGGGGGCGAACCGATGGGTTCACTACGTCGTGTCACGCCGGAACAGCTTTTTCCCGAAGCGGAAAACGCGGCGCACCGGGATGCCGCCAATTACGGACAACCATTTCCGTTGAGCGAGGATTATTATCTCGTCGCCTACGACGCCTTCAGCGGAATGGGAAAGGGGCATGTGAATAATTACGGCCTGTATCTGCTTGATTCCTTTGGAAACAAGATTCTCCTGTATCGGGATGTGGAAATCTCCTGCCAATGTCCGATTGCCCTGAAACCGAGGCCCGTCCCGCCGGTTATTCCGCATCAAACGTTGGTCGGACTCCCACCGGGTCGCAAAGCGTCGATTGAAACGACGGCGGACGACGAAGCAATCGTTCAAACGCTTCCCGAACGCGCCGAAGTCGGGGTCATGAATGTCTACGAAACCAATCGGCCTTTTCCCGAAAATACGAAGATCAAGGAATTACGGATCGTCCAGATTTTGCCGAAGACGACGACGCATGCCAATGTTCCATGGATCGGTTACGGGAACGATACCGGGGCACGGAAAGTTTTGGGAACCGTTCCCGTACAAGAAGACGGAAGCGTCTTTTTCGAAATGCCGGTCGACGTTCCGGTCTATTTTCAAGCTCTCGACGAAGATGGCGTCGCCGTTCAGACGATGCGCAGCTCGACCTACGTCAAGCCGGGCGAGCGCCTGACCTGTCTTGGTTGCCATGAAGGACGGCAGAGCGGCACCTCCCGGTTTACGACCTTTCCGGCGGCGTTTCGAAAGAAGCCGGAACCGATCACGCCTGAAATGGATGGTTCGAATCCCTTCAATTATCCTCGTTTGATTCAGCCGATTTTGGATCGGCATTGCGTCCAATGTCATGAAACCGAAGCGAAAGTCGGTAAAACCTTCCCGCTTGATCGTGGCGACATGGATTTGCCGCGATCATTAGACCCGCGCCGCCATTTCTTCGAATCCTATGTCAATCTCCGACCTCATGTTTTCGTTTTCAAGGGCGTGTACCAAAACCGGATGCCGGAATTGATGAATCCCCTCCCCAACGACGGCACGGCTTGGAATTCCTTTGCGCCGGCCCGCACTTTTCCCGGCAAGTTCGGGGCCAACGCTTCGCCGCTTTGGCATTTATTGAAATCCGGACATTACGAGGTCCGGTTGTCGCCGGCCGAGATGCGCGCCATGGCACTTTGGCTCGATAACAATGCCGACTTCTACGGCGCTTATGAATTGGAAACGCTGGACGCGCAACGCCGGGGTGAAACCGTCCTGCCCGGCTTGGAATAAACGACACCAATACTTGAACTTATTGCGCTCCGCGAAACAATGAAACCTCGACACATGGAACCTTGACGCATGGAACTTTGACGCCAATCGCAACATTCGCGGCCAAAGGGGTTTTCATCACCGTGCTCAGGCAACATTGTATTCAGGCAACACCGTGTTCCGGAAGCCCCTTGGCTCGTTTTTTATGCAGCACCGTCAGTTTAATCGAGGTCGATTTCGGGATCAAGCCCGCTCCCGGGTCGCCTGGAACAGGGTGTACGCCAAGATACAGGCGACGCCGATCCCGAACATGCCGGGGGACTGCCCGAAGCCGATCGCAAAGGCGAACAGGACGGGCCCGATCGTTTCGCCGATTTTCCCGGCAAGTTCCGCGACGGCGATCGCCCGCTCTTCGCCGAATTGCTCGACGATTTTCAGGCGGAAATAATAATTCGCTTCCCCGGCGACGCTGAAACTTTCGGCGATCCCGAACATTATCAAGGCGAGCACGGCTCCGGGTATCGTCGGGAAAACGACGAACAGGAAAAAGCCGAGCGCCCAGCCGAGTTGGCCGAAACCGATCGTCGTGGGCCCGCCGAGCCGTCGGAGCACGCATTGGGAAAGCACGGGACCGACATAAATGATCATCAGGCCGTTCAAGATCATCAAGCGCCCGATGTTGCCGGTTCCGAGCCCTTCGCTTTCGGCGAAAATCGGAAAAAAATAACCGATGAACGACGAAGCCGCGTAGACGGGAATCAGGTGCAGGAGGAAATAGGCCAGGACCTTGGGATTGCCGAGGAAAGGAAGAACGCCGCTCCGGCCGCCCGTTGACACCCGCGACCTTTGGGGGCGCAGCATTTTTTCCAGCGGCACCGCGTATACGCAACCGTAAAACCAGGCGGACAGGAGCACCCCGGCGGCGACGGCGAAGACGGCGTGATAACCGATCCGGTCGGCAAGCGCCGAACCAAGCAGGATACCGACATAAATTCCGGCGATCATGCCCGAATAAAAGTAGGAAAAACTCCGGTCCTTCCGTGCCTGGTCGGTTTCGAGCGCAATCAGGGAACGAATCGCGATGAACCCGATTCCGCTCCCGAGTCCGAGGAGGACGAAGGCCCCGAGCATCGGGAAAATCCGGGCGGAAAAAGCGACGCCGAGCAGGCCCGCGCCGGTCAGGCAACAGCCGAGATGCAGGATCGGGCGAATTCCGACCGAACGAATCGCCCAGCCGGCGAAGAGGGTTCCCACGGCGAAAGAGAACATCTGGATCGAGTTCGGCAGCGCCAGGAACAGTTGTTCCGAAACGGGACAATGCTCCGAATAAAACGGCTTCATCATCAGCGGCAGAAACGCGACCGAAAACGAGATTGCCGTAAAGAAAAGAAAAACGAGCGGCCGGGCCAGAAAAACGGGGGAAAACGAGGAAAAAACGGCATTTCCGTCCCCGGTTTCTTTCATGAAACCCATTGTCGCCGCGCCGGCCCGGTACCGGCGGGTATTCAGGAAAAAGAGCAGCTCGAACATGCTGAGAACGAGGACGATCAGGAGCGTCAGGACATCAAGCAAGACCTCCTTGAGCAAAGCGCGGTTTTCCAGCGTCGTCGCGTAAATGTCGGTCCCGGTCTCGAACAGGGCGACGATTTCCCCACGCCGATTGCAAATCGGGCCGACGCCGTAAATCCACGCCCCGTTCTGGTCGCTCTGGATCGACGTGAACACGTTGCCCGCTTTCATCGAGTCGCGATAGTCCCTGCCCCAGGTGAACGGATGGAAGGGACCGATCTGGTCGTTGCTGAACATGAGCCCGAAAACCCGGTCGTCGTAGAGGCGGTAAATCGCGAAATACCAACCACTGTTCCATTCATCCTTGTTCTCGTTGAACGCCTGGTGGAGCCGGGCACGAAGCTCCCGGTAATCCTCGTCCATGTACGTTCCCGCCGTTTGCAGGCGTTCGATCAATTCGGGATCGAGCGTTTGGGGAACCGTATGGATCATCATCGAAAGGCGGTCGAGCATCAACGCCTGCTGCCGCGCGGTCAGGTTGGCGAGCACGATCGGCAGGGAAACGGCCAACGTCGCGGCGATGACAAGCAGGACGCCGAGCGACTGTACCAACGCCCTCGGCGGATTGCGGCGAAACAGGTCGACGTGGATCCTCCGGAATGTGTTGAGCAGGAACAAGACGGCAAGGACAAGAAATATCCAGAATGCCGCTCTTTTGACTTGCTGCGTCGCGGTGAGAAAAACCCTGTCGGTTTTTTTGATCCCGGTCGTTTTATACTGAAAACCGTCGGCATTTCCCGAAGCCGACGATTCGGGGGCCTGCCCATCGGAAACGACACCATCTGGAAGGTAAACGGACGGTTGACCGGAAAACTCAACCGGCTTCGGCATCATGTCGGTCGTTTGGAGATTGTCCCGCCCGAAGGGATCGATTTCAATGACGGCTTCTTCGTTGCAGGTCGTGAGCAAACCGCCCGGGCCCGTGGAAAAGCGGTAAATATTATTTTCCGTTTCCTCGGTATACAAGACGGAAATCCGGCCGTCGAGACCGAGGCGGCAGATTTCCCGGTTCGGCAAATCGACGTAATCGATGCTCCCGTCCGGGTTCCATTCGATCTCCCAGGGAACCGGCGGAACCCCGTTTTTGAAAGGGCGCCGGGAATGATCCGCGTCGTACAACACGTCGGGACCGCTCTTGAAGGGAAAACGGTTGAGTATCCTGCCGGATTTGTGGGAATAAATGTAGGAACCGTCTTTTCCCAGCGCGATATCGGCGATTTCGAGATGGGCGTCGTGAAAAGGGATAAACCCTTGCCGCACAAGGCCGCCTTCCGGAGAATAGAGATAAACGATGATGCCGTCGGTTTCGCATTCGAACCAATGGAGCGCCTCGGGTGTTCCCGTGAGCGAACGGGACCAACATCGCTGGATCATGCGATACGGTTTTTTTTCCAGATCGACCGAATGAATCGTTCGAAGGAAGATTCCCTCGGCGTCATATTCCTTGATCTCCTCTTTGACGAGGAAAAAACCGTGCGAATCGAGTTCCTGGTTGAGCAGGAAGAGGTGGTTTTCCGGCCCGATGGCGATTTCCTGCGTGTAGAAAAAGCCGTCCGCTTCCCGGGAACCGCCCAGCAGCGCGAAATCGAGCGTCCCGTCCGGTTCGGTTCGCAGGACGCGGCGCTGCGAATGGTCGATGCACGTCAACGATCCGTCGTGGGAACGAATCGCGAAAACGGGCATGTCCAGCGAAATCGCCCGGTCGAAAGGATTCATTCCGAGCCGGTCGAAGGTCGTGAAAGCCCCGAGAAGCGACGCGAAACACAGCAGGGCGGAAAAAATCAGCTTTATCGGCATGGGAATCACGGGATACGATCAAAAAATTGCCGCAACCGAACACCCCGACCGGTTTCGGTGCGGTATACTGATGTATACTGAGCTCTCAAAAGTACGCCCGGGCCCTCGGTCAGCGAAACGGCCGCCTCACGTTCGATTGTCAGCCCGGAGACCAATATGTACCGAAGCCGGTTGAGTCGTGGGTAAACACGGCCCGCTCGACCGCCTGTTGACTCTCCGGGCAGTGTTGTTTCCGGTGGGCAGGCTCCCGAATCGTCGGCTTCGGGAAATTTCAAAGGTTTTCAGTATAACAGGAATTCCCGTTTCGTGAAACAACCTCCCATGCAAAACGCCTCTTCGGATCCCCGCGGAAAATTCCCCGCTTCCGGTTTCTGCGCCCGGGTTTGGGAGTATTTCAGCATCCGCTTGAAATTACCGATCCTGTTTCTCGTCACACTCCTGGTTTCGACCGGGTATTTCACGTTTTACGGATACGTGCAAAGCCGTGAAACGCTTCACACATACGCCGATCGTCAAATGCTGCTCGCCACGAGCCTGGTCGAACAAGTGATTACGCCGGAATATTTCGATCGCGCCGTTTCCCCGACCGCCGTTTCCCGGGACGAATACGAGAAAAACGCCAGGGAGCTCAAAACAATCGCCGAGAACATCGGTCTCCAGTATCTCTATACGATCGTGAAAGTCGACGGACGGTATTATTTTACCAACAGCTTCATTGCGCCGTACTTTACGGAATATGACGAGGATTGGACCGAGTTGCACGCAACAAGCCGCGACGGCATCCCCCGTTTCGTGAGCGGTTCCGATTCGTACGGAAAGACCCGGGCGCTCATCGTTCGGGGAACGACGCCCAAGGGAACGCATTACTGTGTCGGCGCCGACATCTCCTTGCCTGAATTGCGGCAACTGGATAAGACAATGTTGCGCCAAGCGATCGGGGTCGGTCTTGTTTCCTTCGTCTTTGTCGGCGTTTTCAGCTTTATCATTTCCCAATTGATTACCCGGCCGCTCAAGAAACTCAGCGATTACGTCCTCCACATTCGCCGGAGCGGATTTGCGACGGAAGACCGCATCAATCCCGGCCTCCTGCCCCACAGCGACTCGGCCGGGGATGAAATCCGCCTTTTGGCCAAAAGTTTCGACTTGATGCAGTCGGAGCTGATCGATTTTGCCGCGCGTTTGCAGGAAGCGGCGACGACGCGGGAGCGGATCGAAAGCGAGTTGCGAATCGCGGGGGGAATTCAGCAGAATTTTTTGCCGAAACCCCTCGAAAACGCCGATACGTTCGATGTCCGGGGAAAAATGCAACCGGCCAAAGCGGCGGGCGGTGATCTGTACGATTTTTTCCGGCTCGATGAAAACCGGCTTTGTTTTATGATTGCCGATGTTTCCGGAAAAGGAATGCCGGCCGCGATGTTCATGGCGACCTGCCTGACTTTGTTCCGGGCGGCCGCGAAACCGACCGGGGGAAACGACGAAAAAATCACGGAGGTCATGGGCTGGGTCGATCGGCGTTTGGCGGAACATAACGAACGGCTCATGTTCGTCACCGCCCTGATGGGAATTTTCGACGCGGAAACGGGCGAGATCGTCCTCTCCAACGGCGGGCATAATCCGCCGCTCCTCCTCCGCGGGGACACATGCGAATACCTCGAACTCGAAGGCGGAACATTGCTCGGAATCGATTTCGGCAAACCTTATGCGCCGACCCGACTGACATTACGGCCGGGAGACGCGCTCGTCCTGTACACCGACGGCGTTACCGAAGCGATCGCGGCCGACGACCGTTTTTACGGGGAACAGCGACTGCTCGATCTGCTCAAGGATATCGGCCGGCCCGACAGCAGGGCCGGCGACCTGGTCGAGGCGATTTTCAAGGATGTCGCCGACTTTTCCCTGGGCCGGGAACAGGCCGACGATATTACCGTCCTGGTCCTGAAATCCGGGAAAACGGTTTGAATATCGAGCGTGTACCGAACGCGATTGAAATTGCAGGCGGATGCGCCGGGCGGAGTGCCGACGATTTTCAGAGAGCGTCGTCACGCCGGAGGTTCTTCATCGATTTCCATCGCGCGAACGTCTTCGAGATGGGCGATCACCGCGGCCGTTTCGACGCCTTGGATGGCGGCGACGGCACCGGCGACGTGCCCCCGGATACCATAAAGGACGTCCAGGCCGTCCATGGTTTTCGGTGCCTCGAAATGACGGGACACCTCGCTGTGGATGGTTTCGCAAAGCGAGTCGATGTCAAAAGCGATATCGAAATAGCGGTCGTCAAGAGTTTCGTGCATCATTTTTCGAATATGGAAAAAGGGTGGTATCGGCGGATTCGTGTTCTGTCTTCGGTCGGAAACGCATCCGGTCGGAAACGCATCGGGAAAACGTCGGCTCGACACGGGTTCCGGTCCGGTGAACCCCACCCTACATCGGTTTTCCGAACTGTCAATCTTGCATGCGCCGGAGATTGCGGCGCTTTCGCCCCGAAAACGCCCGCTTTGTGGGCGCAACCCCATCGGGACGACAGGCGGCGCGAATGAAATGTAACGAGTTGCGCCGCCATCCAAAAGAGTACCCCGGCCATAACTGTAGAGTACGACCGGGGTTCAAAAAAAACGTCGGACAGTCCGGCGCTTATTTTAATTTTCTTGGAAAATTTTCAATATTCCCGATTCATAAACGATCTTCCGGGGAAGTTGCAGTTTTTGCAAGACGTCGTTAAGCTCATAGCGAACATGTCTCACAACCGATCCGCTTTTCAGTTTTCGGGCATTGAATCGTGCCTCACGATTGATCGCGTCGAGGACGTACCAGCCTTGTTCCGAAAGACGTTCGTACTGTTCACCCACCCGGGCAAAATAAATGTTTTCCCGGCTTCCACGCATGATTTCGCAAGACAATCCGGGAATGAAATTTTCGTGAATATCGAGTTGAGGTTTTTCGTTCATGCGACCGTGTATTCGCACTCGACCGGTTTTTCTGCTAAGCACTTCGATCCCGGTGAGATTCAATTCGGCATCGAACACATATTCCATAGGCATTCTCCTTTTTCTTTTTCGGGATCAGGACTGCGCCCGTCGGGAAACGGTTCCTCACAAACAGGAAAGCGCATTCCTGAACGCATTGCATTCCTGAACACTGTGCATTCCTGAACACTGTGCATTCCTGAACACATTGCATTTCTGAACACTGTGATGAAGCCCCTTTGGCCGCGAATATTGAGCTTGACGCCAAGGTTCAAGTTTTTCGCGGCGAGCAAAAGATACCGGGATTATAGTACCGCAGTCCGGCTCAAGGGAAGCCGGTTTTTTGGGAAAACGCGGTAACATGCCGATTTCAAAACAGATACGGACGAAAAAAACCGGGGGCAACATAAGGCGCCCCCTTGGTTTTCAAGAAAGTCCCGTAATCCCCGGTTCGGAGATTGGATAATTCCCGTCGGCATCGGGCATGACGGGGGAATCGCCGTCGATGGTCAGCGTGTCGATGTTCGGCGCATAGGAAAACTCCGATTTCCACACCTCCTCGGCCGTGAGATATTGGCCGGTTTCCATCGCCCAGCGCCCGAGAATCGGCGTAAAGGTCGCTTCGATACCCCGATCCAGTTCGTTCCATTCGCGCCCGTCCCGGATCGCCTGGAAGAAACGATCGTGTTCCACCTGGTAGGAATTCGTTCCCCCGGATTCGGGTTTCCAGATGATATTCTTTCCTTTGCCGGAAGGCGTGTAGTCGTTGAATATCCTCGGGTCGCCGACACCTTCGCCGACCACGCAACTTCCCTTGGTTCCGTGGATTGTCGCCTGGAAGCAACCCCACGTATTGGGAATCGTCTTGGTCTGCAACATCATCTTTTTGCCGTCGGCGAACAGGAACTCGATTGCCGCATGGTCGATCAGGTCGTCCTTTTGCTTGCGCAGCAGCCGGCCTCCCTGCCCCTGGGCCGCGACCGGGAGATCCTGTTTCGCCCAGCAGCAGATGTCGAGGTTGTGGATCAGCGCATCGACGATGAAGCCGCCGGTCATCCAGTTGAAACAGAAAATGTTACGCAACTGGTGCTGCAACGGGGTCATCGAACCGACGGCGGAAAGCCTGTGGGGACCGTGCATCCGGTAAACCCAGAGGGAAACGATGTCGCCCAGCTTGCCGTCCCGGACCGCCTTGATCGTTTCTTCCGTCCTCACATAATGCCGGTTGTTCAGGCCGACGGCGACTTTCAACCCTTTGGCAACCGCTTTTTCATTCGCCTTCTTCAGCCGGCGCAACCCCGGAACATCGACGGCCAGCGGTTTTTCGGCGAAAACATGCAGGTCCTTTTCGACGGCGTATTCAAAATGGAGCGGCCGAAAGGCGGGCGGCGTCGTCAGGAGAACGACGTCTCCTTTTTCCAGGGTGTCGATCGCCTTTTTATAACCGTCCAGGCCGGCGAAACACCGTTCGTCCGGGAGATCGGCCCGGCCTTCCATTTGTTTGCCGACGTTGTTCCGCAGGCCCTTGGCACGATCCTCGAACGCGTCGGCGACGGCCCAGAGCTTGACGTTCGGGTCCGCCGTCAGGGCCTGCATGGTCGCACCGGTTCCACGTCCTCCGCAACCGACGACGGCCATGCGAATCATGTTGTTTTCGGCGGCGTGAACCTTGGGAACGACGGTTCCGGCAAGCAACGTTCCCGCGGCGAGTGCTCCGGATTGTTTCAGGAAATCGCGACGGCCGGTGTTGGAAGTCTGGTGGAACATTTTCTATCCTTTCCGAGCAAAAAAGGTTTTTGAAAAACGGTCGCACTTCGATGCCATGCACAGATGCCAAGCACACGGACACGCCCGCATTGTATAATGGACCGAGCTGCGATACAATGGGCGTCGGTACGCCAAGCGCACCCCGGTTGGCGGGACGATTTGCGGGAGACGATCTGCGCGGAACGATTTGCGAAGGCGGAAAAACGGAGCCCGAAGCGTCGGCGAGGCGAGATCATGCCGTCGTGTCCCGGACGGCGAATGGATTTTTCAGTACACCGATTCAGTCATATCGAACGATGGAACAGACATTGATTATTTTGAAACCGGATGCCGTCCAGCGCGGTCTCATCGGGGAGATCGTGAGCCGCTTCGAAAAAAAGGGGTTCCGGATCGCGGCGATGAAAATGCTTACGATCACCCCGGAATTGGCGAGACGACATTATGTCGACCACCTGGAAAAACCGTTTTATCCGCCGTTGGAAAAATACATTACGGGCGCCCCGACGGTCGTACTGATTCTCGAAGGCGAGGGCGTTATCGCTTCGGTTCGCCTGATGGTCGGTCCGACGAACGGATTGGTCGCTCCGCCGGGAACGATTCGTGGGGATTTCGCGACCGATATCCGGCACAACCTCGTACACGCATCCGACAGCGAAGCCGCCGCGATGCGCGAGATCGGCGTCTTCTTCGGATAAGGGACCCGGGAAAGCGATATCCCGGTTTCCCGTTCACCGGTCGCCGGACAGCCGCCCGCTCCCGTTGTGTGCATCGTCACTGTGTGCATGTCGCCGTGTGTGGCGTCGTTTCGCACGCGCCGTCAGCGGGCTGATCGCGATGAAAAGTGTCCCGAATAAACAGCCGAACGCATACGTGTCGCCCCAGACGGAGTAAACCGATCGCCGCGAATCGAGATGAAGATCGTGGACGAGCGATTCCGCTTCTCCGCGCCGGCCGCGTTTGAGGATGGTCCCGTCGCTGTCGATGAGGGCGGCGGCGCCCCCGTTGGAAGCGCTTGCCGTCGCCTTCCGGTTTTCCACGGCACGAAAAACGTTCGTGGCCAAATGGAGCTCGTTTTCCGGAGTCAGGCGGAACCAACCGTCGTTGGAAAGGTTGACCAGGATTGCCGGCTCGATCTTCCGTTCGCGCACTTTCCCGAGCTGCTGCCGGACAAAATGCGGAATCGTGCTTTCAAAACAGATGTTCGGCAGGACATAAAACGGGGCCTCCGCGGCTTCTCGTGACACGGCGTCTTGTGACACCGTATTTTGTGACACGGCGCGAATATTCATCGGAACCGGTTCGCGACCGCGGCCCGACTCGGGACAAAGCGTCCGGAGCGGAAAATCACGGGGAATCCAATCGCCCAACGGAATATACTCGCCGAACATTACCAGGTGTATCTTGTCGTACCGGCCCGCGAAACCGCGTTTCGGATCGAGCAGGAGGGCGGAATTCAAACGAATCGGGTCGAATTCGCCGCGTTTCTGTGTGAAGGAAAACGTACTGGTTCCCAACAGGAGCGGTGTGTCGATCCGGCTCATCAACTCCAGGAACGGGCTCTGGAATTTGGCGACTTCCTCTTTTTTCCTGGTCGCGATTTGATCCTCGGGAAGCCCTTGCCATTGTTCCGGAATAAAGCCGTCCTGGTATTCGACAACGTAAAACGGGCAAACGGTTTCGGGCCAGACGATCAAATCGGGCCGTCCCACGACCGCTTCCCGGGAAAGCCGCAGGTGCTGCTCGAACGTCTCGCGCCACAGCTCCGGCGGGGCGTCGAGCCGCACGGGCATATTCCC
>QMCD01001802.1_pt1 | contig 13144 bp, 9 predicted proteins | sample 1821841 | NCBI WGS metagenome assembly QMCD01 (sample SAMN01991225, study PRJNA193472) | Termite gut metagenome, whole genome shotgun sequencing project. | isolation source: worker | host: Macrotermes natalensis | reverse complement strand
TATCGATTCTCATGGCGATTCCCCTGATTAATCGGGTGAACAGAGCATATATTGAAGCGCGCTGAGATTTCGGTTTTCCGATCCCCTAACCTCAATGCGCGCTTCGGGATTGGGATTGACGTGTCCCGAAATCTCAAACGTCACAGGCATACCGGGAATAGGGCGTCCGGACACGCGTCTTCCTCCTTCCCTCCCGCGCGCGGGGGGGAAGGTTTTTTCATATTTTGCAAAGCGGCGATTGGCGGTATACTGACGGTATGCTTGTCGCTTTGCGAAACCATTGGAGACGCTGTGGCGATATCCACGAAAAACAAGGATGACGCTCCCGGCAAGGCGGTGAAATGGCTGGGCAAAAAATCCTCCAGCCCGGCATTCATTTTCGCCGGTAAAGTGTACTGCACGCGAGTTCTCTTCAAACGTGGTTACGAAATCCTGATCGTTGCTTAAATAGATGGTGTATTTCTCGGGCATGTAACCGAACAGGTCTACCCATTCTGCTTTGTTAACGTCAAGATACTTGCAACTGACGAGTTCCCATTTTGTCATCATAAGTCGGGTTGGTTTTGCACACCCTCCGGCAGTTCATATAACCGCACGAAAAAAGGCGCTGGGTTCAACTTATGTCCGGAAGGTACTAAGGATACCCTGATACGATAAGCTGTCCATACGCCCGAGGATGTACCTTCGGATAGGTACAACTCGGACAAGACAACTTTTATACCGTATCAAACCTCCCCATTGTGCGTGGGGGTCCTTAGTTTTTCCAGACGGATAAAGGTTGTTTGCCTTTAAGTATTTTTGTTACTCTGTTTTGCTACATATTTGTAGTTTTAATTTCTGGTTATTTCGACGCGTGGAGCGACTGCGTGCCCGTAGAAAGCAATTTATTGTCTCATTTATAGGTTAAAACCCAGCACTTCATTTCGGCCACTTTAGTTTGTATAAATCTCTATCGTGATTGCGATAAGCGTAGCGACGAAGCCATCCGGTATGCGTACTCTGTTTTTTCTGGATTGCTTCGCCCTTCTGGGCTCGCAATGACGTTGTTTGCGAATTTCATTCACTTTATAAGAGACACTCGGGCTCGCTCTGCTCACCATAGAATGATGCCTCGCCCCCTACGATTCGCACGTCATTGCGAGCACCTTTAGGTGCGAAGCAATCCAGTACAATCCAATCCAATCCAATCCAATCCAATCCAATCCAATCATTGGATACTATGGATTGCTTCGTTGCTACGCACCTCGCAATGACGGCGAATGGTGCAAGGTATTATACATGTATCAACCACATGCTCGCGCCGAGCAATGTACTGACGTTATAAAATGAACAAACATAAATATTGGCCTATGCGGCCGGCCACGCACTGCATCTATTCGCAACGCGAGTGGTAGTTGGGTGCTTCCTGTGTTATGGCTACGTCGTGGGGATGGCTCTCGTGCATGCCGGAGGCCGTTATGCGCACGAAACGCGCTTTTTTCAGTGTTGCGATATCGGGTGCACCGCAGTAGCCCATACCCGCGCGCAGGCCACCGATCATCTGGTACACGACTTCGCGCAGATCACCTTTGATAGGCACGCGTGCCGCGATACCTTCGGGTACCAACTTCTTGATATCGTCTTCCATATCCTGAAAGTAGCGGTCTTTCGATCCCGACTGCATGGCTTCCAACGAACCCATGCCGCGATAGGATTTGAATTTACGACCGTTATATAATATAGTCTCGCCCGGAGATTCCTCTACCCCCGCGAACATGGAACCTGCCATGATACAATCGGCTCCCGCAGCGATGGCTTTCACGATGTCGCCCGTATAGCGGATGCCGCCGTCGGCAATGACCGGTACTCCCGTGCCCGCGATAGCCGCCGAGGTTTCGTAAACCGCTGAAAGTTGCGGCGCTCCGATACCTGCAATGATGCGCGTGGTACAGATCGATCCCGGGCCGATACCGACTTTAACACCGTCGGCGCCTGCCTCGACAAGGAATTTAGCCGCTTCGGCGGTAACGATATTGCCCGCCACGATGTCCAGATTCGGGAATTCGGCCTTGACGGCCCTGATCATCCGCGCCATATTGGTATGGTGCCCGTGCGCGGTATCGATAACGATAGCGTCGACATCGGCCGCTACCAATGCCCTGACGCGTTCCATGGTGTCGCCCGTGATACCCACTGCCGCCGCTACACGCAGCCTACCTTTGGCGTCCTTATTCGACTGGGGGTTTTCCTGTACTTTGGTAATATCCCTGTAAGTGAGCAGGCCGACTAACTTGCCTGTGCTGTCTACGACGGGCAATTTTTCGATCTTGTTCTCGAGAAGAATATCCGCTGCACGCTTTAGGTCGGGATCTTGCGTGGTGACTAACCCTTTGCTGGTCATAACCTCGCTGATGGGGCGTTTCATGTCGCGTTGGAACCGCAGGTCACGATTCGTAACGATACCGACCAACGTCTTATCGGCCATTACCACGGGGATACCTCCGATCTTATTCTCACGCATAAGCGCAAGGGCATCGGCCACGGTGTTGTCTTTCCCGATGGTTATGGGGTCGTAGATCATGCCGTTCTCGTCGCGTTTCACACGGCGCACCTGGGCCGCCTGTGCGGCTATCGACATGTTTTTGTGTATAACCCCGATACCACCCTCACGCGCTATGGCAATAGCCAACTCGGCCTCGGTGACGGTGTCCATGGCTGCCGAGACGATAGGAGTGTTCAGAGTGATGTTGCGTGAAAACCGCGAGGAGATGTTCACTTCGCGTGGCACAACTTCGGAGTAGGCGGGGAGCAAAAGAACGTCGTCGAACGTAAGCCCTTCGCTCTGTACTTTATCAGTGATAAAATTCATAAGGATAGGATTTACGCGCAAATGTACGAAAAAAATCGTTATCTTGTCGGCCATTAAAATCTAAATTCATGATCAGAGCTATTTTTTTATCAGTTGCGTTGTTTTTTTGTGCCTTGACGGCTAATGCGCAGGAGTATGTCGTACTGGCTTCGGACAGGGTTATGAACGATGGGCAATGGACCGCCGTGGCCGAAAAGTTGGCGCAACGCCACGAGGCACCGATCCGTAAATTCGACGCTCATCCGCGTGAGGCTTTACCGGAGTTGCAAAAATTGCGGCCGCGCTGGGTCGCCATTGTAGAAATGCCCGAGCAGCTGAACCGAGATTACATTATGGAGTTGAACCGTATGAGCCGTGAGGTCGACGACGATATTTACGCCGACTATCTATGGGGGGTGATCTCGGGGTACGATGCTGCGAGCGCGATGCGGATGGTCGAAAATTCCACCGAGCCGCTCGTGATCAAAAATGCCGTGGCCACTATCATGGAGACCAACAGCGCGAAGTGGTTCGACCGATATGGTTATGTCGATGATCATACTGCAGGGTTGTGGGGGCATAAAGACGGCCCGCGCCAACCTGTGGTTACGGGTATGGTAGACACCACGCAGGTACTGCGTAAGTTTACGGAATTGTATGCCGAATACGACCCCGACCTGATACTGACGGCCGCCCACGCCACGGAGAAAAACCTCGAGATGCCCTTCTCGTTAGGTAACTGGAAAGCGCATAACGGAGTTCTGTATGCCGAAGATAAATATACGGGTGAGAAATGGGATGTGCCCCAAAACGGTAAACGTAAGGTCTATTTCGCAATGGGCAACTGCCTGATAGGTAATTTCAACAACACCCGCGAGAGTATGGCCCCCGCATGGATCAACAGCGCCGACGCCGCTACGATGGCCGGTTATGTGGTAACGACATGGCACGGGCGTAACGGATGGGGCGGATTGAAATATTGGCTCACCTATGCAGGGAACCTTACCCTCGCACAGGCGATATATCTCAACCAGCAGGATATGTTGCATCAACTGAACGAATGGTCTCCAGAGTTGGTTACGGCAAAGTTCCCATATCAAAGCGATTTCCGTAAGCAGCATGCAGATGGGGCGCAGGGCGTCGCCAAGGCCACAGGAGCCAAAGCCACTCTCGACCAGGTAGGTTTTTGGCACGACCGCGATGTGCTGGCCTACTATGGCGACCCGAAGTGGGATATGAAATTACAGGAGCCTCGGGAATATTATGAATGGACAGATTCCTTGGGCTATATTAATTTCGAGACACACTTTATTGACTATTTCGGTTCCCCCCTCGAAAAAGAGTTCAGCATCGAACAGCAGACAAGTCATTACGATGTTACTATGTTGCGTGAACGCGAAGGGAATAAAGTGGAGATGCATATACAGACATATGAAAACTTCGACCTCAGGCGTCTTCAGGGCGATGGTTTCAAACAGGAGCATGTACTCGACTTGCCCTTTGCGAATTTCTTTTCCGACCGCCTCCCGGGTGCTCGTATGGTATCGATAAAGGAGTCCGGCGTTGAACTCGATTGGGATACCGTCCTGACAGAAGACTTTATACTTATATATAACCCCGCTTTCGAACCAGGGAAAACATATAAGATCGAATTGGAGTACGACGGCGATACAGAGTTGTAATAATATTTAGACTATTTTGTGTGATATGAGAAAGATAATTTTGTGTTTCCTCCTTTGCACAGGAGGTGTGTGTGCGGCTTTTGCCGAGCCGGTAATGGATAATGTGCGTATCGAGAAAGTTTTGAAATTCGAGAGCAAACGCCCACCGCAGGCCGAGCGCCTGTTCGTATCGAAAGCCGTCGAGGCCGAGATCGTGCGTGTGCAGGCGGTACTGACGCACCCGAAACTTAAATGGATGTTCGCCAACTGTTTCCCCAATACGCTCGACACCACCGTGCATTACCGCACGGGTGGCGATGGAAAACCCGACACGTTCGTCTATACAGGCGACATCCATGCCATGTGGCTGCGCGACAGCGGGGCGCAGGTATATCCTTATGTTCAGCTTGCCGACGACGATATCGAGTTGCAAAAACTTATTGCAGGGGTATTGAACAGGCAGTTCAAGAGTATCTGTATCGACCCCTATGCCAACGCATTCAACGATGGCCCTGCAGAGAGCGAATGGATGAGCGACCGAACTAAAATGATGGCCGAACTACATGAACGCAAGTGGGAGATCGACTCGCTGTGCTATCCTCTGCGATTGGCGTATCAATATTGGAAGATGACGGGCGACACCTCGGTGTTCGACGACGAGTGGGTGCGTGCAGTGGAGTTGGTGTTGCAGACTTTCCGTGAGCAGCAGCGGCGTGAAAACAGGGGGCCATACCGTTTCCAGAGGCGTACCGAACGCGCTACCGACACTATGATAAATAACGGTTGGGGTTCGCCCGTAAATCCCGTGGGGCTTATCGCTTCGGCATTCCGTCCGAGCGATGACGCAACGACGCTGCTGTTTCTCGTCCCGTCCAACTTTATGGCAGTGAATTCCCTGCGCAAAGCCGCCGAGATACTCGACGAGGTGAACGGCAAACGTGAACTCGCAGGCGATTGCCGTTCACTTGCCGCCGAGGTTGAAGAGGCGTTGAAGAAATACGCTGTCGTGGAGCATCCCGAATTCGGCGAGATATATGCCTTCGAGGTCGACGGCTTCGGGACGCACTTCCTGATGGATGATGCTAACGTACCCAGCCTGTTGGCGATGGCCTATCTGGGCGATGTGCCGGTGAACGACCCGATTTACCAGAATACGCGCCGATATGTTCTCAGCGCATCGAACCCCTATTTCTTCAAAGGTACGGCAGCAGAAGGTATCGGAGGCCCGCATATCGGATTCGATATGATATGGCCGATGAGCATCATGATGCGTGCGTTCACCTCCACCTCCGACGACGAGATACGTTGGTGTATGCAAACCCTCGTAGATACCGACGGCGGCACCGGATTTATGCACGAGTCGTTCCATAAAGACGACCCCGCAAGATTCACGCGCCCCTGGTTCGCCTGGGCAAATACCCTTTTCGGGGAGCTCGTACTCAAACTTGTCGACGAAGGCAAAACCGACCTGTTGAACTCGTTGGAGTGATCTTTGCCGCCTTTTTTATAAAGAATGCGTGCTTGCGCGGAGTAGTTATTGGATCGGGCGCATTCTCCGGTGTTATTACTCGGGAGTGCGTATCGACGTAAAGCGATTCTCAAGCCGCTGCCGTGGTGTCGTGGGCAAACTCTCACACCTTCGCTTTAAGGTGATTCGAGATGACGAAGATAATATTTGACTTATGCCGCTGCCGTATACTTATGGGCGTGCATAATGAACTAACTAAAATAATTGCCCCGTGCGGGCATGCGCAATGTTGAAAGTATTGAAATTCAGGCCGAGGGTCAAGGAGTTGTTGTGGGGTAGTGAGAGTTGGCAGGTGTCGGGGGTTAAGGGAGATGTGTCGGTGGTCGCGGGAGGAATGTTGAAAGGGAATAATTTGCAGGAACTGATAGAGGTCTATATGGGCGATCTGGTTGGAGACCCGATTTTTGCGAAGTATGGCGAGGAATTCCCGATATTGGTTAAGCGTATCGACGCGCGACAGACGCTATCGGTGCAGGTGCATCCCGATGACGAGTTGGCGCGCGAGCGCCACGGGGCTTACGGTAAGACAGAGATGTGGTATGTCGTCGACGCCGACCCGGGGGCAGCGTTATATGTGGGGTGGAACAGGGATGTTAGCGAGAACGAATATCTCGATGCTGTTGCGGGAGGTACGGTTGCTGAGTTGTTGAGGCGTTTCGAGGTTAAGGCCGGCGATGCGTTTTTCATTCCTGCGGGGACAGTACATGCCATAGGTGCGGGAGTGAGAATTGCCGAGATACAAGAGACATCGGATGTGACGTACCGGATTTACGATTGGGACAGAGTTGACGACAAGGGGCAAGCGCGGCAACTGCATACGGAGTTGGCCGTGGACGCGATAGATTTCGGTACTCCGCAGGATTATGTCGTTACGCATGCACCCGTCAAAAACGAGGCTGTGTTGTTGAAGAGTTGCCCGTGGTTTACGGTCGGCCTGCTGGAGTTGAACGGCTCTATGACACGCCCCGTGGCTGACAGTTTTGTTATCTATATGTGTGTGGGAGGATCGGCGGCGATAGGCGGTTCGGAGGTCGTGGCCGGTGAATCGGTGCTCGTACCGGCCGAAATGGACGAGGTGCGCCTTACGGGGCAAGCTAAATTGTTGGAGATTTATCTGGAGGCGTAGTGATCCTGTGCATAATTGCCTTTTTGCGGAATCTATTTAGAACCTTGGGAAACCCTCCCGTGCCGTGTAGCTGCCGTCGGGCATAAGTTCTCGTACGAAGTGTCGTATGCCGTTGGTGATTACCACATAACGCGCCATTACCACTGAGTTATAGCGTATCGCTTGGGCGAAAACAGCCCTGTCGATGATTACTTCAGGCGCCTTGCATTCGGCCAAAAGCAACACACGCCCGTCACGACCATGCACTGCGACGTCGGCACGCTGCATCCTGCCGCCCAAGGCAACAGCGAACTCCTGAACCACTAATGCCGCAGGCGCGCTACACTCATCGATCAAATAACGCACCAAATGCTGACGCACCCACTCCTCGGGCGTCAACCGAAGCCACGCACGGCGCAATGCATCCCAAATAAGCATGCCGTCGCTATCGCGCGAAACTCTAAAATCGTAAGCCGGAAAATTAAGCCGAGGCAGCACGCGCTACTTTTTTTTCTTCTTTTTGTCGTCGTCACATTTGACTTCGACCATCTCTTCATATCCGCATACGGGGCATACAGGCGGTTTCGTTGAGCTCTCCATTTCGTATCCGCACAGCGGACATATCCACGTTTTCATAATTGTAAGATTATGTAATTTCCATAAGCACACACCGTTGAAAAGTGCGCTTATATTTCAGCACAATATACAAAAAAAGAGCCGTACACGAGATCGTTACGGCTCTTTTTAGAGATGGGCGATTAATTATTTCAATCCCAATTTATTGCGAAGCTCTTTCGGAAGAGCATCCTTGTGCATTGCCACGCTCAGCGTTTTGTAGCTGAAGTATGGGTACGAGGCATAGAAATAACCCTTGTAGACATTCTTTTCGGCCCATGAGTTCTTCACTTTGAAGTACGGTTTGCCGTCCTGGTCCTTGGCTAATCCGGTAATCAGCATGCCGTGGTCATCGGTGGTCTCGTAGTTATCGTAGGCCAACTGACGCTCTTCCTGTGTGTAATTGCGCTCTTCGATCGGGCCTTTGAGCATTTTTTTGATCATATCGGCACGCTGGTTAGTGCTTACGCTTACCCACTTGGCTAACTCCGTACCTTCTTCGGTCTCGACCATCTCGGGCACGTTGAATGCGATACCGTTGTTGTATGAAAATCCAGATTCGCTTACATCCGAACTCCACACAGCCGCGTAACCTTTTTCTATAGCGCCTGCCGTAACGTCCAAAAGTTCCTGCTGCGTAACGTTATAGGACTGCGACCATGTCCAGTTGTCAGGCACTTCGATGACGAACGGCTTGTAAAACGGATGGTGTGTAAACGATGTGAGGCTTATATAGTCGTCCATATTCAGCCCCAACATATCGCGGAACGAGGCGGGAGTATAGCTTTTGCCGTTATATTCGAACTTTTCGGGAAGTTTGCCGAAGTAGGCGTCGAGGATACCGTTAAGGCCATCCTGCCATGCCGTTGTGAGAAGTTTGCCTTTGATTATCGCATCGGCATAAGCTTTGACGGCCTTGCTCAATTCCGAGTGATCGTGGTTGTCGAGGCCGTAATTCAGACCGTCGTAGACGCTCGTGGGTACTATACCGTATTTGCGGATCATGTCGGGCACGTTACTCCACCAACCGCCTTCGGCGAGGATTATCTCACCGTGCATGCGCACATACTTGACCACCTTTTCGAAATATGTGTGTCGTGCGATCCACATCGCCGAGAGGTTGTATTCACCCTTACCGGTACGCAACAGTTCGCTCTCCATAAACGCGAGCGTCGCGAAACTCCAGCACGTGCCGCTTTTATTCTGGTCTTTGACCGAAGTTGCGGGTACGGTTTTGATGTCGGTAAATTTGTGGTACAATTCGGATTCCTGTGCGCTAACGCTTACGAACACGAATGCCGCTATGGCGGCCATGAAAAATTTCTTCATTACGTATTTTTTTTGTTATGATTTTTAACAGAACTACAAAGATAACCATTCCGATGCTATTCCGCAAACACCCGTAAATAATCTGATTTAACCTTTGCAAATATGAGGTGCAGAAGTTATTTGACCTTTTCTGTTCTCGGTCTTTATTAATATAGCTTCGACAGGAAGATTCAAATAACTTCTAAGCAGTCGGTTATCATTACACTTTCTTCGGGTTTATCAGTTGCAGCAGGTGTTCGTCGGCCCAGCCGGAGGTTGTGCGTATCCATTCGCGTTTGGTGCCAACGGTGAGGAAGCCTTTGCTGCGGAAGAGATTCAGGCTCGAAGTGTTCTCTGACAGTATGTTGCAGTAGATCTGATTCAGTCCGAGGATCATGAAACAGTAGCGGATGAGCAGTTGTAATGCCTCCGAGGCGTAACCCTGACATTTGTCGCGACGGTCGTATATGAGAACGCCGATGCCTGCCCTGCGGTTGTAGGGGTCGATATCGAATAGGTCGATAGCGCCCACGGGGCGGTTTTCGGTACGCTCCTCGATTATAAGACGCAACTGACGCGTCTCAAAAATATCGTATTTCTGACTGTCGATGAATTGCCGTAATATATGGCGCGAAAACGGCGCTGTGGTATTGCTCATTTTCCATACGTTGGTGTCGTTCTCCCAGCGGTAGAGCAGGTCGACGTCTTCGGGTTCGAGGGCGCGCAGGCGCACGACTTCGGATTCGAGCATGTTGTTCATCTTAGTCCAAGTGTTATGTTACGCATTATGGTTGCGGCGCCCGCGGCGCCGGAATTTTCGTGCTGTTCGGCAAGCCTGAACCGCGTGTCGCGATAGACGGCTTTAGGTGTGTGCTTGTGTATCGCGGCTTGTAGGGGAAGCATAAGGTAGTCACCCGCATACGCCAAAGGTCCTCCGACGACGACCAATTCGGGGTTAAGCAGGTTGAGGATCGCGGCGATGTCGCGGCCCGCTTTTTCGGCGACCTGCTCTATAAGTTCTATTGCATGAGGATCGTCGCGGCGCGCGGCTGTAATCGTATCGTCGATGCTGCTCTCCAGAAGGGGAGTGTTGTGCAACTCGCCTCCGAGACCGCTATGGCCGTAATATATGGCGCCTCTGACCACTATTCCTATGGTAAGCGTGCGTCCGAGGTCGGCATAGAGCATATTCCGAGTGGATGAAGCGTTGGGGTTCCGATGTTCGGTATGGCAGTGCGCACGCGTTGTATTGTCTAAATGTACGGGAATCCCGAGGCAGTCCTCTATCTTTTGACGAAGAGGCTTGTCGGGGTTGCCAAGTTCGCTGTATGATTCGCCCGAGAAGGGGTTTATACGGCCTTTTATACACACTCCGGCGGCAATGGCGTCCGTTGTGTTTGCGAAATTTTCGAGTACGGCGATAAAATTTCCAGTGTGGCTTTTTGTTTCGGAAGCTATTATATGGCCTCGTATATCTATAACGGTTAGAGTTATTTTATCATCGGCGATCTCGGCGCCTAAGAAATTTACCTCGGTATTCTTTAGTCCGAAAATGTTAGGGCGACGTCCTCCGGCAGTCTCTACCTTGCCTAAGTCTTTGACAATACCTTCATCGGAGAGTTCTCCGATAAGTTTCGTGATGGTGGGGATGCTGATATCCAGCGCCTTGGATATATCGGCGATAGGTTGGTCGCCGACTGCCAATTGCGCAATGACACGGCGTTTGGCATCGAAATAGGCTTTGGCCGGCCAAGGGCCTTCCGCCAAACCGACATTGTTGTACTCCAGCAGGGAGCCTTTCCGGTAATGCAACGTCATAATCGCCAGGTTATAGTCGACAATCGAGCGGTAGTACGCCGTCTCGGCCTCCGCTTGCCGCTGTTGAGCTTCAAGAAGTTGATCCAACGTCGTCGTACCGACCTGGTAGGCGGCGTTGACCGAACTGACTTCGTCGTCGGCGGCGATACGCCGGTTCAGCATGGTTCGGCTCTGCTGGTATGCCTGCGAAATCTCCCGGAACGAATCGGCAAGCTGGTGCGTCAATTCAAGCTCTTGTTCCTGGAGCAATGCGCGGGACTTTGCCAGATTCAACTGGGCGTTACGAACGCCAGCCAATTCTTTCCGCCAGCCGAAGGGCATCGAGGCGTTGAGGCCCATCACCCAGCTTGCGTAATTGCCGCCGGTCATGCTGGCAAAAGCGTTGTCGTTCCGGTGCGACTGGATCAAGTCACGCCCGGCACCGTTCCATTGATAACCGGCGTTGAAATCCAACCGCGGCAACAGGAAATTTTTCGACGCGATCAATTCAAGTTCGCGGCGTTTCACGTCCCATTTCTGTTTCCGAAGCTCCGGCGAACGCAGCAGGGATTCGCACATCACGTTCTGCCAGTCGAGCCGGAGCGGCGCGATGACCGGGTCGTCAACCGGCCTGATCAACCGCCCGTCGGTCGACGTGAGCCCGATAATGTAACGCAACACACTCTCTGTTTTGAAAAGGTTGCTCTGGGCGACTTCCGTTTGAGCGCGGAACGTGTAATAGTTGTTACGGGACTGGGCCTCGTACTGGGCGCTGCCGCCGACCGCCCCGTGGACGAATTTAGCGTGGGTCTGTTGCCAAGTCTGGTGAGCGGAATCCCGGCCGGACTTGACCGATTCGAGATAATGGTAGGCGTAATACAAATTCCAGTACGCTTTTTCTACGTCGGCCACGAGATTTCTCGCGGCCATTTCGAAATCGTTCAAGGCGGTATCGGTACTGATCCGGGCAATGGCGACACCGTTATAGAATCCCGGCGTGGCTCCGACGCCGGCAATCCGGTTGAACTGGATGCCGTTGCCTTGGAGCAAGGGCTGCGTGAAACCACCTTCCAAATACGTCGCCCAAGCCGACCGAATGGTGGAATCCCTACCGAAATCGTTATACAGACTGCCTTGGTTCACATAGAACTGGCCGCCTGTCGCGGTGTATTTGTTAATGCCGACCGTGAATTCGCCGTAGTCGCCGTAACCCGAAAAACTGTTGCCCGAATACCGGCTGCGAATGCTCCCGCCGGACATGGGCGCCACGTCGCTTTTCACCCAGTTCGCCCCGGCCATGAGTGTGCCGTCAAACTGCGACAGCGCGGCCTCGACGCCGTAGCGAGGGTCGCTTTCGATGAGAGCCGGATCGTAGACCGTTCCAACGCCCTGCGGACTGGAAAGCAACGTGCCGGGAACGCCGGCAACTCCAGCCTGCGAGAAACTCACTCCGTTGAGCGTGCGAATGACTTTACTGTTTTTCAGGGCCATCTGAATCGCTTCTTCGAGCGTCAGGTCCCAGAAATCGGTCGGATTCGGGTTGTCAAGCGTCAGCGGGGCCATCGACTGGCAAACTTCCGCGCTCGACGGCACATCGGCGTCGGGATAGTCAATCCGCAACGCCTTGGTTTTCAGCTTGGTCTTATAATTTTCCGTTTCGCCCAAGTAGACCGGCTGCTGCGGCTGGCAAGCTGGAAACTCATAACGAGCAAGACGGCTCCAAGTGCGATCCCTCCCAGTGTGACCCTTTTCATCTTCAGCAAACAACGGAAAAGGAGCTCCGACTCTTTTTTCCATGACACAGGGGCTCCTGCTGGCCGTCCCTGGATATTTTTTGTCTGAAGGTCTATTCGGAGACGATTCATCTGACTTTTCCCTTATCTTCTGTAAGCGACAGCGCATTCCATCCGCCTGCCGACGGTACTTCCTGTATGTAGGGATTCGGTAATGCGCGCGGAGTATAGTAAAATCTTTCCACCGTGATAAGAGCGATTTTTCATTTTCTGTCCGGGAAAAAGCACAGTTGCGGAAAAACCCGTTATTCCCGCAGGACAGGTAAAAACCGTGCAGACGGAAATATTTGCGCAGACTGTCGAAACAAAGAACCGGGAGTGAAACGCGGCAGGCCCCCTCGCACTTCAACTTTTTGCCCGGGGGAAGCGGATGCCAAACAGCTTGTCTCAAGTCCCCCCCATCTTCGCCATCCTACCGTCATCCCTCCAGTTTGATCCCCCTTCACGAGTCGCCCCGACGGCAAACGGGACTTGATAAATTCGATCCTACGGAGTACCATGTAGCGAGGT
>QMCD01001673.1_pt1 | contig 13153 bp, 7 predicted proteins | sample 1821841 | NCBI WGS metagenome assembly QMCD01 (sample SAMN01991225, study PRJNA193472) | Termite gut metagenome, whole genome shotgun sequencing project. | isolation source: worker | host: Macrotermes natalensis | reverse complement strand
GAGCGTGTAGTTGCCGTTTTGACGCTTGACGATGTAGCCGAGTTCGGCTAGGCGCTTGATATGAAATTTAGCGTGATCGCCTTCGAGCTCGCTGGCTTCGACTAGTTTTGCGAAGTTTGCATCCGGTAGGAATAATAACTCTCTTAAAATCTTGGTTTGGGCTTCGTGTATTTTCGCTTCGTGGGTCATTTTGTACTCCTGTTTATATATTATACTCTAAGACTACGCTGGGCTGGTGGCAAAGTCTAGGGAAGCGGACTTCCGGAAGCGTTCTAGCGTTTTACAGATGAGATTGGTGCGGTTTTTGTACAAAACCTTACCCTAACAGGGGTGGATGACGAGGAAAACCGGAAGTGCAGGGTTGGGGATGGCAGGTTGTTTGCATATTTTTTGGTAGTTAGATATAATACGAACCAAGATGGATGACATCAGAGCGGATATAGATTTGGAGGAGTTGCTGGCCCAGAGGTTTGGGTTTAAGGGGGCGGTTGCGCGGGTGTTGCTGAGGCAGGCACCGGTGGGGAATAATGAATTGGCGACGTTGTTTTTTGACAAGCAAAAGAACCTGATGGTGTTTATTGAATCGAGCGCGAAACTGAAACTGGGTGATGTGCGGAAGATTCTGGGGCGGATGAATATAAAGCCGTTGGCTTACGCCCCACCGCGCGGGAAACCGCGATATTTTGACGAGGTGGCGCGGCGGAAGTTTTCGGCGATGTTTCCGGGCAAGCGGTTTAATAGTGGCGAGGATTTATTCTACTACAGAACTTTAGTGCCGTATAGCCCAGCACTGGTCTATGTTGCGGAGATTAAGGACGGTTTTATCAAGACTTATGATGCGAGTGCATATGGGTCGTGGCGGCTCGCTGGGCGGATTGAGTATAAGCGCTCGGCCTAGATTCTTTCGAGTACGACTAAGTTTTCGATATGAGGGGTCTTGGGAAAGAAGTTGAAGGTTTGCATTGCGGTGATTTTGTACTTTGCCAGCAGGAGTTGGACGTCGCGGGCTTGGGTGGCGGGGTTGCAACTAAGGTAGATGATGGTTGGAGGATGGATTTCGAGTAATTTGGCGGTGAGGTCTTTGTGCAGGCCGGCTCGTGGTGGGTCCACGATGATAGTTGAATCGGGGGTGATGTATTCGAGGGCTTTTTCGGCTTCGGTGTGGACGGTTTTTATTTTTGAGTTTTTGAACCCGGCTGCGTTTTTCTGCATTTCGCGTACGGCATTGCCGTTTACTTCGACAAGAGTTAGTTCTTTATTTGGTGCAACGGATAGGCCGATTGCGCCAACGCCACTATACAGGTCCAAAACTTTTTCGGTGTGGATGTGTTTGGCGATTTCGGCGAGGGTTTTTTCGTAAACGGGCAGGTTGATTTGGAAGAAGCTGTCCACGCCGTAAGAAAAGGTATGGCCGAGAATGGTGTCGGTTAGTTCGAGCGGTGTGCCAACTAGTAGTTCGCTTTGAACGCTGGCGGGGCATTTCGGGTCCGAGTAAAAGACCTGCAAGGGGAGGGCGCCTGGGAGTTCGCCTACTGGAAATTCGTGGTTTTTGACGTAGAGTTGGGCTGCTGCTTGTTCATTTTGAGTGGCGCGAACTATCAGGGTTTTGAGGTCGCGGGCTTGGGCGCCGATACTTTGCAGCGATTCGAGGACTTGTTGAGCCAGTTTGCTGAGGGCGGGCATGCTTAGGCTTTCGTGTTCGATTGGGATTTTGTGGTGAGTACCGCGGGCGTAGAAGGCGAAATGCAGGCCAGTTTCGTCGCCGTAGAAGCTGTATTCCATTTTGTTGCGATAATGATAGGTTTGCGGCGCTGGGATATTTTCTCTCATCGCTCCTCGCTGAATGTTGTAATTATCACAACATTCAGCGGTGGCGGTTTCAGAACCCAGTCGCTCCGCTCCAGGAACCTGAAACCGCCCGTGACTGTTGTGAGAATTACAACGCTCGGAGATGATTTGAGAAAATACCCCAGCGCCGCAATCAATCTTTTGCTGCCGAAAGCTTTCGCGGACGAGATTGATTTTTTGTTCTGCTTCGTAGTGGTCGTTCATTATTTGCCATGGGCTGGTGGAGAGGTAGCTGTCTGGGTCTTGTGGCGGCACGCGATTAGGGCTGGGTTTTATGATGTTTGTTGCGATGCCTTCGACTAGGCTACTTTTGTTCTTGGTGGTTTGTATTTCTGCGGTTTCGCCGGGCAGTCCGCCCCAAATAAAGGTTTTTTTGCCGTTCGCGAGTCGCCCTATGGCTTGGCCGCCGGGTACTAGCTTTTCTAATTCGATAACTTCGGTTATTTGCGTGTGTTTATGCCTACTCATACCGCAGCGCATCAATTGGGTTTTGCTTGGCGGCACGTCGGGCGGGTAGGGTACCAGCCAGGAATGCGATAAACATAATGATGAGAGCGATAATTGCACAGTTCTGGAAAGTGAACTCGACAAGGTTAAAAGTGGGGAAGTCTTCTAGGAACATGCCGGGGCCGTGGAATATAGAATTGGCAGCGCTTCCTACCAATATGGAGACTCCGATCCCTAGGGCTGACCCCCAAAAACCTAGCGAAATTGCTTCGAATGAGAAACTAAGGAATACTTGAGCAGAAGATAGCCCCATAGCTTTCATCAGGCCAATTTCCCGAGTGCGTTCTTGGACTGACATAAAGAGCGTGTTGATGATGCCGATGGATGCGGCCAAAAGCGCGATACCGCCGAAGATAGAAAATACAATCAGGATAATATCAAAGAAGGTTTTGACCATGCCGATTTCGTCGGCCACAGAGAGACCAATGAGGTCAATTTCCTCGAGAGCTTGTTTGACTTCGTCTTCGCTAGCGATTTCGGGGTCGAAATCGACGCCGAGAGCCATCGTCAAGTTTGCGATTTCGGCGGGAACGCCAACGTTCATCATTTTAAACACTTCTTCGTGAAGGTGCTGACTAATCCAGGTGCGACCCATGCTGATCACCGAGGGAGCTTGGATGCCCACGACCGTGGCCTCAATGTTGGAAAGTTTGCCTGTCGCGCGATTCTTGATGGCCAGGGTAATGGTTTTTCCAATGGCATCGGCGTCGCTAGAAAAGCCGAGCGCAGTGGCAAAGTTGGGGAGCAGAGCGATTTCTGATTCCGGGTTGTCGGCACTCGGGCTGCGACCTTCGGCGATGTCCAGATGGATTTTATCAGTGCCCATACCTTGGATGTCGAGCTTAAAGCGTTTGTCGGTATTTGAGCTAGTAATATATTCGGCGGAAATCATGCGGAATGGATCAACGGACGTGACGCCAGGAATTTCCTCGGTCTTTTTGATAGTTTCTTCGCTGATACTTTGCACGGCGGAAGAGTTTTCCTCGGGCAGATATTCTTGAGGTTCAGAGCTGCCCATAGCCTCCATTTGACTGATCATGGCGGCCGGAGCAACATCAAGATAGCCTTCGCCCCCCACGGATTCGACTTGCTTGTCTATAAAAGAATTGACACCGGTGTTAATAGCCACGTTAAGTATAATTGTGAAGCTGCCGATGAAAATAGCCAAGACTGTCAAAAGTGTCCGCCCCTTATTGCGCATTAGGTTGCTATTGGCTGTGCTGATGATGTCGTTAAATTTCATGCTCATGATTCCTCCACTTTCTTTTCGGTCAGGTTTTCGTCTGGTTTGTTGACGACTTTACCGTCTGATATGTAAATCTGACGGTCGCATTTCTTGGCGATGTCGGCATCGTGGGTGACGACAATTAGTGTGATGCCTTTGTCTTTATTTAATCCAAACAGGAGTTTTTCGATAGTGGCACCAGTGGCACTATCGAGGTTCCCGGTAGGCTCGTCGGCAAAGATGATGTCAGGGTTGTTGACGATTGCTCGAGCGATACAAACGCGTTGTTTCTGACCACCAGACAGATCATTGCCCTTATTCTTGGCTTTGTCAATGAGCTCAACCGTTTTTAGGGCTTCTAGGGCTCGCTTGCGGCGTTCGCGTTTGCCAACACCAGCAATTTTGAGTGGCAGAATCACGTTATTCAGCACCGAGTCGTTTGAGTTCATGAAAAATTGCTGAAAGACAAAGCCGAACTGGTCGCCGCGTATGTGGTTTAGCTTGTTTTTGCGCAGCTTCGTAGCGTTTTCGCCGTAAATGCTTACCAAGCCTTTGGTCGGTGTATCGAGAAGCGCTAAGATGTGCATTAGCGTGGATTTGCCGGAGCCGGATTTGCCAATAATGGCTACCGATTCGCCCTTTTTGATTGATAGGTCAACGCCACGCAGCGCTTCGAATTTCTCGCGCTTGCCGTAGGTTTTGTGTAGGTTTTTTGTTCCAATTACTTCAGTCATAGGTCCAATTATACAGGCAAAACGGATTTTTGCAAGTTATTAAGGCTACCGCATAGTGCTGATTTTGAACCATTTGCTCCTTGTGGAAAACTTCTCAAAAATGTGCAGTAAAACTCTTGACAAAAGCGCGGCGTTTAATATATACTGATGGGTAATGAAGAGTTGTAGGCGGTTTTGCGGTTATTAGTATATGGTGCGTTTTCTAGCAACGCACTCTTTTTGGTAATCGCTGTTTTATAAAAAAAGCCAGATTAGCCTTCTAAGAAATGGGTTTTGCATGCGCGCAAGGCCTGGGTAAAGTGGTGCAAAAATAAGGAAAGGGAGAAAACGTGGCGATAGATACTAAATCAAAAACGCAGGCAAAAAAGCAAAACGACACAAAAAAGTACACAAAAACCGATAGAGTTTACTTTACTGGCAAAGATAATACCTTGCCAATTCCGGACCTACTAGCCCACCAGAAGGATTCTTGGCGGGATTTTGTGGAAACCGGCCTTTCGGAAGTTTTTTCCGAGCTTAACCCGATTGACGACTATTCGGGCCAGAAGTTTTCGCTGAGATTCAAGACTTATGAATTTCGCGATCCGGCCGAATCCGAACGGCAAGCTCTGGACAACCTGGTGACGTACACCGCGCCATTACATGTGACGATTGAGCTAATCAACAAGACCACTGGTGAAACTAAAGAGCAGGAAGTTTACTTCGGTGATTACCCATGGATGACGGATCGAGCTTCGTTTATTATTAACGGAACCGAACGGGTAGTTGTTTCGCAATTGGTGCGTTCGGAGGGTGTATTGTTTACTGCTGAACGACTTGGCGGCAAAAACTATTACGGTGCGAAAATTATTCCGAAGCGCGGGGCTTGGCTAGAGTTTGAAACTGGCGCTAACGGTGTGCTTTATGCCAAAATCGATCGGCGCAAAAAGTTCCCAGTCACCACATTGCTACGAACCATGGGTTATGCCCAAAACTCTGACATAAAAAACGCTTTTGCGGAAGTTGACAACGGCGAAGTTGGTTATATAGATGCAACGCTAGAAAAAGACACCACTCGCCACGTAAACGAAGCATTGATTGAGGTCTTCCGGAAGTTGCGCCCAGGAGATTTGGCTACCGTAGAGAATGCCAAGTCGATGATCGAGCGGACGTTCTTTGATTTCAAGCGCTACGACTATGGCAGGGTTGGCCGCTACAAGATGAATAATCGCTTAAAACTAGAAACTCCAAATACTGCCGAGTATCGCACTTTGCAAGTTGACGATATTATTTATATACTGCGCGAAATCATCAGACTCAACAACACGCAGGAGCCGGAGGACGACATTGACTCCCTGTCGAACCGCCGAGTCAAGTTGGTTGGCGAACTAGTAGCTCGCCAGTTCCGGATTGGTCTGCTGCGGATGCAGCGCAATATCCTGGACAGGATGAGTATGGCTGACACGGAGAACGCGACACCTAGCCAACTGATCAATGCACGACCCGTCACTACTTCTGTTAAAGAGTTTTTTGCGAGCAGCCAGTTGAGCCAATTGATGGACGAAACTAACCCGTTTGCCGAGCTTTCGCATAAGCGTCGGCTCAGTTCGATGGGCCCGGGCGGTTTAACGCGCGAGCGGGCTGGGTTTGAAGTTCGCGACACGCACCCGACACACTACGGTCGAATCTGCACAGTGGAAACTCCAGAGGGTGGCAACGTGGGATTGGTGCTAAATCTGGCAACTTTTGCGCGGATCAACGAATTCGGATTTATCGAGACGCCCTACCGCAAGGTAGTAAACGGCAAAGTGACGGACGAGATTGTTTATCTGGATGCTGCGGCCGAAGAGAAGTCGGTTATTGCCGACGCTAGTGCCAAGCTGGACAGATATGGTAAATTTGTGGAAGAGCGAATCTCTGCCCGCATCAACATGGTGCCGGGTCAGATCGAAAGTGGCGCCGTCACGCATATGGATGCCGCGCACAAGCAGATCTTGGGTGTTTCGGCTGCTATGATTCCATTTGTGGAAAAGAACCGGGTGGACCGGAGCTTGATGGGCGCTTCCATGCAGAAGCAAGCCGTACCACTGCTGCAGCCAGAATCGGCAACGGTCGGTACTGGTATTGAATTTGAAGTAGCCAAAAATACTGGCCAGCTGGTTTTGGCAGATGGTCCGGGCGAAGTGATTCGGGCGGATGGCGACGCGGTAGAAATTAAGTACAAAAAAGGTGGAGTCAAGAAGTACGACCTGATTCACTTTAAGAAATCTAATGACGACCGCTGTATTAACGAAAAGACTAGGGTTAAGCGGGGCGAGAAAGTCGATGCTGGGGATATTATTATCGAGGGCGCTTCCATTGCTAGTGGCGAAATGGCGCTTGGCAAAAACCTGACGGTGGCCTTTATGGCATGGCGTGGCTACAACATGGACGACGCTATTGTTGTCTCTGACAGGTTGGTCAAAGAAGACGTGCTAACAAGCATTAACATTCGCGATTACACCGTGGAGGTGCGCGAAACCAAGCTGGGACCAGAGCAGGTGACCAGGGACATTCCCAATGCAGCAGAAGCAGCTTTGCGCCACTTGGACGACGAAGGCGTGGTGGAAATTGGCTCCGAAGTTTCGGCTGGCGATGTGCTGGTTGGCAAAATTACACCGAAAGGTGAACAGGAGCTGTCTAGCGAAGAGCGGTTGCTCCGGGCCATCTTTGGCGAGAAGTCTAAGGATGTTCGCGATACTTCGCAGCGGGTGGTTGGCAACGACAAGGGCAAAGTTATTGGCGTGAAGGTTTACACAAGAGAAGATGGCCATGAATTGAAAGCGGGTGTGCTGCGAAGAATAAAAGTGTTCGTGGCGGAAACGCGCAAGATTAGCGTGGGTGACAAGTTGGCTGGACGCTACGGCAACAAGGGCGTAATTTCCCGGGTGCTCCCGGTGGAGGACATGCCGTTCATGGAAGACGGAACTCCAGTGGATGTAGTTTTGAGCCCGATGGGTGTGCCGAGCCGTATGAACCTGGGCCAGTTGTTTGAGACTCACTTGGGCTTTGCGGCGCTAAAGAAGGGCGTAAAGGTGGCAACTGTGCCGTTTGATGGCGTTTCTGATGCGGATATTAACAAAGAATTGAAAGAGGCCGGATTGCCAACGGATGGTAAGGTTCAGCTATACGATGGTTTGACTGGTGAACCGTTTGAAGGTCAGACTACGGTGGGGGTGATGCATATGATTAAGTTGCACCACATGGTGAGCGACAAGATTCATGCTCGCTCTACCGGACCATACACTATGGTGACGCAGCAGCCGCTGGGCGGAAAGGCGCAAAACGGTGGTCAACGCTTTGGCGAAATGGAAGTCTGGGCACTAGAGGCTTATGGTGCAGCCTCGACCTTGCAGGAGATGATTACGATCAAATCCGACGATGTTTATGGTCGAGCCAAGGCATACGAAGCGATTATCAAGCATGATGCGATTGTTGGACCGAAATTGCCAGAGGGATTCAACGTGTTGATGCGCGAGCTGCAAGGCTTGGGTCTGCGGGTGGATCTGCTGGACAAGACCGGCTCGGTTGTTGCGGTTGGTGCTGGCAGCGAAGTCCGGGGCGTACGCAGCGATGACCGTGGCGAGCGCGGTGGCAGGAAGCCGCAAGGGGATGGCAAGGAGGTTGGCGTCTTCAAGAAGCCGTTCGCGGCACTGGGCAAGGAAGTCGAAGAAATCCTGGAAAGAAATTCTGACATCTCGGCCGAGGAAATAAATAGTATAGAGGAAGAAGTCGAGAACTTGGCTGATGAGGGCCTGACGATTCAAGATGAGGAAACAGTAATAGAAACAGGAGCGGGAGACATTGCCGCAAATGGTTCAGCGGAAGGAGAGGAGGTCTAAAATGGCTTGGATGGATAATTATATTAGCGCCAATGACTTTGAAGCAATTCGATTGAAAGTGGCTAGCGCCGACGAGATTTTGGAATGGAGCTTTGGCGAAGTACTAAAGCCAGAAACAATCAACTACCGCACTCAGAAACCGGAACGCGACGGATTGTTTTGCGAGCGAATTTTTGGGCCGGTCAAGGACATAAATCCGCATGACAATAAGCTAAAAGGTGTGCGAAGTCGTGAATCAGCGGTGGACAAACAGGGGAATATCGTGACGCGGAGCAGTGTGCGCCGCGAACGCATGGGCCACATTTCTCTGGCATCGCCTTGCGCGCACATTTGGTTTATGCGCGGCACGCCGAGCGCCATGAGTTTGTTGCTCGGCTTGACCGTAAAGAGCTTGGAAAGAGTAGTGTATTTTGCCAGCTATATCATTTTGAGCGTAAAAGATGAAAAGCGCGATCAAATGCTGGCTGACCTGGTGGCCGAAGATGAGGCAGCTCGGGCAGCGATTGAAATTCGTTACAAAAAGGCAGCCGAAGACGAAAACGCTAACGTGCAACAGCTAGCCGAAGAGCAGACCAAAGAAATCGAAGAGCTAAACACTAGCTTTAGCGCCAAGAAAGCGCAACTAGAAGCGCTGGTAAAGGGCGCTCTGATGAGCGAAACTGATTATAGGGATCTGCCAGAAGAATACGATGAGCTAATTACGGTTGGTATGGGCGCCGGTAGCTTGAAGAAGCTGTTGGACGAGATCGATATGCCGAAGTTGATTGCGGACCTGACCGAAGAAGTAGCTGGAGCAAAAGGCCAAAAAGAGAAGAAATTGGTTAAGCGCTTGAAAGTTTTGGAGGGGATGCAAGCTAATGGTATTCGTCCATCTGACTTGGTAATGACAGTGGTTCCGGTGATTCCCCCGGATCTACGGCCGATGGTCAGCTTGGCGGGGGGGCGATTCGCCACCTCTGACTTGAACGATTTATACCGGCGGATTATTAATCGCAATAACCGATTGAAAAAGCTGATGGACCTGAACGCTCCGGAAGTGATTTGCCGCAACGAGATGCGCATGCTGCAAGAAGCAGTGGACTCGCTGATTGATAACTCGGCCACCCGCAGCTCGCGGGCTGCAATCGGCACCGGGGCTAGGCGCAAGCTGAAGTCCTTGAGCGATATTTTGAAAGGTAAGCAGGGTCGATTCCGACAAAACTTGCTGGGTAAGCGCGTGGATTATTCTGGTCGCTCGGTGATTGTGGTTGGTCCGGAATTGAAGATTAACCAATGCGGACTACCTAAGCAGATTGCCCTTGAGCTATTCAAGCCATTCGTGATCAGCTGGCTGATTCGGGGCGAGTATGCCACCAATATACGTGGCGCTATGCGGATGATTGAAACTGGCGAAGATGCGGTTTGGGATGCGTTGGACGAAGTGATTCAGGGCAAGTATGTGCTATTGAACCGAGCTCCGTCGCTGCACCGCTTGAGTATTCAAGCTTTTCAGATTAAGTTGATTGACGGCAAAGCAATTCAGCTGCACCCGTTGGTAGCCAAAGGCTTTAACGCCGACTACGACGGCGACCAGATGGCAGTGCACTTGCCGCTGTCGGACGATGCGCAATTGGAGGCGGCAGAGATGATGAGCTCTGGCCACAACCTTTTGAAGCCAGCCGACGGTTCACCAGTTCTGCAGATTGCGCAGGACGTGGTACTGGGCAATTACTACCTGACGTTCGACAAAATCTCGGCTGCGTCCAAGGAGCGCAAGGCGTTTAGCTCGGTTTACGAGGCGGAAATGGCTTACGATAACGGTAAGATTCAGTTGCAAAGCCCAATTCGGGTTTACACTAGGGGCGCGATTCGCGATACGACATTGGGCCGAGTATTCTTTAACGAGATTTTGCCCAAGGACTATCCATACGACAACGAGCCGCAAACTGCCAAGCAGCTGAAGAAAGTCATGGCTAATGTGATGGCCAAGTATGGCGCAAAAGAAACTGTTGAGCTTGCGGACAAGATGAAGGACCTGTCGTTCAAATACGAGACAATCGCAGCGATTTCTCCTGGCAAGGACGATTATATCTTTGACTACCCAGAAATTACGGAGTTTATTGACGAAGGCGATGGCAAGGCGGCTTTGATTGCGGATCAGTTTAACCAAGGTTTGATCAACGAAGACGAACGCTATAACCTGATGGTCAACAACTGGCGAACGGTGGACAATAAGATGTCTGACCTGTTCAAGAATAAGTTGTCGGAAATGGATTCGAGCATTAGCGAGATGATTAACTCTGGCGCTCGTGGTTCGATCTCCAACGTAAAGCTGGCCGCCGGTATGATCGGTGTGCAGGTGGATATGTTCAACCGAGAAATCGAGTTGCCGATTAAGTCCAGCTACGCCGAAGGGTTTACAACATTGGAGGCTTTCGTGGCCACTCGTGGTGCGCGTCAAGGTTTGGTATCGACGGCCCTCAAGACCGCCGACTCCGGATACCTGACCAGGCGTTTGGTGGATGTGTCGCAAGACGTGTTCACGGTGGAAGACACCGAAAGCGAAGACCCGGGGTTCACGATTTTCCGCAGCGAATCAGCGGACACGATGCTGGAATTTGGTAGCCGCTTGGCGGGCCGGTTTGCGGCCGAAGACGTGCCGAGCCACGTCGGTGCTGGCGAGCTAATTACCAAGAAGATTGCTGAAGAAATCGAGGAAGACCCGAGCGTCAAGAGCGTACGGATCAAGTCGGTGCTTTCGACTACAAATCTAACTGGCATCCCGCGGGAAAGCTATGGTGTGGACTTGTCAACTGGCGAGTTGGTGGCCGCCGATGAGCCAGTGGGCGTGATTGCTGCGCAGTCCGTGGGTGAGCCAGGTACGCAGCTAACGCTGGACACCAAACACTCCTCGGGCGTGTCTGGATCTGGCTCGGTGGCGCAAGGTTTGCCGCGTGTTGAGGAGCTATTCGAAGCCCGCACGCCAAAAGGGCAGGCATTTATCGCGACAGTTGACGGAGCGGTGGAAACTTGGGAAGACGGCAATAAGCGTATTGTGCAGATTACGCCGGATTCTGGCGGAGTTGAGCATATTAAACTGGAAGATCAGAAGGTGAGAGTGAAAGACGGCGCCAATGTGAGAGCCGGTGACATTTTGGCAGAAGCCAAAAAACCGGGCAAGGGCAAGAAAGCCGAAGCGCCGACGGGCAAAACGATAATTGCCCCAGTGGATGGTGTGGTGGAATTGCAACCGGATGAAATTACTTTGGTGGCTGTGGCTGGCGGCCCGCAACGCTACGAACTGCCGGGCGACCTAGAATTGACAGTTAAGTCTGGCGACGTGGTGACGGCTGGTGATCGAATCAGCGTTGGATCGCTGAACCTGCAGGACCTAATGAAGTACAAGGGCGTGGAAGCGGCCCAGCGCTATATCGTGAACGAAGTTTTGCGGATATACGCGGCGCAAGGCGAGGGCGTGTCGGACAAGCACTTGGAAATAATTGTGCGGCAGATGTTCTCGCGGGTGCAGATCGAAGAATCAGGCGATTCGCGGTTTGTGGTAGGCGACGTGGTCAGCAAGGCAGCAGCAGCAGCGGAAAATCAAAAGTTGGTGAGCGAGGGCAGGGAGCCAGCAACCTATTCGCAACTCTTGCTTGGCATCACCAAAGTCTCGATTTGGTCGGACAGCTTCTTGTCGGCGGCTTCGTTCCAGGACACTACACGGGTGCTGATTGGTGCAGCGATTTCCGGCAGAGTGGACAACCTGCGTGGCCTAAAGGAGAACGTGATTATCGGTCGCAAGATCCCGGTGGGGACAGGTGCCAGGGGCAGCTTGCGCGCGCCAAAAACGGACGAATTCGAAAACGGCGAGGTGGGCGATGGCGTGCAAGATGAGGGCATGGTGATTGGATCTTCAGAAGAGAACCAAGAGTTGCTAGCAAAAGTCGAAGAACTTGTCGAAGAGAAGATTGACGAATCCGAAACCCTGACCGAATCCTATGAAATTGACCTAGGCAAAGACATCAATGCTGATGTTGACCTGGAAGACGACATGCTGAGCGAAACCGAATAGGCCTCGCTGGGATAGCTATTGACTATGAATGCGGTGGAACTGGTGGCAGCGGATTGGCAACAGACGTTTAGCAGTTTTGTGCTTGCGTTCGTTGCTTTCGCTGTGCTGGGGTGGGTGTTTGAGACCACTTATACTAGCATTGAGCAAAAGAAATTTGCCTACCGGGGGTTTTTGTTGGGGCCGTACTTGCCGCTGTATGGCTTTGCGGCCTTGGCAATTATCCTCTGCACCCAGTGGTTTACCGATAGCCCGGTGCTGGTGTTTTTGGTCTCCGCAGCCGTAGCAACGGCCGCGGAGTACCTTACCTCGCTGATTCTGGAAAAAATCTTCAGAATGCGCTGGTGGACATATGATGAATACAAGTTCAACTTTCAGGGGCGAATTGCCCTGCTGCCGTCGCTATTTTGGGGGCTTGCAGGGTTATTTTTGGTGTATGTTCTAAAGCAGCCAGTTTTGGGCTTGGCGGCTTGGGTTTTTGACAGTGCCGGCATTTGGCCCGCGGTGGCAGTCGCTGCATTACTGCTTACCGACACGGTATTCACGGTGCTGCGGCTACGCGACTTCAAGGCGTTCCTAAAGAACGTCCGGGCTATGTCAGATAAGTTGCCGGACGTGGAAGACTATGCTGGGTTTATTATTCACGCCATTCGCGACAAGTTTATGCCGTCGCTGGGCAGGTTTATCGGCAAGACTTTGCCGGATTCGCTGCGGGATATTTCCGGTGCCTTTGTGCCGCGGCGGAGGGGCAAGAAAAGGTCACGCCCCAAGGTTGGATAGCGGGACAACGCGGGTCGAGTTTAGCATAGGTGGCAGTTTGTCAAGGTTCCATTCCTGAACCACCCACACTTTTCAAATAACGCCATTACTACCCCATTCAAACGTTAGGTATTGTAAGGTTTCCCAGGAATCTCTAACCCAAGATAATGCT
>QMCD01001671.1_pt1 | contig 13164 bp, 16 predicted proteins | sample 1821841 | NCBI WGS metagenome assembly QMCD01 (sample SAMN01991225, study PRJNA193472) | Termite gut metagenome, whole genome shotgun sequencing project. | isolation source: worker | host: Macrotermes natalensis | reverse complement strand
GCCGCCACACCGAGCGACGTTATGATACCGCCCGCTATGCGATTCATCCACAACAGATACCGCGGCCTGAAATTACGGCGGAACAATCCGACGAACCCCGTCAGCATAAGCCACCACGCGATCGCTCCGCAGAAAAAGCCGAGTATCATACGCGCTCCCGTCGCAATGCGAGAAACCCCACCCGCAACCGCGTCCGTCGCCGCTTCGTGAATACCGACGTTGAGTGCCGAAAATATAACCAACTGCCACAGAATGATGCCCGGATTCGTCAGAGTCAGCACGAACGTCGAGGCGTAGTCCTGCCACAGGTCGCTCTTCCCCGCCCGGTTTCGCCGTATCTGCACGACGGGATTTTTCAGAAAAAAATGGATCCCCACGCCAATAACGCACACTCCTCCCACGATTTTCAGGATCTGTATATTACTCTCGATAGTGGAAGAGATGAAAGCCACGAAAAAATAGGCCAGCGCGGCGAAGAACGAATCGGCCGTTGCGGCTCCGAGACCCGAGACGAAGCCCGAGGCGCGACTTTTGCTGAGCGTGCGCTGGATGCACATCACACCCACGGGTCCCAGCGTGATAGACGCCAGAAGCCCTACAACCAAGCCGCGTAACAAAATCTCGAAATTCATCGTTCGTAAATATCCCCGCAAAGGTAATAAATCGTAACGATTTGCTACCTTTGCGATGAAGAATCGAATAAAGAAGTGATGAAGAATTTACAAAATTTCGTGTTGGTCGCCCTTGCGGCCGTTATGATGGCTTTCGGATGGCTCGAACTTACCGGCCTCGTGATGTTGGGAGGATTCGTCCCTTTGCTCATTCTCGCCTCGCGTTACGACCGGTCGAGACGTTCGTTTTGGAAAATGACGGGATGGACGATGCTGTTCATCGCACTGTGGTATGCCCTCACCATATGGTGGGTGTGGTATGCGACCCCCGCGGGACCGATCGCCGCGACATTCTTCGCTTGCGTCTACACGGGACTGCCGTTCATGCTGTGGTTCTGGATCTCGAAACGCGCTCCGAAAGCGTTGTCGTACACGGTACTCGTGTCGGCATGGACCGTCGGGGAGTGGATATACAACAACAATCAGGCGTCGTTCCCGTGGCTAAACATCGGAAACGGTTTCGCCCACGACATATGGGCCGTCCAATGGTACGAATGGACGGGGGTCTACGGCGGAACGGTCTGGGTTCTGATAACGAGCATTCTGATATATGAATTTCTGATAGTCCGGCGGCCGCGGAAGTGGCTGCCTCCCGTTCTCGCGGTACTCATCCCGGTTATCGTTTCTCTCACGATCTATTTCACCTACGACGAGCCGGAGCGAACAGCGAAAGTCACCATAGTGCAGCCCAATATCGACGCATGGCAAAAGGGCGATATCTCGCAGGAGGAACAGACGAAGAACCTCGTGGAACTCGCCGCCGAGGCCCCGCTCGACGCACGCTTCATAGTGATGCCCGAGACGGCTATCGACGAGAGCCTTGTGGAGGGACGCCTCGCGCAATCGGTCTCGCTCGCCGCGCTCCGTAACACGGTCGCCGAACACTCTCCGCAGGCCACCATCGTAGTGGGAGCGACCACCTACAAATTTTACGGCACCGACCGCGAGACCGAAACGGCACGCGGTAACGACGAAACGGGCTGGTACGACCACTATAACACCTCGCTCGCGATCGATCCGGCGGGTAAGATCGACATTCATCACAAGGCCAAAATGGTGATCGGTGCCGAGATGATGCCCACGTGGTGGTGGGTCAGAGGGCTCCAAAAGCTGTTCGACGACGCGGCCTTCTACGCCGGACATTACGGATACGGCACAGTGCGCACGGTCTTTGAGAACGACGGGATGTATGCCGGAGCGGACATCTGCTGGGAGAGCGTCTACGGCGAGTACACTTCGGAGTTCGTGCGGAATGGCGCCGAGGTGCTGTTTATCATCACCAACGACGGTTGGTGGGGCGACACTCCGGGCTACAGGCAGCACTTCGATTTTGCCCGCCTGCGGGCCATAGAGACCCGCCGCGCCATCGCCCGCAGTGCAAACACGGGTCGTAGCGGTTTCATCACCTCGCGCGGAGATGTGCGCGAAACGCTCGAATGGGAAGAGAGGGGTACGATCACCGACGATGTGACGCTTGACCGCCGACAAACCCTCTTCGTCCGCCTCGGCGACTGGCCCTGCCGTGTCTCGCTACTCGTTATGGGGCTATCGGTGCTCTATTTCATCGTCTATCGCGTGCGCAAGAAAGACCACTTTGTCAAATAATCGATTTTGACCTATCAGGAAGCAATAACATTTCTGTTCAACTCCCTGCCCGTTTGGGAACAGAAGGGTGCGGGGGCGTATAAGCCGGGGCTCGAAAGGATATCGTCCTTTGCGGCGATGTTGGGCAATCCGCAGCAGAGGTTTCGAACAATACATGTAGCCGGTACCAACGGCAAAGGTTCGGTGTGCCACATGCTGGCGGCGGTGCTGGCCTCGGCGGGATACCGCACCGGGCTTTTCACCTCGCCGCATCTGGTCGATTTCCGCGAACGGATCCGGGTCGACGGAGAGATGATCCCCGAAGAGGCGGCGGTGGAGTTTACAGAACGGTGGCGGGACGAAATGGTGCGCGAAGGACTGACGTTTTTCGAAATGGCCACGGCGATGGCGTTTTGGTGGTTCGACCGGACGGGGTGCGATGTAGCCGTTATAGAAACGGGTCTGGGCGGCAGGCTCGATTCGACCAACATAATAACACCGGAGGTGAGCGTCATCACCAATATCGGCCTCGAACACACCCGATATCTGGGAGATACCGTCGCCGCGATCGCCGCAGAGAAGGCGGGTATCATCAAACCGGGGGTTCCGGTGGTCATAGGCGAGACGGACTCCGAAAGCGAACCGGTTTTCCGTGCGATGGCGGCGGAGACGGGTTCCGGTATCGTCTTTGCCGACATGCTCAATTACGAATTACGAATTACGAATTACGAATTGGATTTGCATGGGTGTTATCAACGGAAGAATCTGGCGACGGTGCTGGCGGCGGTGGAGGTTCTGCGTCAGACTTTCGATATTCCCGAAGATGCGTTGCGCCGGGGACTTGCCCACGCCGCGCGGGTGACGGGTCTTCAGGGCAGGTGGCAGGTGGTCGGGCGGGAGCCGACGACCGTTCTCGACACCGCGCACAACGCCCACGGCATAGCCCGGGTCGCCGGGCAGATAGAGCGCCATCACCACGACAAACTCTTTATGGTGCTGGGTTTTGCGGGCGACAAAGACCTCGACGCCATTATCCCGCTGTTGCCGCGGGAAGCACACTATATTCTGACGCAAGCCTCTACTCCGCGCGCGATGAATCCCAATGAACTTGCCGACAGGTTTCGTAAGTTGTGGGGCGACCACCCCGTCGGCCGTTCCGGTCGCCACCCCTCCGCAGGAGGGGAATCACCCACTCTCCTGGAGATATCATCGACGGTTCCCGACGCCCTCACCCGGGCCCTTTCGCTCGCCGGACCTCGCGATATGATCTTCGTCGGAGGCAGCAATTTCATCGTAGGTGAAGCGATATCCGCTCTGAAATTGTTGAAAACTGAGCAATAACTTTACTTTGCGTCCAGTACACCGACAGTCGCGATCGGCTACTTTTGTAGCGTGTATTGAAAACTACACGCCGACAAAAAATGTCTGAAAACAGTAAAAAAAGCATAGACCTCGAACTCGACGAGGCCACGGCGCAGGGCCATTACGCCAATCTGGCGATCATCTCCCACTCGGCTTCGGAATTCGTACTCGACTTCGCCGCCATCATGCCAGGCGTGCCGAAAGCCAAGATCAAAAGCCGCATAGTTCTGAGCCCCGAGCACGCCAAACGCCTGCTTCTCTCGCTTCAGGACAACATCACAAAATACGAGAGCGCCGTGGGCAGGATAGATATCCACATGCCGCAGAGCGCTCCCGACGATCTTCTCGCGTTGGGCTTCACCCAAGGGGAAGCGTAAGAGCTTATTTTGGGCGACCGCCGAAGACGTATCCGGCGCTGATGTTGAATATTTGATTTTCGCTACCGATCATTCTGTAATCGAACGTGAAACGGAAACGATGGTTCAGTTCGGCGCCCACGCGCGGCGACAGGGTGAGAAATCTGTGCGATGGCCAGTTCTCGCCCACCAGGTAGGTGAGCCCCGGCCCTGCACCCACGAAAAGAGATAGCCGCTCCCGGCGCAGAAAATTGTAATCCACATAAGCGATAAGGGAAAGAGGTTTCAGTCGTTCTCTGACATATGGCGTCGGTGCATCCGCCCACAATCTTCGCTGATGCCAAGCCCCGAAAGATAGTTGTAAACCGATATCGAACGCCGAGTTCCGGAAATTATGACGCCCTTCGATAAAGATCAGCGGCCCCGGCACGGAGCCGCTGCCTCTTTCGGCATCGATAATCATCCCGATACCAGCCTCTCCCTCGAAAGGCTGAACATTGCGGTAATCCGTGCCCTGTGCGGAGAGTGCGCAGGTGCAAAAAAAGCGAGAGTCAGTAATAGTGTCTGTTTCATAATTAGAGTATGTTAGTTCGATTTAGTGTGACCATCTGTATATTAAATCCCGAAATCTATGAATCTTGCATGGTTCGCTACAAAATTAATCGTAATTTTATTACCTTTGCACCCGCAGATACCGATGGGGAGCGCCAGCTCGTTGCAGGCGGGGCTCTGAGGCGGTATTGAAGTGAAATGTATAACTAATTAAAGGTCAAAACCATGCAATCGATTAAATTGAGCGCCGTGAAGCGCGAAGAGTTCGGGAAAAAAGGCTCCAAGGCAGTACGCCGCGCCGAACGTATCCCCGCCGTAGTCTATGGACAGGGCGAACCCGTCAACTTCTCTCTCGACGTAAAAGAGGTTAAGCCTCTGATCTACACCCCGGCTTCGTACATCGTCGAACTCGACATCGAAGGCCACAAAGAGGTAGCCGTCATGCGCGAGGTGCAGTTCCACCCCGTGAAAGAAGAAATTCTTCACATGGACTTCTACCGTGTGGACGACTCCAAACCCGTCACCATCGACATTCCCGTGCGCATCACCGGTAACTCCGAAGGCGTCAAAATGGGGGGTAAACTCGTTCAGAACAAACGCAAACTCACTGTCAGCGGTATGCTGAAAGACCTTCCCGACGAACTCGTTGTCGACATCACCGAACTCGGTATCGGCAAGACGATCTTCGCGGGCGATCTGAAATACGACAACCTGCGTCTGCTGAATCCCGCTTCGACCGCAGTGTGTGCGATCCGCGTGACCCGTGCCGCCGCTGCCGCCGCTGCCGCCGCCGCTTCGGAAGCCAAGAAATAATTAGGAATTAGGAATTAATAATTCCTAATTTCAAAAATTTCATCTTATGAAATTTTTGATAGTCGGTCTGGGTAATCCGGGTGTGGAATACGCCGAGACCCGTCATAATATCGGTTTTAAAGTGTTGGACACCCTCGCAGCGGTGTCCAACGCTGTTTTTGCGTCGGGACGTTACGGCGACACCTGCACCGTGCGCCATCGCGGCCACCAGCTCGTGCTGATGAAGCCGCAGACATATATGAACCTGAGCGGCAAGGCGGTAAGATATTGGATGCAGGCCGAAAAAGTGCCCATCGAGAACGTGCTGGTGGTGGTCGACGATATTGCGCTGCCTTTCGGCAAGTTGAGACTTCGGGCGCGCGGCTCGGACGGCGGCCACAACGGCCTGCACGATATAATCTGGACTTTGGAGGCCGACGATTTTCCGCGGATGAGGTTCGGTGTCGGCGGCGATTTCCCGCGCGGGATGCAGGCCGATTATGTGCTCGGACAGTGGACGAACGACGAGAAGAAAGAACTGCCCGAAAAGATAGACACCGCCGTGAAGGCGATCCAGTCGTTCGCGGCGGTGGGCATAGAACGCACTATGAACGTATTCAACACAAAATAAAAATGAAAACTACTAACCTGATAATAGCGGCCGTCACCATTATGGGGGTCGTTTCGGCTTGTGCACCGTCGGCAAAGAAGCCGGGCGGGATCGTGCTTCAAAATCCGGTTGCCGTGCAGTTCGGCGACCCGTTCATTCTCAAGGCATCCGACGGCCGATTCTACATGTACGGTACCTCGGAAGGGGTCGACGGCTTCAGGGCCTATTCTTCGGAAAACCTCGCCGACTGGACCGACGAAGGAGTGGTGTACCTTGGAGCCACTCCCCAGTCGTGGACAGTGGACTGTTTCTGGGCTCCCGAAGTCTACGAAAGGGATGGCAAATACTATATGTGGTTCAGCGCCAACTGGAAACACAACCCCACGAGTGAAGGCGAGAACTTCCGCATAGGCGTCGCCGTGTCCGACTCTCCCACGGGGCCGTTCGTCGAGAAGAACGGCGGGCCTCTGTTCGATCCCGGCTATCCGATCATCGACGCCAACCTCTGTTTCGACGACGAGACCGGAAAGGTCTACCTCTACTATTCGCGCTGTTGCTACAAAAACCCCGTCGAGAGCGGGATCGCCGACTGGGCGCGCGAAAAAGGGTGGTACGACCGGATCGAGGAGAGCTGGATATACGGCGTGGAGATCGCACCCGATTTTTCTGCGGTCATCGGTGAGCCGGTATTACTGTTGCGTCCGCCCGTGACGATGGACGACCCGCAGGCCGAATGGGAGAGCCGCTCGGTCACCTCGCACGAGGTGAACAGGCGTTGGACGGAAGGGTCGTTCATATTCCGAGAGGGTGGTACGTGGTACATGATGTACTCGGCCAACTTCTTCGGCGGTGCGAACTACGCCGTCGGCTACGCCACCTCGGACAGCCCTCTGGGCCCCTTCACCAAGAGCGAACACAATCCCGTGCTCGAAAAGAACGTCGAGCGGGGCGGCGATGTGACGGGCACGGGCCATTGCATGATGTTGAGGCTCGATGATGGGCAGATGCTGTGTGTCTACCACGGCCGAACTACCGCGACCGGCGACCGGCGGGTGGTGTTCATCGACCGAATGGAGATAACCTCCGAAGGAGAACTCAGGGTCGACGGCCCGACGTCGGGTGAACGTATGGAGATGTAACGATGGGTGTAAGGATAGACAAATGGCTCTGGTGCGTGCGGATATACAAGACCCGTACCGTGGCGGCCGACGCCGTCAAGATGAACCGCGTGACGGTGAACGGCGCGTGGGTCAAACCCTCGTATGATGTGAAGATCGGCGACGAGATCGGGGTTCGCAAGGGCCATATCACTTTTCGGTTCAGGGTCTTGGAATTGGTGACAGGCCGCCAGCCCGCGCGCGAGGTGCCGCGATACGCCGAGAATATCACCCCGCCCGAGGAGCTCGACAAACTGATGGTGCCGCGCGAAACGCTCTTCATATCGCGCGACCGCGGCACAGGCCGACCCACAAAAAAAGAGCGCCGCGATATAGAAGAATTAATGGTCGAGTTTTTGGAACTCGACCATTAATTTCAATTACGAATTAAAAATTACGAATTGGCTACGCGGTAGCATTAGAGGTTGTTTGAATTTTCCAGCCGAAGCTATATTTCAGCTATTTTCGTTCCGTTTTTTGCCCGAGACGAGGCGCATAGGGATTCCTATGTAACGAGTTTCGGGTGAAAAACGGGGCGAAAAGAGAGAAAAAGAGCAAGAGCGGGAAATTTCAAACAACCTCTTATACTCGTAATTATTTTTTCAGCGCATCGTCCGCCTTTCGTTTAAGCAGTTTTTTGAGCGTGCGGAAGACGGGCTGGCCGGAGATGTCGGCGGCGTTCTCGAGGTAGCTTCCGAGTTCCACTCCACACACGAATCCGGTGAATATCTTCGCCAGGTGCAACTCGACGAAGGTTATCACAATGCTGTCGAGGAGCCACGCGAGCATGATGCCAGCCATCACGAATACGAATTTCAGGACGGTGTTCCACGCCCGGCGGCTCGAAAACCTCCACTTCCGGCCGTTGCGCCTTGCCCTGGATCGCGAGGCGATGACCCCCGTGACGAAATCTATCGCCACGAAGACCAGCGCGCACACGATCAATCCCCGCACCGGTGCGAAGAGAGCGGACACAGCCGCCATAGCGCCCCATAAATATCTAATAGCGCCGTCCATATCGTCCTATGTCGAGAACCACTCCGCCGTCCGTCGAACAGCGGTTCAGAATATTGCGGGTGGGGTCGTACCCGGGATAGGTGCCGGGCGTCGCCGATTCGATATGCAGTACCGCACGGCGCATAAGAGCCAGAGCATCCGCGCGAAGGCGGCGGATGGCGGCGTGCAGTTTGACGTCCGAGGCCCGGGCGTGGTGTTTCGGATTCGCCTCGACGATACCCGCCCCGCCCGTCTGGACGGCCATGCGCGGGAGCATCAACATCTTGACATAAAGCGCGAGCGGCGGGGGGATATAGCCGGATAGCAGTTCGGGATGCGTGCCGCGGCACAGGGCGTCGAAAAGCGCGTCGCCCAACACGGGACGGATGAATTTTTGCTGCGCGACAAGAATCGTCGCTTCGGGAACGGCCTCTTCGGAGATAAAGTCGGGGGCGCGGAAGGCCGTTGCGGCCACCTGCGCCGGAGTTATCAAAAGTTCCATTACTCAATGCTTTTGAGGTTGTACCTGGTGATCTGGGCGAGGAAAAGTTGCTGGCTTTCGTCGTCGGGGTCGTAGTCGAGGCCGTCGGCTTTCCTTGCTTCCCACACCTTCATGTAGAGGGGCTTTCCGCGAGTGGGCGGACGGTTGACCACCACGAGCGACGAGGCGTCGACCTTCAGGATGAGTTCCACCACCCGGCGTATCGGCTCCAGTAGTTCGGCCTGTTCGGGCAGGATCACGGTACCCAGAGCTATCTCATACTCATTTCGGATGCGTTCGGCCGAGAATCCGCCTCCATATTCGAGTCCCGAGAGCGAGCGGAACCACGAATGGGCCACGACTATGTCGCCGGTGGCCTGGTCGTGGAGTTCCTTCCAGTCGCCCTCGTTCCCCGAGGAGATGGGAATGAACCGCGAACCGTCGCTGTATGCTCCTTCCCGCAGCATGAACATCACCTGTCCGGGCTTTCCGGCGAATTTGCGTTCGACCGTATGCATGATCTCGGCGGCCTGCGTTTCGTCGTCGACGCCACCGTCGAGCATCATCACCCCCGAAAGCTGGAACGAGTTGTCGAGGCGCGAGATGTTCCACCGGTCGGTCTTCCAGGCGATGGCCGAAACGTTCATGCCGGCGATGTAGGAGGGTACACCGTAGTGGTTGAACATCGGTTCGTAGTCCTTGTAGTGGACTATGGAGCGCAAAAAGCCATCGTCGCCCTCCTCGAAATCGGGATAGAGCGGCAACTTTTTCGCCTCGGCCGGACGGTAACGCTCCCAGTCGTGATGCAGGATTATGGCCCGCCCCTCGCGTGCGACACGGCAACGGGAGGCGTCCTGATGATAGAGCGACAGGAACGAACCGGCCGTGTCGGTGACTATCTCGAGGAATGCGTTGCCGAACAGCGCCTTGTCGAAAGCGAGGCGGTTGAACACCTGCCGCAGGGTCTCGCCGCTTCCGTTGGCCGCCTCTACCAATCGTGCGAGTTCGCCCGCCTCGGGATCGAAGGCGAAACCCTTGCCCGAGATGTAGTCGGCCTTGTCGTTGATGATGCGGCGGTGGGTGGTCGAACGGCGCGACATCAGGGCGAGGGCGGCGGGCATCATGTTGTCGTCGCCCCAACGCCGGAAATCGCCGCCATGCACGACTTTTGTCCGGAAGAAATCGTCCGATATAGGGGTTCGAGAACCCTTCACCGCCACGATCCTTGAACCCCGCCTGCGGTTGTTGTTTGGTTGCTTCATAAAAAGAATTATCTAATTAATAAGTGCTTTCGAGCGTAAGTGTGATCGTGGGAAAGTCGGCGGGCGTGTTACCCGAGCTGTATTCCATTCCTGTGAGCCTGAGCGGATAGAGCGTTGCGAACCGGGCGGAGTATCCCGCCACGAGGAGTTCTCCCGAGGCCGTTGTCACTACCGCCACCACACCTTCTGTCCGGCACACGGAGGCAAGTTCACGCGTGGCGCGTCTCGTTTCGGGAGTTGCGGCCAATTCCATTACCAGAGTGTGACGCACGAGTTGGACGAGAGGCCCACCCGTTCTCACTTCGGAGTAACGGGCGCGGTCTTCGCGAAAGGCCCGGACCGAAGAGGCGGAGGGAGTACCGCCTGCATACTCGGATGCAGGGATAAGCTCCACTCCCGCCACTCCGCCCCGCGGCCTTACGGAAGATCTGTTCAATCCGGACAGCGGCATGGGCTACTCTTTGTAACCGTAACAGACGAGTTCGGGCAACAGATAGTCGCATCCGGCGGCGAATACGGCCCTCTGACGGTTCTGCATTTCGTCGGGGTTGTACCACATGCGCACCTCGGTGCCGGGAAAATCGGAAGTGTTCACGGCCAACGCGAGATTGCGCCTGTCGGCAAGTATCGCCCATGTGGAGGGCAGGTCGTTTATCTGCTCCAGATAGCCCGACACCTGCATATCGACCACGGGAATACCCCTGTATGAAAGCGACGGGCGTCCCTGCTGACGTGCGATGTAGGCCGCTTCGAGAGTCGACGCATCGAGCGATTCCTCGTATTTGGAGTAGATGTCGCTCGTGACGAAGAATACGAGATTACCTTCGTTCTTAAGCTCTTTGAGCTGAAGAGAGGCGCTGTTCCACACCTTTTTCAGGATGGCTTCGCCTGCGTCGGCCGCGTCGTACTCGGCGGAGGATATCGTCGAATTGTTCACCTGCGCGGTCTGGGCATTGATGTCGGCCATCAGTTGACATAAGAATCCGTCGAAAGTGTCGTACAGACCTGTCGTGCGGCCAGTCCATCCCACCCACATCGTTGCGCGCAGACTTTCGGCGAGAGCTTCGCGGAAGAGGAGCGTTTCGGCCTCTTCGAGCTGTGTGCCGCTCAGGTCGTCGAGGTTGGCGTCGGCTCCGGCGGCGATCTGTTCGTACACCATGGAGGCGTAGTCGGCGGCGGCGTAACCCATCTCCGACTTCACCTTTTTCAGGTCTATCGTCTTTTGGAATTTTGTGGACGCGTTGCCTCCGCTCCATCCGGCGGAGTATTGGCGAAGTACGTTGGAGGCTCCCCTCCAGAAGTTGAGGATGGTGGGTACGGGCATGTTATACAGTACCCTTATGCCCAGTTCGCGGGCATTGTCGCCCGAAAGCATCGGACGGAAAAAAATGGTTTCGAGTTCTTTGCCCTCATATGTTTTGGGCTCTACGATTTGGCTCATGGTTTTAATTGATAATTGATAATTGATAATTATTGACGAAGGAAGCCTTCCGCGTCACGTTGGTATGCCGTGTGGTTGGCCGAACGGCGGCTCTCCGTGGACGAGGGGTCTTCTTTTTCTTTTAGCCGCGTGGAGGTCGCCATCAGACGCCTGTTCTCGGTCTCGAGCGATTCGATCCGGTGGCGGAGTTTACCCAGTTCGAGATCGGCCTGCCAGCGCATCGTGTCGGCATTGGCGGTGTTGGCAGGAAGGGTTCGGCGCTTTTTTGCCGGGCGCGCTTCGCTCTCCACGATGCGGTCGGCAAGCCCCTCGGCGATGGCCTCTTCAGCGGAGAGCCACCTGCCGCCGCCGTTGTTTTCGGCCATCAGCGCGGAGAAACCGGCCTGGGGGCGTCCCGAGCGTGCGGCATATATTCCGGCTATACGTTCATCCGTTTTGACGAGAAGCTCCCGGCTTTTGTGCAGATCGTCGGCGTTGCCTTCGCAGGCGGCCACCGAGTTGTGTACGAGGTAGAGAGCGCTGGCCGAAATTTCGCGCCTACCTTCGGAAGCGGCCTGGGCAATGATCGTTGCGGCCGAGGCGACATACCCGTGGCAGCGCGTGGTGACGGTCGTGCCCGTGGCCGAAAGAGCGTCGTAAATGAGTAGCGCGTCGCCCACATCGCCACCAGTAGAGCGGATATCGACGACTATCTCGCCCTCCTTTATCCGCGATATGGCGTCGAGCGTACGCCGGAACGTATCGTAGGTGGCGACCCTTCCTGCCGGCTGTTCGAACTGCCACTCCTCGGGTACTCCTATGGTGCCTTCGATGTCGATGGTCGTTACCCCCGACTTCGAATTAGTGATTTTGATCTTCGATTTTGTCATAAATTAATATCTGTATAGTAATACATACATTTGCGAACGTATTCGTAGGTAGCGCAGAAGTATTCGGCCGCGGCCCACATCGCGTCGACCTTTCCGGCGCCTCTTCTGGTCTCTTCGTCGACCCAACGGCGCACGGCAAGCACCTTGCAGAGGGTATGGTCGACAACTCCCAGACGACACAGCTCTTCGACGATGTGTTCGGCGGAGAGGTTCGGGAAACGCTCGGCGACTATTCGCGCAAGCTCTTTTTCGTAGCGGGTCAGTTTCATATTTTAGCTTTTTCGATTATCGCTTCGCGGGTACGCTCTTCTTCGATAATTTGTGAGACAACCTCTCTGATATCTTCGTAACCCGTAACTCGTAATTCGTAATTCATTATGGGATGTGTTTGATTAGAATACATTTGGTGGATGGTGCGCCGGGAGTGTAGTCGCACACCTCCTCGAGGCGGTAGAGGCACTCCTCTCCGTCGATACTCAGGCGGTAAAGGGCACGGAAATCGGCGCCCGTACCGGTCGGGAAAGAGAGGGTCTCTATGTCGGCGCCATCGAGCGCGAGCCACACAGTCACCCGCCGTCCCAGATTCCACAGGCGCGTGTCGCGATCCCGGTACGAATGAAGCCCCGTACATCCGTCGCGGTCTTCGAAGCAGAGGGTGTAGCCGCCTTCGGGGGAGTGGAAAGCGAGTTGCGGATAGGCGTTACCGGTGAGGGGCCAGCCCCAATTCTCGCCCGCAGGCAGGGTTTTCATACCTTCATAACGCACGATCTTCGGTGCGAAATTGAGAGTTTCGGTGCGATCCGGAGTTTCGACTGCACCGTCGCCCGCCTGCACAAGCCGGGCCGAGGGAGCTCCGATATAGACGCCCGTGGCATTCAGCGAGGGTGTGAACATCGGGCTCTCCCACACCGAGGTCTGATCCGCGGCGGCGGCATTTTCGACCGACGCGCTCCATCTCAGGCCCGACAACGAGGAGAGTTCGGGCGGCAGGTCGATGGTGACCAGTTCGCTCACCCCGCCGCACAGAACGG
>QMCD01006131.1_pt1 | contig 13172 bp, 17 predicted proteins | sample 1821841 | NCBI WGS metagenome assembly QMCD01 (sample SAMN01991225, study PRJNA193472) | Termite gut metagenome, whole genome shotgun sequencing project. | isolation source: worker | host: Macrotermes natalensis | reverse complement strand
CGTGCTTGTGTGACCCCCACACAGCCCCCTGTGTGAGGGGCACACACTACGCTGTGTGGGGGCCGCACAGCCCCCTGTGTGGAGGGCACACAAACGCAACGGCAACAGACAGGATTTGAGATGTGAGATATGGGTAATTGGGACTTCTCAAATCCCAATACTCAAATCTCATATCCCCAATTTTTATCCGGGCAAAACCTAACAGGTGTGGCATTTTCACCTGTTAGGTTTTAAATAACCGCCGGCAACCCCGAAAACCTAACAGGAAAAGAGGCAAAACCTGTTAGGGGTTTTGAATGAACCTTTCCTTAATTTGCCCGTAGGGCATATATATCAATAGAAATGGGATAAGTAGTAGGTATTATTGTCCGTTAGGACATTAAGAAACGTGTTTTATAGCGTTTGACAAATCTGTATCCCCTACGGGGAATCTTAATAGGGTGGCTCTTTTTCTATTGATATGTATGCCCTACGGGCAAGTCCCGTTACCGGGTGTTAACGCCGGCTTAACAGGGGAGGGCGTGGTAAAGAGTGGAGCCACTACGTGGCTGCGCGCTTCGCGCCATTCAAAATCCAATATTCTAATATCCGGCATCTGTAAAATCTCTGTTAATCCCTGTTCTCAAATCTGTGAACCGTGCTCCCTGCCGGTATCCAATATCTAAAATCCAATATCTTTTATACCTTTGCAGAACCAATTAATCTTTTTTACAATCATTATGAAACATTTTTTATTATTATTGCTGCTCGGCACGGCAGCCACAGCGCCCGCCATAGCCCAGGACACCACCCCCAAAAAAACATTGCAGCAGCAGATGTGGGAATTTGCCGGCTATGAAGAAATACCGGTGTTAGACGAGGAGGAATGCGACCGTTGGATTGACGACACAAAGAATGGGTATTTAAAGTTTGAGGGCTGTTCGGCACCCTGTGGTTGTGATAACGGGTGGGTTATAGGCGCCTACCGAAAAGCCGACGGTAATTATATGTTTTTATCCTACGGATATGATGTGTGTGGCCAAAACTATGCTATGCGCACGAATGAAAGCTTTGAAGCTATTTTGCCTCCCGAAATGGACTTGAAATATTTTTACAAGCAGGGGGCGGTTATTGATACGGCGCGCGCCTATTATTCCATTTATATCGACATTCCCCACACGGGCACAGAAACCGTTTTATATTTCTCGCCGGCGCCCATAGGGTGCGGTATTGCTTATAGTGATAAATTACAGTTTGAGATACCCAGTAATTATGTGCAACGTGTTTGTTCCGATTATTATTCCGAATGCCAACACAACCTCTCTACTCAATACTCCAATTATGCTATACGAGAAGAAATAATACTTAGTATGAAAAAATTAGATTTGGTAAACCTTACGAATGAAGCCGACAAATTGCGTGTGCTTGAGCAGATGATGCAGGCGGTGAAAGAAGGCAGCCGCTATCAAGGGAAGGTGCCGGATAGCGAGCTGGACGATTATCGAGAATGCGCCGAACAAGTAATGGACTACCTGCAGGCCGTTTATTTGGAATCTACAAAAATAGCCATTCGCTCTGTAGTCATGGGCTGGGACAGGAAAGCCGGACGGTTCTATATTAAAGAAACGAACAAGCACGTGCTACCTGCGGAAGATTATAATTATAAAGGGAAATATTCCTTACAAGAATATAAAAACTTCTTGGACTTTTTGGATTACGCGCCGCTTTGGGTTATAAATTGTTAGTTTTGGAGGAGCAGTTAAAGTAGGAGGTAAAGATAGATACCGGTTTTTTCAACCAATTCTTTAATACTTATTATAAAACTGTTAAGCCCAGCCTTACTTTTAATTCTATCGAATTCGATAGAATTAAAATGAGGATTATATACACTTTCCCATATTCCAAATATACTCCAATGTGTTCCGATTGCGCAACCAGTTTGCAATCAGAATATCGCCATGTTTAGCCTTAAGCATATCGGTCAATGAAATATAATCTTCATTGAACATTGAGATGACGGTAATTTCAGTTTTTTGTACGGTGATTTTCGCCATGGCGTTTTTGTATGTATTATTTCGAAGTATAAAGCAATTATTTCAATCCGTTACGGGACATCACGCCGACTACAACTGTTTTATCTTTACCTTGTCGCCGGGGTAAATTTTGGTGCTCTTTGTAAAGCCGTTTATCTTCATCAAATCGTAAAAGGTAATGTCGTCGTACATTTGCGAAATGCTCCACAGTGTTTCTCCTTTCTTAACCACATGCACCGTGGCTTTCCCGTTGGCCGCCGCCCGGGGCTTGGCCGAGGCCGTGGTGGTGGCCGACTGCGTAGCCTTCGCCCCTTTTGCATTTACCACCAGCTTTTGCCCGGCATTGATACGTGTGCTGTTGCCTATCTTATTCCAGTATTGAAGGTCCGATATTTTTACTTTATACTTCAGCGCAATGGAGCCAAGGGTTTCGCCTTTCCTCACCCGGTGTATTATTTGCGAGCGCCCGCTGGCCGTATTCGATTCGGTGTTTCCGCCTTGCGCTATTTGTTTGGTGATATTCGGATTGAAATAGACCGTATCTTTATAGCGGTAAATATCTGCTTCCTTTTCGGCAAACAAGCCCGTGTATTCGTAGGGGACACTTAGCACATACGAGGCATGGGTGCCCGGGATAATATCGTGCAGATACTGCGGGTTAAAATCGCGTAGCTCGTCTACGGAAATGCCGATAACGTCGGCCACCTGCTCGAAGTGGAGCATCTTATTAACGATAAAGGTATCTACCACGGCCGGCATGCTCACCGACTTGGGTTGTAACCGGTGTTCTTTGTAGTACTCGAGCAGGTAGCTTGCCGCTACAAAATTCGGGACATAGCCGCGCGTCTCTTTCGGCAGGTACGGATAGATATCCCAGAAATCGCGCTTACCGCCGGAGCGGCGAATTGCTTTGTTCACGCCGCCGGCCCCGCAGTTGTAGCCGGCAATAGCCAGCGACCAGTCGCCGAAAATATTATATAAATCTTTCAGATACTTGGCAGCCGCATGCGTAGCGGCAATGGGGTCTAAGCGCTCGTCGACATACGAATTAATTTCCAAGTCGTAGGCCAATGCCGTGCGATACATAAATTGCCACATGCCTTTGGCCTTTGCCCGCGACACCGCCCGCGGGTTCAATGCCGACTCGATAACCGCCATTGCCCGCAGCTCCAGCGGAAGGTTGTACATGTCCAATATCTCTTCAATCATCGGCAGGTAGTATTGCGAAAGCCCCAGTATCATCTCCGATTTTTCGGGAATCCGCTGCGTGTAGAACACAATGCTATTACGCACCACATGGTTATAGGGCAAATCAATAAGTGTCGGCATCTTCTTGATTCGCGCAATATATACCGAGTCGGGCAAATCGGCAATTTGAAACTCCTCGTCGAAGTTGAGCGTCATGCCCGACGAATCGCTCAAGGCGCGTTGCAGGTACCATACCGACAGCAGGCTGTCCAAGTTATCACTCACATCGGGGTTCAACACCTCGTCGCCGTTAACCAGCGTGGTGGCACCCGGATTAATAGTCGTGTCCATTTGCACACTTCTTACCACGTGCGACTGGGCAAGCGCCAGTGCGGACACGAACAGGAAAGCCGAAAGAATAGTTATTTTTTTCATCATAAAAGATATTTGTCAAAATGTTAAATTCAGCCGCATGCCCACCGCCGATTTACTATAGTCGGCACGGGAAGCAAGCGCATCGTAGTTTATTATGGCGGGGCTCACGCGCAACGATAAGTTATCGCTCACGTCGAAGTCCTTTAAATGGGCAAATACGTTTGCGTCTATAATATTCAGGGCATATATCAATACCGTGAAAAGAATAGCATAGTCGCGGCTACGGCGGTAGTTGTCGCGATAATATTTCAGGTTCGCCTCGGTATAGCGGCCGCCGAACTCGTCTACCGTCTCGTCGTTTCCGTCGGTCAAAAGATCGTAAGCCTTGCGGAAGCGGCTATATTGTGTATTGTTGAAATCGACTAAGTAGGTAGTAAAAATCAACCCGCCGTATACTATCGGCAGCTTCCAGTAGTGGCCGTTATAAATTTGCCCCATGCCCGGCAGCATGGCCGAATACAGGGCTGCCCGCGCCGGCACCACTTCCCTATGGGTATCGTACGAGATAATGCCGTCGAGCAAACTCCCCCAATACACGGCAGCGGCGCCTACGTAGAACCAATTGCGCTGCGCCTTGTAGCGCGCTGCGCCGGTGTGTTGATATTGCCGGTTGTTGTAGATAGCCCCGCCAATCATGCCGCCTATGCCGCCCCACACCACGGGGATTTTCCAATAATCGCGATTGTATGCTTGCGAATAGCCCGGCAGCACTAACGAGGCCGTCCACACACGGGATATAGCCAATGAGTCCCGCCCGGTAAGCCCATACCAAAAATTCTTACCGGGAGCGTTTGCGCCGGCATCTCTTAACTGCGCCCGGGCAAAATAGCCGGAACAAAGCAGGAGAAGTATAACCAATAATATTTTTTTCACTAAGCTATCAAAAAACAGTATGGGTACTAAATTTAAGGAAATAGGATAGGTTATAGAATGTTTAATTTTTATTCAAACGGGCCAAAAACGCCGTTATCTCGTTATCGTCGGCAAAGTGGATAGTGATGCTGCCGCTACCCTTCTCGCTACGTTTAAGCGCAATGTTCGAATTAAAATAACGCTCCATGGTTTCCAGCAGCTCGCCATATACCGGCGGCATAAGCAATTCTTCGGGTTGCTTTTTTGGGGCTTTCGGCGTTGTCAGTTTCTTTACCAGCTCCTCTACCTGCCGTACCGACAGGCCTTCGTCCATCGTTTTACGAACCACTTTTATTTGCTCCTTATCGCCCGGCAAGCCGGCTATGGCGCGTGCATGCCCCATGGTAATCTTGCGCTCGCGGACGGCGGCCTGCACCTCGGCCGGCTGATTCAGCAACCGCAAATAATTGGCTACCGTAGAACGTTTTTTCCCCACGCGATCGCTCATCTCTTCCTGTGTCAAGCGGCACTCGTCCATCAAGCGCCGGTAGCTCACGGCAATTTCGATAGCGTCCAAATCTTCCCGCTGGATATTTTCGACCAGTGCCACCATTAGCACATCGTCGTCGCCGGTAGAGCGTACAAATGCCGGGATATTCTCTAACCCGGCCATTTTCGACGCCCGATAACGCCGCTCGCCGCTTATGATTTGGTATTTCCCGTGTGCTGTTTCGCGCACCGTGATGGGCTGGATAACGCCCAAATTCCTTATAGAATCCGAAAGTTCCCGCAATGCTTCTTCGTCGAAATGCTTACGGGGCTGCTCCGGGTTGGCCTCTATATCTTCGATACTGATTTCCGACACGCCGCTATGCGTTGGTTCTTCTACCGGCCGCTCTTTTCTCTCGGGACGCGACGCCGTAGTACCGGCGCCTTCAATCAATGCCCCCAGCCCACGCCCTAATGCCGCTTTTTTTGCCATGCTTGTTATCGTTATTTTTTATCGTTCTTGTTCAATATTTCTTTCGACAAGGCCAAATAGTTATTGGCCCCCACCGATGCCGCATCGTATAATATCACCGGTTTCCCAAAGGACGGCGACTCGCTCAATTTCACGTTGCGCTGGATAATGGTGTGGAACACCATGTCGGGGAAGTGGCGGCGCACTTCTTCTACCACCTGATTGGCCAAGCGCAAGCGGGCGTCGTACATGGTCAGCAAAAAACCTTCTATTTCCAAGTCGGGATTCAAACGCGCCTCACATTTTTCCCGGTTTCCAACATCTAACAAAGCCCCTCTAAAGCGAAGAACTCACATTGCACCGGAATGATTACCGAATCGGCAGCAGTGAGCGCATTCACCGTAATCAGCCCCAACGAAGGAGAGCAGTCAATGATAATATAATCGTAGTCGCCGGCAACTTTAGCCAACACCGTTTTCAATACCCTCTCCCTGTTCTGCATTTGCAGCATTTCTATTTCGGCGCCTACCAAATCTATGTGCGACGGGATAAGGTGCAGCCCTTTGATTTCCGTTTCCAGCACGGCCTTTTTTGCTTCGGACTCCCCGATTAAGCATTCGTAAATCGTATCGCCGGCCATCGCTTTGGTGTCGAAACCAAAGCCGGACGTGGCATTCGCCTGCGGGTCGGCATCAATTAAGAGTACTTTTTTTTCCAACACGGCCAAGCCGGCAGCTAAATTAATAGCCGTAGTAGTTTTACCCACTCCCCCCTTCTGGTTGGCAATTGCGATTATCTTTCCCATAGTGTAAACCGAATAGTTTGATAAGCGGCAAATTTACAAAATCTTTTGAAGAGTACGAAAATTTTTAACCCTGCCCTTTTGAACCTGCGGCCACCCGTTTAATCCATATAACCTGTGTTATCTGCGCAGGTTAACCGAATAGCTGCCAACGGAGAACTTACCCGCCGTAAACTCGAAATTTAAATTACGCCCCCTATTAAACTTTTTTAAAGATACTGCGTCTTATATACAAACAAAATTTTTCATAGGTTTGGTTTTAGGTTAGGCGGAGCAGGCAGTCAGTAACAGTTGCCTGCTTTGTTTATTAGCTACCGGCGTATCATCTGTGCCACACCGGGCGTGTAGTACACAGCCATTTCCCCTTCATTGTCGTACACCAAATAAGCGTCTAACTCAGGATATTTGTCCAGCAGTTTTTTTGCCTCTTCCACCCCCACCACCATAAAGGCCGTAGCAAAAGCATCGGCCAGCGCGCACGTCTTGGCAACAACCGTTGCACTTAGCAAATTATGCGTTACCGGATAGCCGGTGGCCGGGTGGATAGTATGCACATACTTCTTTCCGTTTTCTTCATAATACTTCCGGTAATTGCCCGACGTAGCCAACGCCTTATCGGAAAGCTGCAACACCACTTGCAAATGTGCACCCGGGAAGATATTTCCGTCAACCGGCTTATCTATCCCTATCGACCAGCTTTCGCCTTTATCATTTCGCCCTTTGCAACGTATTTCGCCACCCACTTCAACCAGGTAATTTTCGGCGCCCGCTTGCTCTAAATAATCAGCAATTACATCTGTGCCGAATCCTTTGGCAATAGCATTTGCGCTAAGGGTTATCCGAGGGTCTTCTTTGCGCACATAGTCCCCTTCGAGCCACACACGTTCCATTCCGACAATCTCTTTGAGGCTATCCACTTTTGCAGGCGTCATTGTCTCCCTGTTTTTAGCGCCAAAGCCCCATGCGTCGAACAGCGGCGAGGCAGAAATATCGAACGCACCGCGCGTAGCCGACCAGACCTCTTGGCTAAGCACGAAAACCGACTTAAAGAAACTATCGACCGCTACCGGCTCGTTCTGGTTTACCTTGGCAATAATCGACTGTGGGTTGTAGATAGACAAAGAACTATCTATCCGGGCAAACAAACCGGCAATGGCCGACGACACACTATCCGAATTGCTTTTATCGTACACAATGCGGTAGGTAGTGCCCATGGCAAATCCTTCCAATACATGGTAAGAAGACGTGCGATTATGACAAGAAAGAAAAGAGAGGGCCAGAAATAAAAAAAAGAGAAGACGCTTCATAGCATATTTCGATAAACAACGGCAAAGGTACGCATTATTTCATTAGCTATGCAGGTAGGTAGACAATGCAGATTATTATATACGGGTTACTCGATGATAACATAAAAAGAGGGGCGAAATTTCGCCCCTCTTTTCAACTTTAAAATCATTACATTATTACTACCTCACCTTATTCTTCGTCTTTATCTTTTTTAGCAGGTGCCTTCTTTGCCGGTTTCTCTGGTTTCTCCTCAGGAGTAGCAGTTGTTTCGGCCACTTCTTCCGTTGTTTCTTTAACGGTTGTTTCGGCTGCTTCCACTACTTTTTCTTTTTCCTCGGTTGTTTTCTTCGCCCGGCTACGGCGGGTTGTTTTCTTCGCCGCCTTTTTAGTTTCCGCCATTGCCGATTCGTTGAAGTCGACCAACTCAATAATTGCTATCTCTGCCGCATCGCCTTGGCGGAACCCTATTTTTAATATGCGCGTATAGCCACCTGGGCGGTTCGCAATTTTGGGAGCTACTTCGCGGAACAACTCCGAAACGGCATACTTATCTTTCAGGTAGCTGAATACCATACGGCGCGAGTGCGTAGTATCGTCTTTCGATTTTGTTAATAGCGGCTCTACATATACCCGCAACGCCTTTGCTTTTGCCAACGTCGTTTGAATACGTTTGTGCAATATCAACGAACAGGCCATGTTTGCCAACATCGCTTTGCGGTGTCCTGTTTTTCTTCCTAAATGGTTAAATTTCTTATTATGTCTCATTACTTAATAAATTCAAAGATTTAAAATTTAAATATTACTTCGCGAGCTTGCCGGCGCTACTATTCCTTTTCTAATTTGTATTTCGACAAGTCCATGCCAAACGACAGTTTCAGGCGGTCGAGCAAGGCATCTAACTCCGTTAACGATTTACGTCCGAAATTACGGAACTTCAACAAATCGGCACGTTGTAACTCTACAAGGTCGCCCAATGTTTCCACTTCGGCCGTTTTCAAACAATTGAGTGCACGTACGGAAAGTTCCATATCTGCCAGTTTTGTTTTCAGCTGCTGGCGCATGCGTACGGTTTCTTCGTCAAATTCTTCCGGTGCATGCTCTTCCACGCTATCCAGCGTTATGCGCTCGTCGGAGAACAGCATAAAGTGATAAATCAAAATCTTGGCGGCTTCTTTCAACGCATCGGTAGGGTGAATAGAACCGTCGGTAGTAATTTCTATCGTTAACTTTTCGTAGTCGGTCTCCACACGCCAGTTGTCTACAGCATATTTCACGTTCTTGATAGGCGTAAAAATACTGTCTATGGGAATTAAGCCGAATACGGCTTCTTCCGGTTTATTTTCTTCTGCCGGAACATATCCGCGGCCCTTGCCTATGGTAAATTCTATTTGCAGCTTTACGTTCGGTTCCATGTTGCAAATTACCAAGTCGGGATTCAAGACTTTGAACGACGATAAATGTTTCGACATATCGCCTGCCGTGAATTTATCACGTCCGGAAACAGTCATGGAAACTCTCTCTCCATCTACCTCGTCCACCATTTGTTTAAAGCGGGCTTGTTTCAGGTTAAGGATAATTTCCACCATATTCTCAATTACGCCCGGAATGGTTGCAAACTCATGGTCTACGCCTTCTATCTTGATAGTGGTAATAGCGTATCCTTCCAACGATGAAAGCAAAATACGACGTAAGGCATTACCTACAGTTATCCCGTAGCCGGGTTCCAGCGGGCGGAATTCAAAGCGGCCGAACGTATCGTTCGCCTCAAGCATAATTACTTTATCTGGTTTTTGAAATGCTAAAATTGCCATTGTATGTTGGTGTAAAAATTTCTAAATAGTTTTATTTCTATCTCGGCTAACAGCGTAAGTTTATACGGCAGGAGATAACGGCCGCATAAAATCATATATTGCCTATTTAGAGTACAACTCTACAATCAACTGCTCGTTGATGTTCTCGGGAATTTCCGAGCGCTCCGGACGGCTAATATATTTACCGGAAAGCGTATTTGCGTCCCATTCCAACCACGGATATTTGCTGCTTGCGCCGATATTGTCCTGGATTACCTCTAACGATTTGGAGCGTTCGCGAACACCCACTATCTCGCCCGGTTTCACAATATTCGACGGAATGTTACAAACTTTCCCATTAAGCACAATGTGGCGATGTGTTACCAACTGGCGAGCCGCAGCGCGGGTAGGTGCAATACCTAAACGATAGACCACATTGTCTAAACGGCTTTCGAGCAAAAACACCAAATTCTCGCCTTTGCGCCCTTTCATGCGCGAAGCCTTTTCGTACAAATTACGGAATTGGCGTTCCAACAAGCCGTAAGTGTATTTTGCCTTTTGTTTTTCCAATAACTGCGTACCGTACTCCGATACTTTTTTACGTTTTTTCGCTAAACCATGTTGCCCCGGAGGGTAGTTCTTGCGTTCATAATTCTTGTCTGCTCCGTAAATCGGCTCTCCGAATTTACGAGCAATCTTTGTGGTGGGTCCTGTGTACCTTGCCATAGTTTATTTTTTCTGTTTAATTATTAAGCTAAAATGCTTTAACCTTCGAGTTTTTTAATTTAAGATTATCCTTTTCAAGATTCAAAATTTTGAACCTTGAATTTTGAATCCCGAATTATACTCTACGACGCCCTTTCGGACGGCAGCCGTTGTGCGGCAAAGGAGTAACATCTACTATTTCCATAATTTCTATTCCTGCCCCGTGTACGGTACGGATAGCCGCTTCGCGGCCGGAACCCGGGCCTTTCACATAGGCTTTTACTTTACGCAAACCTAAATCGTAGGCTACTTTAGCGCAATCGGCAGCAGCCGTTTGTGCAGCGTAGGGAGTATTCTTTTTAGAGCCGCGGAAACCCATTTTCCCGGCCGACGACCAACTGATAACTTGCCCCTCGCTATTAGCCAAGGTTACTATCACGTTGTTAAATGTGGAGTGTACATGCAACTGTCCGTTAGCATCTACTTTTACCACTTTTTTCTTATTAGAAGTTGTTGTCTTCTTTGCCATAATTCACCTACTATTTAGTTGCTTTCTTCTTGTTTGCTACTGTTTTCTTACGACCTTTACGGGTACGTGCATTATTTTTGGTAGTTTGTCCGCGCACGGGCAAACCCAAACGGTGGCGGATACCGCGGTAACAACCAATGTCCATTAAACGTTTAATGTTTAACTGTATGGTCGAGCGCAACTCCCCTTCAATCTTATATCCGCCTTGTTGCAGAATAGAACGAATGGCGGTTACTTGTTCGTCGTTCCAATCTTTTACTTTGGTATCGAAATCGATACCGGCTTGCTTCAAAACATTTTGAGCTGTACTGCGGCCAATGCCGTAGATGTAGGTCAAACCTATTTCTCCGCGTTTGTTTTTTGGTAAATCAACCCCGGCTATACGTGCCATATTTTTTGTAATTTATTAATGTTGTTAATCCGTTTACTATCCTTGACGCATTTTAAACTTAGGCGTTTTTTTGCAGATAACATACAAACGGCCTTTGCGTTTAACAATTTTGCAATCTTCACTGCGCTTTTTAATAGATGCTTTTACTTTCATAGCTTTTGCTTTTTATTTTATAGTGGCGGCAACTCTCGCCATTAACATTATTTATACCTGAATGAAATTCTTCCTTTAGTCAAATCGTACGGCGACATTTCTACACGCACCTTATCTCCGGGCAATATGCGAATGTAGTGCATGCGCATTTTCCCCGAAATATGTGCAATTATCACATGGCCATTATCCAACTCTACTCTAAACATAGCGTTGGATAGCGCTTCGATAATTGTTCCATCTATTTCTATGGCCGATTGTTTGGACATAAATATTAACTCATTTATTTTGTTCTATAAACTCAAATGTCGACAGTACTTCGGGCTGGTTTTTACGCACCACAACGGTTAATTCGTAGTGCGCCGAACGTTTGCGGTCTGCCGTATGCAACGTCCACCCGTCTTTATCTAAAAATACTTCTTGCGTCCCTTCGTTTATCATCGGCTCAACACAAAGCACCATGCCCTCTTTCAAACGCTTGCCGTTGCCTCGTTTCCCATAATTGGGGACGTCCGGCTTTTCGTGCATTCGTTTGCCTATCCCATGGCCTACCATTTCTCGAACAACACCATATCCGTATTGTTCTACATGGCTTTGAACAGCGGCCGAAAGGTCGCCCATTCGATTGCCGTCAACAGCTTGGGCTATTCCTTTATACAAGGACTCTTTGGTAACGCGCATTAACTGCTCTGCTGCGTCGTCCACCTTCCCTACTGCGAAAGTATAAGCCGAGTCGCCATAGTAGCCTTTGTAGCAAGTGCCGCAATCTACCGAAATAATATCGCCTTCTTGCAGCCGGTAGCCCGATGGAATCCCATGTACTACCACATCATTGACCGAGAGGCAAAGCGAATTAGGAAACTTATTGTACCCTAAAAATGCCGGAACAGCGCCATGGTCGCGGATAAATGTTTCTGCCAACTTATCCAACTCCAAAGTAGTAACTCCCGGAGCAATGTGTCTTCCTACTTCTGCCAACGTTTTCGATACTATCAAGGCATTTTCCCTTAATAGCTCTATCTCTTCGTTGGTACGCAAGTTTATCATTTTATCAAAGAACCCTTTTTAATTTAAATCCCTAAAGAATTTAAAATTACGCTATGCGCCCGTACGCCCTTTCAGCCGGCCTGTTTTCATCAGCCCGTCGTAGTGGCGGTTCAGCAAATGGCTTTCTATTTGCTGAAGCGTATCCAGCACTACCCCTACCATAATGAGCAACGATGTTCCTCCAAAGAAGTAAGCAAACTGGTCGTTAATACCGGTAATCATAGCAAAGGCCGGCAAAATAGCGACTATTGCCAAGAATATGGAGCCCGGTAAGGTGATACGCGACATAATATTATCTAAATATTCGGCTGTTTTTTTACCGGGTTTTACACCGGGAATAAATCCGCCGTTCTTTTTCATTTCTTCTGCCATCATATTCGGATTAACCGTTACGGCCGTGTAGAAATAAGTAAATACAACCACTAAAAAGGCAAAAACAAAGTTATACCAAAATCCACGCGGGTCGCTGAATGTTACCGCAAATGAACTGGTAGCATCGAACCCCGACAAAAGCATGGGTATAAACATAAGCGCTTGCGCAAAGATAATAGGCATTACCCCCGCCGCATTAATTTTTAGCGGGATATATTGTCGAACGCCCCCATATTGCTTATTCCCTACAATACGCTTAGCATATTGTACCGGTATTTTGCGCGTGCCTTGCACCAAAGCGATAGTAGCGGCAAATACCAGCGTCTACTATAAGCATTAACGGGCCGCCGATTGACTCATTGAGGCGCGAGCCGGCCTCTGCAATAAATGCAAAAGGCAGCCTTGCCACAATACCCACCGTAATGATTAACGAAATACCGTTACCAATACCGCGGTCGGTGATACGTTCCCCAAGCCACATTACAAACATAGTACCTGCAATCAACAGAACGGTTGCAAATATATTAAAATCTGCGGTCAAATATAAATCGTCAAAAACGGCGTCATACAGATTCCCCTCAAAAATCGCGTAGACTGTTACCGAATCAAACGCTTTGAGCGCCGTGCATTCGCTTGCGGTAAACTGCCAAT
>QMCD01003639.1_pt1 | contig 13176 bp, 11 predicted proteins | sample 1821841 | NCBI WGS metagenome assembly QMCD01 (sample SAMN01991225, study PRJNA193472) | Termite gut metagenome, whole genome shotgun sequencing project. | isolation source: worker | host: Macrotermes natalensis | reverse complement strand
GGCATGGGGTCTTTGCGTCCCCATTGCCAGAACGGGGTGGTAGGCACGGCAACCTGTGGATTGGGTGTCGGTGCACTCTGGTTGACGGTTATCACGGCCTGTTTGCTGTCGGGTACACCCTGCTGTGTGATGCGTATTTTCGTTCCTGTATTTGGGTACCAAGTAGTAGTCCGGGCGGTTTTCCACCCGAGGTCGTACTCCGTGAAATGGTATGTCATTTGTACGGGGGTCTCGGCACCCGGAGTCGTAGGATTATTGGTCACGACTCGGTTTTTGACGGCGATAGTATTTGGAGATTCTGCATTGAAAATTGAAGCAGGCGTGACCCATATATGCCAGCTCCACAGTACGACGTTATCGGAGTTGCGGATGGCAACGACGGCGTTCCCTTGTCTGATGTTATCTTTGGGTACTTGGAAGGTAAGGAAGCCGGCCGGGTCGTAACTTGCATTAGCGAGTAGTCCCGGAGCATCTTGCCACACTATCACGGCGTTGCCCGCGCCCACAACGATAGGATCCTGGGTGATAGGGTCCCCGTTGTGGTTAACGTGGTTGGTTGGGATCGGGCTTGAGTTGTTGCGGGCATTGCCGTAATAGAGAGGTAATTTATAGAATCCGGGAGCGTTGACGACGTAGCAGTTGGCTGTTTCGCCACCTCGTGAGAGGTCGAATGGAGCGGCTGCGGAGCCGGTGAGAGTTGAGATAGCTCTGAGTGCGTCGTCTTCGGGGCTGACTGCGATGCTTGGAGCGGGTTTAGCTACGAGAGGGATACGCCCGTCGGTAGGGTTAGTAGCTCCGATTCCGCTTGTAGGGAATCCTTCGAGCCAGTGACCGTCGGGTATGTATGGTGTCCATGTTGCACCGCCATCGTTTGAGATCTCGGCAATCCATGGCACGGCAGCAGCAGGTATGGTAGTTCCTCCGGAGAGAGTACCTGAGGCGTAGCTTTCGATATCGAAGTTTTGCAATGCTCCTGTGTAGTCGTATGTTATTGTTGCTGGTACGTTTAGGGTTGTTGTAATAGTTTCGAACTCGTTTGCCTGGAATAGTGTTATGTTGTCGGAGACTGCGTTTTCGCCCGTAGCGTCCCACAGAACGAAGGTCCACAGAGTACCTTTTGATGTGAATGCGTTAGAGATAGGGAGTGGGTCTGTTGTAATGTCATCGAAGGTGTAGCTTGCCCATGTTGTAGGGGTTCCGTTACCGGAGAGTGTTGTTATTGCGTTGTCGGGGTCGTTCCACGTGAAGTCGCTGACACCGGTTCTGACGCGGCTGATAGCGAGTTGCAGGTTACCTGGGATCCACGTTACGGTAAAGCTTTTTTGGTCGGATCCGTCGGTAGCGAACTGCAGCAGGTCGTTAGGCACCGGTTGACCGTTGCTGCCTGTTATAGCGATATGCAGTAGGATGTTATTAGTTTGTGTGACTTTGACGATATAAACGAGTCTTCCGGCCGTTATGTGAATGTAAGCTACTCGAGGTCCTGGTCCTGGGTTTTCGGTTACGGCGAGGGTTATTGTGTGGTCTGCCTCGTCTCCTGCGCCGGAGATTTCGTATCCTGGGGTTGCGACCCCGTCTGTTATAGTTAGCCATGACGGGTGGTTTCCTGGTGTTTCGCTGTTATTGTTTTCCCAAACTGTAGCTTTCCAACCTGCGTCGACATTAGTGCTGACGGTAAGGAAGTCGACTGCTGCGGGTTTTGAGAAGTTGAATTCGCCTGGGTCGACGGCCATATAGTTTTGTCCGTCGAAGATTACGGTGGTTTGCTCTATCCCAGTCGAGTATATCGGCCGTCATATTCATTGCGTTTGCTTCGTATGCTGTTACAACGTCTGGATATCCCACTCCTTCGACGGAGCTGATATTGAATTGGTATAGGTGGTTTCGCAGTACGTTCATCAGTGTTCCGTCGTTAGCGAAGTCGAGTCGGTAGTAGCTTGTAGTTTCGGTGTAGTTTCCGTCGCCGTTTTCGTCGAACACGCCACCCACGACGATAGCCATACGTTCTTTGTGGTTTGCGTCACCCGATGTAGTTCCTCCCATTTCGATGTCTGCTTCGGGAACGTATATGCACTGTGTTGTCCATCTGTCGTTTGTGATATCGGCACCGGAGAATTCGAATATCGCCGCGTCGGTCGCATCACCGTTGAACTTGGTCGTGCCTGCGGGTATTGTCGCCTCGTCCGCCGCCAGCTTTGTTGCATTGGGAATGATGGCGTACTTTTTGTTTGGTCGCATTACGTGAACGCTTTCGAGTTTGAAAGGTATCGGGTCACCGAGGTTGTCGGCATCGGGTCCGTCTGCTCCGAGGCCGTCCCATGTAGAAGGGAATGCGTTTCCGTTTGTGTATGATGGAGTACCGACACCGACGTCGATCCGTGCGATTGCTCGCATCAGAGTGATGTTTGGTTTTGTGGCGGGTAGGATTTGTATTTGTCCTGTTTCGCCCCACATTGGAATTGTTTCGTCGGGATATTTTCCCGTGAATGCGGTCCAAACGGCGGCTATAACGTCGGCGTATGTTTTGCTCACCGGTCCTGAGTAGCTTGCGAAGTCGGTGCCGAGAGTTGCTGCGATGGCCGTTTGGGCGTTTGCCAGCACGACCAGATTTGAGGTTGCACTCGGGCCTACCCCCGAGCTTGGAGGCAATGTTACCGAAAAGGAACCTTCGCCGCTGTAAATAACGCTTCCGTTGGGTCCGGTATACGCGCTGTTTGGTCCTCCGGTAGCATCTTCGCCTTCCTTGATGTCGACGAGTTTGTTGGTGGCATCGAACACCAGCACCCAGACATTGTCGATGGTGTTTTCGTCGGTGAAAGTCAGACTTCGTGTTTTGGACGATGCGTATCCGCCCGGAGTGCGAAGTCGCAGCAATACATCGGTCTCTCCCGTGGGTTTCGGGTCACGTTCTTCAATTCCCATCCCATTATCCGTGATGCAGGATGCGGTGAAAAACATTATTGCTGCGAGTAGTGCAGCTTCTAACAACCTTCTCATTTCTTTTATTTTTTTTTAATTATTATCATTTTTCCACATTTACGGCCTCAGGTTGGGGTTTAGCCCTTCGACTTCCCATTCTCCCACGGAGATTTTGACGCTCAGGTCGACGAGTATGTTTATGTTTATTGGGAACTCATACTCTCGGTCGATGTCTTCCTGTGTTCGGAATACGCGAAATCCTTCGTCGTCCTTTGCTCCGAGTATTGTTTTGACGACATCCAGCGGGTCTATCATGTCCCGTCCCGTTGTTGGATCGGATATGTGTATATTGACTGGGTCTCCTTCGTGTCGTTCGATGTCGAGGCGCATAGTTTTGATGTCGACCTGCATCGAAGATTCGTCGATCGAGGTGTATGGAGGTTCGTATCGTACCTGACGTGCGTGCTGGTCTATTGAGTTGTCCCACTTGTAACGACCGTTTTCGCCGACAGCGTAAACCAGAAGCGGCTGGTCTGGCGAGGCGGCTCGTGTTGGCTCGGCGGCCATTAGATACTGCATTCCGGTGACTGTGACTTTCAACACGTTTGTGTTGCGAATAAAGTCGAAATCGACGGTTCTGTCGTTTCCTTTTTTAACTTCTATACCTTCGACAGCGGCATGGAACAGGTCGTCGAATTCTTCTGTTCCGGGAGCGATGTCTCCGAGCCCTTCTGTCGGCAGCCTGTCGTAATCGCGGCCCGAAGGGGTCGACGATGGTGGTTTCTCCGATCAGCGCCGAACCCGTGTGGTCGTGAGAAGCGGCATTCAACATATGGGCTTCGATAAATCCGTTGTCCATCATATCCTCGCTGCTGCCGGCCCATGCGATGAAGGTATACACTCCGTTCGGCAGGTGGTCTACCTCGACATAGCCCTTTGCAATATCCTCCCAGCCGACGTGGATTACATCCACGAGCAGGTCGTTCGACCGGTCGAACGCATAGACGTGTATATCCCGCACCGCCGAAGTCAGCCGGTTCACATTCTGGCTGTTGTATGTATATCGGAAAGCGAGCCGTAGGACTCCGCAATCGGAGAGGTCCTCTTTGAGGTTGCAGCCGACCGAAATCAAAACCGGGAACAATAGAAAAATCAATTTTCTTAACATCCTGTCGAGTTGTTAGTTTTTATTTATTTGTGGACAGCAGGGCTGTCACGCCCTTGCTGTCCTGTGTTACATTGTTAAGTTCGGATTAAAGAACTACAGGAGCCGGCATGACCGTCCACTCTTCGATGGCAACCTTAACATCGAGAAGCACGTTGATCGGGTTGGGTTCAAGCTCCAGATCGTCGGGAGTGAACACGAAATCACTCTCGCCAGAGACACCGACGCGGTAGATCGTACCCCTTGCAAACGAAGTGATGCCGGTATAACTCGTTACCGTAAGGTAATAAACCGTACCTGTAAGGTCGATCTCGGCACCGCCGCTCGGTTGCCACTTGACATCTTCCAGGCGGACGATAAGGCGGGTAACACTTCCGGAGGCAACGTTGTAAGCCCAAACTTTGCCCGTTCCGGGGGTAGCGATCAAATCACCGCCCACTGTATTTGCAGCCCAGCTGCCGGTATCACCGGTTACGCCCGTGAAGGTAGTCGACTGGAGCTGGCTGTGCTGGGTACCTGCGCTCGAACCACCAAAGGTGAATTGAGGATAGTCGTCATCGAGAAATACACCGGTTACCTTGAAAGCGGTGATCGCGTCGCCTCCTGCATTGGCACCACCCAGGACCGAGAGCAGCTCCAGACGCGAGATAAGGGGAGTAAGAACGATGTTGGCCAGATAGACCGCGGGATCGGTAGATGTCGCCGCGGTGACCTGCGAGATCGTCGAGGGCTGGCCGGTCTTGTTTGCGAGGGCTGCGGTTTTATATTTGTCCACAGCGTCGTTCTGTGTCGAAATAGCGGATACAGCCGCCTGAACCTGGGAGAAAGTGGTACAAGCAGGAAGCGCGGTAGCGGCATCGGTGGGAATGTTACCCACGATGTAGACACGCGAGTCGGAGGGAACCTGTTGCGTAAGCCTTTGACCGGCCGACGATCTGGCATCGGTGGGATCGAGAGCTTCGTCGTGGATAACGTTGCCTGTCGGAGTGATCACGAAGATGTGACCATTGGAGAAGCCGATTATCAAGAAATGTTTCGAATCCTGTACGGTGCTTTCATATCTGCCCGGTACGGGATTTTTCCTGGGTTTCTTCGGCTTTTTTGCCGTTGTTCGTGTCTTCCGTGCAGGAAGCGAAGAACATTGCTGCCGCGGCAGCCATCAAGAATACTTTTTTCATTGTGTTTAGATTTAATTGATTAATAAAAAGGTTTGGATTGTTTGAAATTGTTATTTATGGGTTGTTTGGTGTTGTATACGATTCGAGGTGTTTGGCAAGTTGGGCGGCATTCGCGGCCCGATCCAGGCACCAGCGCCAGCGCTGCCCGTCGCTCCGGGCCGATTCGAACGTTTCCGGGAGCGTGTAGCAGACCGGGTTGCCGTCCGAATCGACCGGGGCGAAGGTTCCTCCGGCGAATCGCGCATTTCCGGCGTCGTAATCCGGCAGCGACTCCAGATCGGTCGTCGTTTGAAGCCGCCAGGCGGTGTTTCCTTCCCGTTGCCAAAGCAGACATGCGGCAAAATCGAGGTAAAATTCGCCGAGTTCCCTTTTGGCGACAGGTTTGGCGGCACTGTTATCGGCACTGTTATCGGCACTGTTATCGGCGACACGGTTGTCAACACCGTCGATGAACCGTTTTTCGGCGGCCCGCATCAACGATAGCGCCCGGGCACGGTCCCGGTCCCGGCTGTCTTGCCATTGCCCCGTCCCGGCGTTTCCACGGACGAAGCGATTGTCGATTACGTGCCCGAAATGTTGCAAGGAAACGTACGCCATCGCGACCGCATGGAGCACTTTCCCGTTTCGGGCATGAACGGCGGCCGTTTTCTCAAGATATTCGTCCGCTTCATTGATCCGGTTGAGCCGCGCGAGCGCTTCGACGACGAGCGGGACGGCTTCGCCGATGCGGTCCGGGTCGGAACCGGGATCGAGCGACCAGGGCCGGAGCGATTCGAGCGCCTCCTTGGGCAGGTTTTCCTCCCGGAGTTTTTCCTTCGCCCGGGCGAGGACATCGTTCGCACGATCCTCCGCGCGGTTCACGGGGACAAACACGACGCATGTGGCCACGCACATAGCCGCGCACGCGGCCGGGAAGAATAGTTTTCGCAACATCATTCAAAAAGAAGGTAGGGAGATTGAAGCGCGGGTTCGGTCGACCGATCGCGCGCCGGCCTCGTTCGGAAATCGCCGGAGCGTTTACCGGTATTTTTTGTACACTTTATGCCGCCACCGGGGATCGGTATGGAACGTCTTCATCGGCGAGGAAAACGCCGCGGGCGAAGGAGCGGGGCCGCGATACGCTCCCGATCCGCCGTAACTCCTGCCGTATCCTCCGCCGTATCCGTAGACCGGACCGATCACGGGAACGACGCCCGTCACGAAAGGAACCCGGGTTCCGTAATAGACGCGGGAGGGATACCCGTTCAGCGCGACGCCGGAGATCGCCGTGCCGGAAAACATGGAGGAACCGTTTCCCTGATAGACGACCAGGGGCGGAAAAATACCGTAAAACGGGGGCAGGACGAGCGCACAACCGTTGCGGTAACGATAGGCGTCGAACCCGAACCCGTTTCCGGAGTAAAAACCGTAACCGTGCCCGTGGTTCATTTGCCCGAATTGGAAGCGAAAGGATGCGACCACCGGGTTGGAAACGTTCGGCATCGCCGCCGTCGGGAGCGGTTTCGGTGTCAGGAGGGACAGCGAACCCGGCGTCGCTTTACCCGCGGAACCACCGGCCCAATAGGACGACTTCGCCGCGCTTTTGTCCGTTTTTTTCCCGGACGCATCCCGGGCGGCAAGCGGTGGCATGAAGGAGATCGACATCACCAATGCGGCAATCGGAATCGATAGGCGTGCCATGAAAAATCCTCCTCTCTTGCGACTCCATCCGGATTCTATACCGTCAACGGCCTGGAATTGTTCCCGCGCACAACCGCCTGCCGCCCGAACGATTCGTTTAAGTCATTGTACCAAAAAGGTTAAGGGCGAGCGAGCATGGCGGGCGGACTTGACCGAATAGTCGTTTTCATCGCGTTCCCAGTATACTCCGTTTCCACGGGGAAAACAAGTATGAAAAAACGACGAAAAAAACGAAGGGCGCGGTCGATTCACCGCTTTTCCATCGAATCGACGACCGCCCGCACGACCGATTCCGGCAAAAAACTCCGCAAGGTCGCTTCGTCGGCGACGGAGGCGATTTCCTTGATGAGCGAACTGGAAACGTGGGCCAACTCGCCGTCGGCGACCATGAAGAGCGTTTCGACGTCCGGCGCCAGTTGTCGGTTGGCCATCATCATGGTCAACTCGGCCGGGATATCGGTGATCGGCCTCACGCCGCGCACCATGATTTTGGCCCCGCATTGCTGGACGAAGCGCACCGTGAGGCCCTCGTAGATTTCGACGGTGATATTCGGGAGATGGGCCGTCGAACGACGAACCTGTTCGGCACGTCGCTCCGCGGGAAACCAGGGTTGCTTTTCCCGATTGATCCCGATCGCGACGATCAGGCGGTCGAACAGCCGGCTGGCCCGCTCGACGACGTTCAAATGACCGAGGGTGAACGGATCGAACGAACCGGGATAAACCGCGACGTGCATGACGGACTCTCAATAGTAATCGGGGAAAAAACAGGCGTCGGGACTTGCCGGGCTCCATTCCGGTCTACCGCACCTCAGTCTCCCGTCAGTTTACCGTACGCAACCCGCCGCTGTAAACCCCGTTGCCCGTTTCAGGTAGGCGGGCAAAAACAACGGCGCGCCGAACGCCGGATGCGGGTTGACATTTCACGATAAACCGGGAAAATGACGGGAAGTGTAAAGTCGGAAGGGGGGCGTGGTGAATTGACAATGGATAATTGGCAATGGATAACGGGGGGAACGCAAGCGGATTCCTTGTCGTGACGGTTGGATTGCGTCTTTTCGTTATCAATTGCCCATTGTTAGTTGTCAATGCAGCCCGCCGTCTTTCCGGCTGTTGTTCCCAAAACGTGCGATATTGTCACCGTTTGCCGTAATTGTAAAGTCGGAAAGGGATTGCATAAAAGCCGGGAACGAAACGCTGTGACGGGAGTTTTGCATCAATCACGAATGGGGACGAAATGGTAAAAACCTTGAAAGATGCGTATGATGTGATTGTCGTCGGTTCCGGGCTGGCCGGAATGACCGCGGCCAATATTCTCGGTAAAACGGGCCATTCCGTTTTGCTCTTGGAGCGCCACTACAAACTGGGCGGACTCGCGACGACTTTTGCCCGGACCGGGGGGCATCTTTTCGATATTTCCCTCCACGGTTTCCCGGTCGGCATGGTCAAAAGCTGCCGGCGCTACTGGAACGCGGAAATTGCGGACCGGATTGTCCAGCTTCGCCGAATTCGCTTTGACAATCCGCAGTTTTCGCTCGAAACAACGTTCAGCCGGGAGGATTTCACCCGGTTGCTCGTCGAAAAATTCGGTGTCGCGGAGCCGACCGTGGTCGCGTTTTTCGATAAAGCCCGCAATATGAGTCATTATGACGACCAGCAGTTGAGTACCCGGGAACTTTTCGACGAATTTTTCCCCGGCCGCGAGGATGTCATCCGTTTGTTGATGGAACCGATCACGTATGCCAACGGTTCGACGCTTGAAGATCCCGCGTTGACCTACGGCATCGTCTTTTCGAACTTTATGTCGAAAGGGGTGTTCACGTTCCAGGGAGGAACCGACCTCCTGATCCGGCTCATGCGCCGCGAACTGGAAAAAAACGGCGTCGATGTCGCTTTAAGCTCTCCTTGTGAACGAATTTGCATCGAAAGCAGGAAAGTCGTCGGCGTCCTGGTAGGCGGTGCGGTCGGCGGTGTAGTCGACAAAGGGCGATTGATCCGCTCGAAGGCGGTTCTTTCCAACGCGAATCTCAAGGGAACGATTCTCCAATTGGCGGGCGAGGAAAGCTTTGCACCGGAATTTGTCGCCGAGACCAAAGCGGTGCGCCTGAATAATTCGAGTACCCAGGTTTACATCGCGCTCAAACCGGGCGAACAACTGGACGGCGATCGTTGCGGGGACCTGCTTTTCACCTCAACCGCCCCGGCATTTCGAACGGAACTCCTTCTTAACAGGAGTATTACAAGTCGGACGTATTCTTTTTATTACCCGAGTGTCCGGCCGGACGCTCCAAAACAGGCCGATCGATATTATGTCGTCGCCAGCACGAACGCCAATTATCACGACTGGGCTGACCTTTCCCCGGCCGATTATGGGGCAAGTAAACGGGAATTGATGGAATCGACGCTCGACCACCTTGATCGTTATGTCCCGAACGTCCGTGAAAAGACGGCGCACATCGAGGCGGCGACGCCGGTGACCTTCAGGCGGTATACCGATCATTGGGGCGGCGCGAGTTTTGGGACGAAATACGAGGGATTGGCCGTCAGCCGTCAACTTCATCAACAAATCCCGGGCCTCTTTCACAGCGGCAGCGTCGGTATCATCATGTCCGGCTGGCTCGGGGCGGTCAACTACGGCGTTATCGCCGCCAATGACGTCGATGCTTTTTTGCTCGAAACGCGATGACACTCGAAACACGGTGACACTCGAAATGCAGTGACACTCGAAACGCGATGACTATTGCTCTCCTCGAAAAAATGGGACCTTGGCGCCAGGTTTAACATTCGGTTCAACATTCGGCTCAACACTCGCGGCCAAAAGGGCTTTCATCGCCATGTTCAGGATACGCCGTGTTCAGGAAGCCCCTCGTCTCCTTATTTATGCGGCTCATTTTTATGCGGAGCGCGGTTGATATACCGAAGCCGGTTGAGTTTTCCGCCTGATTCGCCTGTTTCACTCTCCGAGCAGTGTTGTTTCCGATGGGCAGGCTCCTGAATCGTCGGCTTCGGGAAATTTCAATGGTTTTCAGTATACGCACAGACGGGAAACGCAATGAAACAACCGGGCAATGAAACAACCAGGCAATGCAACGACCGGGAACGGGCCATTCCGTTTTGCGTTTCCCCAACTTACCGTTCACTTGCGGCGGCCCCGGTTTTCGCGTAAAATTGCCCTTTTGGAATCGGACCGCAACCGCCCGGAAACATGCCGCAGAAGAACCACTTCCATCCGGAAACGCTGAAACGTATTACACGGCTTGACTTGCGCGCCCGGCACGTCGTCGAGGGTTTTTTGAGCGGTATGCACAAGAGCCGGCATTTCGGCAATTCGGTCGAGTTTCGCCAACATCGCCAATATGTCGTCGGGGACGACCCGAAAAACGTCGACTGGAAGGTCTGGGCCAAACAGGATCGTTTGTACGTCAAGCAATACGAAGTCGATACGAATCTACGGCTCACCCTCCTGCTTGATGTTTCGCAAAGCATGAAATACGGCTTCGGGGCGATGAACAAGTACGATTACGCATGCACGCTTGCCGCCTCGCTGGCGTTCCTGGCCATTCGACAGCAGGATGCGGTCGGCTGCATCACCTTCGAGAAAGACGCCGAATCGCTGCTCCCGCCACGAATGAAACGCTCGCAACTCGACGCCCTCGTGGGAACGTTTCGGCGAAGCGATCCGGCGAAAACCGGGCCGTTGTCGGCGGAACCGCTGGAACTCGGCGAGGTGCTCCGGGATGTCAAAGGCGTCCAACCCTCGCTCCGGGACGCCCTCCGGGAAGCGGCCGAGGCGACCTCGGGCTACGGCCTGATCGTCCTGATTTCCGATTTGCTCGTCCGGCGCGACGGTCTGTTTGCCGGACTGAGGTACTTGCGCAGCCGCGGACACGACGTTCTCGTCCTGCATGTCATGGACGACGACGAACTCGATTTCACGCTCGGCGGGGCGACCCGCTTCGAAGGACTGGAATTGCCGGTCCAGGTTCGTTGCGATCCCCGAATGCTCCGCGCGGGATACATGGAGGCGCTCGACGCCTACCTCGAAGAAGTCCGCAAAGGATGTTCGTCGCACCGGACCGATTACGGTTTGTTTCGCACCAGTACGCCGGTCGACGCGGCCTTGAGCGCCTACCTGAGCCGCCGCAGTACGGTCATACGCAAAAAGTAATTGACATCATGCCTTTGATCGAAGGATTTTGGGTACGGAATTATCGCGTGTTGAAGCAGATCTCGCTGGGATCGAGTTTCCAACACACGACCGTCATCCAGGACGACACCGGGTTGCCGCCGTATGAACTGCGACCGTTCACCGTGATCGCCGGCGGGAACGGTGCCGGCAAAAGCACGGTGCTCGACGTGTTTTCCTTCCTTGCCGACTGCCTCAACGAAGGGGTCGAATCGGCATTCCGCAAACGAAACGGATTTCATTCGGTCATCTCCCAAGGGTGCGACGAGGACGACCCGATTTCCATCGGAATCGTTTTTCGCGCCTGTGCGGACCCGAGGCCCTTGACCTATGTCGTCAGTTTCGAAGCGCCCAGTGGGCGTGCCCTGCGTGTCGCCAACGAGGCGATCCTCTACCGGTCGAACGAAAGCAATCCGACCAACACGATGCTGCTGTTTTTTCAAAACGGCCTCAAAACGACCCGGCACGTCGCGCCGTGGCCCGGGATGAGGAGGGACGACCTGGAAAAAGTCAAGGCGACCGACTCGCGCCGTTTGGCCCTCCCGTTTCTCGGCGAATTCGAGGATTTCCCGGATGTGTGCCCGCTGTTCCAGAACATGAGCCGCTGGGGAAACCAGTCGATGTCGCTTGATCTTTCCGCGGCCCTCGCGCCGCCCCTGATTCCCCGACTGAACAACGAGCAGCGAATCAACCGCCTCCTCGAACTGATCAAATCGATGGAAGAAAAACACCGGTTCGATTTTCCGGGAATTCTCAATGAAATATCCCAAAAACTGCCGGGCGTCGACCAGATACTCATCGAACGGACGGAATCGGGCCGATGCGTGCTTCGTTTCAAAATGGAGGCGTTCGAACGGCCGCTCGAAGCCCATGAAATCGGCCGCGGCATGCTCCTGTTTTTCGCCCACATGCTCCAACTGGAAGATTCGATTCCGACGCCGCTTTTCGGGTTCGACGATGTGGAAGAAGGATTCGATCACGCGTTTTGCCGCCTGCTCGCCGAACGATTGTACAACCATGTGGACATGATCGGCAGTACGCAGTTTTTTGTGACGGCCCACGCCCCGCGGTTTCTCGATTGCGTCGATCCGCGAGACGTCTGGATACTTGAAACCGGACTCGACGGATTCACCTCGGCATTCCGGGCAAGCGACGACCTGGCCAATTACGACCCCTCGCAGTTCACCGCGTCGACACGATGGTTTACAGATTACGTGGGCCGATCCGGCCCGGTCGGCGGTTGAATACGGCGTCGTATACGGCGGCTGAATACGATGGTCGTATACGGCGGTCGTATGCCGAATGACATGGAAATGTCCCGAAGCCGATTCCCGGGAAGCCTGCCCGCCGGAGACAGACGGGCGGAGCAAACGGAACCCCCGACCGGCTTCGGCGGAAAAAAATCATTCGGTCGCAACGACGTATCGATCAAGGGAGCATTTTTCCTCTTCGTGATACATCCGTTGACGGGATATCAAAAGATCCCAATCGATCGCCAGAGCGTCGAATTCCGGGCCGTCCACGCAGGTGAATTTCGTTTCGCCGCCGACCCGGACCCGACAGCCGCCGCACATCCCCGTCCCGTCGATCATGATGGAGTTCAGGCTTGCGATCGACTCCACGGCGAACGGCCGGCATGTTTCCGCACAGAATTTCATCATGACCGCCGGACCGATCATGTAGACGCGACCGATCCCGCCTTTCTCCCGGCATTTCGCCCTGTACTCCTCCAGGTATTCCTTGAGCGGTTCGGTCACCAGTCCCTTGCGGCCCGCGCTCCCGTCGTCGGTGGTGACGATGTGCTCGTCGCTGACGGCAGCGAGTTTTTCCCGCCAAAACAACAATCCCGCGGTGCGCGCGCCCTGGATGGAAACGACGCGATTCCCCGTTTCCTTGAGGGCTTTGGCGATCGGATAAACCGGAGCGGTCCCGACGCCGCCGGCCACCAGGATGACCGTTCCGAATGCGCCCGGCTCGCCGGCATGGCCGAGCGGCCCGATCATCGCGTGGAGCGATTCGCCCGTTTGAAGCGCGACGCTTTTACGGGT
>QMCD01004315.1_pt1 | contig 13186 bp, 12 predicted proteins | sample 1821841 | NCBI WGS metagenome assembly QMCD01 (sample SAMN01991225, study PRJNA193472) | Termite gut metagenome, whole genome shotgun sequencing project. | isolation source: worker | host: Macrotermes natalensis | reverse complement strand
GTGTGGCCTGCCAACACTCCCGCCAACATCGCCGCAGGCCGAGGCGACCCCTGCCGCCACCACTTCGGCGGCACATGGCACACCCCGACACACGCCCAGAATGTGGCTTTCTTCGCACCTCCTTACAGTTGGGCGCCCAATAGCGGAACCGCAACCGACCCCGGCGTCGGCACTTTCGCGAACGGCGTCAAACTGCCCGCCTCCGGGAACCGACACAACGCCAACATTGCTTACACCACAGGCCGTTTCTGGTCGAGTACGCCGTCCAGCGGAACCAACGGCAATAGTTCTGCTTTCAACGCTGTCTTGACCTCGAACAACAACAACCCTTACGATTGGGCCATGGCCATCCGCTGCGTACAATAACAGAGCGTAAAAATCCCTCGGGCGCGATTCCCCTCCTATACTTTTCGCGCCCGACCCTCCCTGCGGCGGCCTGACCGCCCCGCAGGGAACAATCTCCCCGCCGTCCCTTCGGCCGGAGTTAATTATTTGTTTGGGGGGCGTTTCGTGGTTGCTACTTTGCCGTGGCGAACAGGACGGCGTAATTATAGTATTTATATACAACGTCGATGCCCGTGAAGCCACACTCGGCGAGCATGTTCAGGTGGGTGCCGAGGCAGGCCGGACGGAACTTATCCTGAATATGCTTGCTGAAGCCTCGACAAAGGATATTTCCAAGATCGAAGAGCCGCAAACCCTCGAACACAGCATAAGAAAACCGCAATCGCCGATTATCAACGAATTGCGGTTTTTCTTGTACCCGGAGCCGTGTTTGAAATATGCAATTTCGTGGTTTTGGTAACTATCTGAAAAACACGGTAAAACATAGCTATGCGCAATTATATCAACGTTTTAGCGAAATAACTATTATTGCGTATTTTTGCATTTTCTTTCGTTTTGTGGTGCAAGTGTGGTGCAAATTTATTATATTTGCACCACCAACATATATAAGCTATGGCATCAGTTACAGCGTTCATTCGCACCACAAAGAAAAAAGCCGACAAGGTTAGTGTTCGTTTCCGGTTGAGGGACGGGCGCAATATCCAACTTTTCCACAAAAGCGAGATTGAAGTCCCGCCCGCAGCGTGGGACGACGTAAGGCAGGAGATCAAAGCAAAAGTGATTTTCGATGCCGATGAGCGATTGCGGGTCAGCCGTGAGGTCGCCGACCGCAAAGCCCTGTTGCTGCAAATCTACAATGATGCTCCCGACAAAAGCGGTTTAACCTCCGAATGGTTGGAATTGGAGTTAGATAAACGCCTACACCCCGAAAAGTACGATACGGGCGAGAGGCCGCAAACCTTTTTCGAGATTTTCGATGAGTTCCTGCAAAAGCGCAAGTTGTCGGAGGTAAGGATAAAAAACTTTCGCGTAATCAAACGGGCATTACAACGCTTTGAGCTATATACCCGCCGGAGTAAAAGGAATTTTGCGCTCTCGCTCGATACGCTTACTCCCGAAACGCTGCGGGATATTGAAAGGTTTTTGCGCGATGAGCATATTCTTTTCAAGGAATGCCCGACAATATACAAAGCAATCCCCGAAACCCGGACACCTCAACCGCGAGGGCAAAATACCATTAACGATGTATTCACGAAGTTGCGGACATTCTGCCTGTGGGCGCAGGAGGCGGATAAAACGAGCAACAATCCGTTCAAAGGCTTTGTTGTTGAGGAATGTGTGTACGGAACGCCTTATTATATCACGATAGAGGAACGCAATAAGCTATATAAGACCAACCTATCCCGCCATCCCTCGCTTGCCATACAGCGCGATATATTCGTGTTTCAGTGCCTTATCGGGTGTAGGGTCAGCGACCTGTACCGAATGACTAAGCGCAACGTGATAAACGGCGCAATCGAGTATGTGGCACGGAAAACCAAAGACGGGCGACCCATTACGGTGCGTGTTCCCCTCAACGCCATTTCCAAAGAGATATTGAGCCGCTATCCCGATGGGGAGAGCCTGTTTCCGTTCATATCGGAGCAAATACAACGTGGCGATAAAGCGGATGTTTCTCGCCGCAAGGCTGACACGGGACATTACGGTAATCAATCCTATTACACGAGAATCGGAGATACGCCCCCTCAACGAGATAGCATCCTCGCACCTCGCCCGCCGTTGTTTCGTGGGCAACCTTTACAAAAAGGTCAAAGACCCTAACCTCGTCGGGTCAATGAGCGGACATAAAGAGGGATCGAGAGCCTTTGCCCGATACAGGGATATTGACGAGGAAATGAAAACCGATTTAGTTAAAATGTTAGAATAGAAAAACATACGATTATGGACGAAAAACAGAAATTACAAAGTTGGTACATTAAGAAAGGAGAACCGAAGCCTCCTGTAACGAAGCAGTTTACAACATTTGGCGAGTTTATACAGCATTTCAAAGAGCTGTCAATAAAAATGCTGGAAGAGAGCAAGGAAATCGAAAAGCAGAATAAACGATGCTTGCAACTTTTCAAAGATGACGGCGACAAGTGGACAGAAGCTATATATAGCACTGGTGATGTAGAGGAGTTAAGGCAATTAAACCCTATCCTCACAAGCCGTATTTTGGCGTGTAAGAGAATTATTGAAAGCACCCCCTCCGACAAAGAGGAGTATCAAACGCTATTGGATAAATACCACGAATTGAAAGACGCTTTGAATGAGCGTATCGCCTTTCTCCCAAATAATCGGGAAAGCGAGAGTATTACGTTTGAGTATGATCACGCAAAGATTTTAGAAGTTTATAAATTTTGTACAAAACACATTTTCGCGGAAGATGAGGTAGAATTTCATCAGTTTACTACGAGTGTAGCCAAAGCCAATTTTCGGGAGATTTTTGATAAAACAGGTACGAAAAAATCAAAGTTACTGTATATAATATGTGTGTTGGCTGACATTCTCGATAATGGTGATTGGTATAAGCGAGCGGCAAAAAGTGTTGGTAAAACTCCCTCGCGTTGTAGTGGAGTAAACGTTAATGAAAGGTGGAAAATAAAGGCAGATAAACTCAAAGAACCTACAAATGCACTAAAATAGAATTTCCGACCACAATCCGACCACAATAAAAATTCATCTTATTTTTGTAATGCGTTGATTATAAACATAATCGGCGCATTATTTTTTTGAAAAAAGTTTCGTAAAACACAGCAAAAACACAATGTGCCACCCGTCTATATAGTAGGAAGAACCGATAGAGCGGCTGTCTGTCGGGGAAGACAAAAAACTATAAAATATAATAATATGGGAGTAAATCTATTAGAATTAGCAAAAGAAGCCCCGAACATTACAGTAAGTGTTGGGCTGGCCGACTTGTGTGCGTGGCACAAGGAAATGATTGAAGACACCAAACGGGAATTGGAAGAACAAATCGCCGAGCAGAAAGCGGAGACCCACGTTTCGCCAAAACGGGCGGCGGAGATATTCGATGTGAACTTATCGACACTCCACCGATGGAAAGAAAAGGAGTATTTACTCCCCGTTGAGGTCGGCGGTAAACGCCGCTACAAAATGAGCGACATAAACCGAATCTTGGAGGGAGGGCGTAAAGAGAAAGGAGGTAAGCGATGAAAAACAAAACACTGAAAATTAGCCACCAACACGCGGCAGCTATTAAAACGTTGAGTATGGAGGAGCGAGGCGAATTGCTTACAGCAATGATGGATTATCAGTTTGAGGACAAAGAACCTTGCAATCTACCCCATAGTGTTGAGGTAGCCATACAATTTACAATGCCATTTGTTAATTTAATGAACGAGCGGTATAATGCGAGTTGCGAAAACGGGAAACAGGGTGGTCGTCCTCCCAAAGGGGATAAGAAATAAAACCCAACTTAACCTAATAGGAGTAGGTATATGGTTATGTATAAGAATAGGATATTTATGGTTGAAGAGAGAGAAGCCCCGATAGGTTCGCTTTTCTCCGGCTACGAGAAAAGCGAACCTATCGGGGCTTCTCTCTTGTCAGACTTCTTTCTTCAATCTACATATAAAGAGGAAATAGAAGAATTGAGGAAATGCACGGATAAAGCCCGCCGCCGTGAGTTGAAATCAAAACTTCCGGCAATAACCCCGTCAGGTATTTTCACAATACGCCGGAACGATGCTTTAATAAAACACAGCGGATTTATCTGTATCGACATAGACGGCGATCAAAACCCCCATATTACCGATTGGGAGGCTCTTAAATCGTCTCTATATGACCTTACGGGGCTTTATTATGCCGGATTGTCCGCGAGCGGAAACGGCGTATTTTTAATCGTTAAAATAAAGCACCCCGAAAGACACACAGAGCATTTTTACTCTCTCGCCCGCGACCTCAACGAAAAAGGAGTAGTTGTCGATATGGCGTGCAAGGATGTGGCTCGGCTTCGTGGCGCAAGTTACGATCCTGCACCCTTTTACAGCCCCGAAGTCGCTTTTTATGAGGGATTAGTCGCCCCGCCGACGAAAGTGCCTGAAATCGCCCGAAAACCGCCTAAAAATGACGATTTTACAGCCCGTAGGGTTGGTAGGCTCGTTGAGGCTATTGAGCGCACAAGGGCAAATATTGCCGACTATTATCCCGATTGGTATGCCATTGGTTGCGCTTTGGGATCGGAGTTCGGAGAGGCAGGGCGGGATTGGTATCATATTATCTCGTCGAAATCGTCGAAATACGAGCTCCGTGAGTGCGATACTCAATACAGCCATTGCCTAAAATCTCGTTCCCGTATCTCGATTGATACCTTGTTTTACTATTGTAAGCAGCACGGGATAATGGCAGATGGCGTAACTCACCCTAAAACAATGAATTTTTAACACTCAAAATCAAATAATTATGTATCAGAAGTATAATTTAACAGCAAAAGAGATTGAAATCTTACGAAAACTGTCTGAAATCGACCGTTCAGACTATGAAAACGAAATGGCGCAACTTGCCGAATCGCTCAACGATCGCAACGGCTATGAACTTGCCCTACTGTCTTTGGTGGAAAAGAAACTTGTTTTAGCGGCACAGTTCAATCAACAAGGCGTATTACATTGGGGACTGATGGTACTTACTCCTAACGGGGTACGGGTTATCAATACGATACTGTTGGAAGAAGCCGAGAACACCGACGACTAACGCTCTAATCTACCCCCCTCAACAACTTGCACAGCCACTCCATTAAGGGGTGGCTGTGTTTACTTATAAGAGGCATAACCGCCAATATCACAGCGACGAGAGCCAACCATACACTAATTCTCGAATATCGTGTTTGCATTTTAGCCTCGTCCAGTTGCATTTGCTCGTTACTTTTGAAATCATTGGCTACTAATTCTCGTAACTCCTGCGAGGGATAATATTGTGAATACGCATATCGAAGAATATCCTTTGATAGCGTTGTGTAAATAGTGTACGGAGGAAATGGAGAGTACCACGAAATTTCTCCTCCATCTCTCTTCCAACAACTACCAACGCCCCTTGTCCATCCCGCCATAGTCCATTCGGTATCTGTTGAGCCTTTGACTGCAATTGGAGATAGTCCCAACAGCCAATTGCTTTCCAAATATTTAATTAAATACACAAAGTCGAATAACATACCTCCTTCCTTGCATATTCGTTCTAATGCCTCTTTCTTCTCCTCTTTTTCTATATCTGCATTATCGGAGTTATTCGCCTGAAATTGAGTGGTCGAAGTCTCTTGGTGTCGCACTGTTAAGTTAGCGAAAACCACTTTATTCATATTCCCATCTTCGATTACTTCCAAATGGATGATAGACAATTTTTCGTAAAATAATCTTCCAAGATCGGCAGTATAATAGTAGTAACCACCCATTTCGGTTACCGGCTCTTTTTCACGGACAAGTTCCCTAACTATTTCTTTCTCAAAGTCGCTAAAATATCTCATCGGGTAAAAATATTTGCATTAAACCTCAATCTACAAACAACCGAGGAAAATAGGGTTTGTAATTATATTGGCGAGGACATTTGATAAAACATCTTTTCCGAAATCCTTCAATTAATTTTTTGCTGATTTCGGGCTTTGCTTTCGTGAGGTCGCTTTTATGTTGCTCCTTTATTTCTTCGATTTCCTTGATTTGCTCATCGTTAAGTCCGCTATCTTTGAAGATATTTTTTAAGTCAATAGAAACATTTTGCGTATTTGTTTGGTTGGTATTTTGACTTATATTAAAATGAATGTCTCTACTTTTTTCATTGCCATTCTTGGGGAATCTGGCAGGTTGAGGAAACAGTTTGACTGCATTCAGCAATGCAATCATTTTTTTATGATCATCAGGATTGATTCGTCCTAATGCGAGTTTCTCAAACTCAATGTAAGATTCGTTGTTGGGAGAATAAACGCGAAGAAATTGTTTGACAACAGCTTTCCAATTTTCATATCCTTGTTCATCTGATATAACCCAAAGGGACACTCTGCCCAAAACAGTGTCTTTATAGCCTGCTTTTATGTGATTAGTAAACGTTTCTCCTTGTTGTATCAATTCTTCGATCTTCTGTATCAATTCATTCGTTGTCATAGCAGTAAGTTTTTTTGAATTACTATTCAAAATTAAGTTTCGGCAGTCCGGCGACTATCTTATTGGTTTCGAGGCTTACGGTAATTAGACTTAACAGCAGGTTGAGGATGTATTTCTCGTTGCCGTGTTCTGTCGCCCAGTCGTTGGGATCGTTACGGATGTCGCTATCTTTGTGGGTCGTTACGGCATAGCGTTCCATAACCCACTCGATTGCGCTTTTGCCGTTCACGATGTAGTCGTAGGCTTCGAGCGGGATATTCGATATGGTTATTTGGTTGTTATACAGGATTGTGGTTTTATCCTCAACCTTGCCACTTTTGCCGAAGCGCATTTTATCGACCCGATAATCTACACGGTCGTTTGCGCCGTAGGTTACGATTGCGCCTTTGTAAGGCTCTATGGTTTCGTAGTTGAGGTGCAGATCGGCAAGCGCACGCCCCGCATCGCTGAACGCCCGGAAGTCATCGACGCTATCTACCAACGGCAAACGGGGGAGCATCTTTTTGAGGTCGGCGGCAAAGGTTTCCCGATAGGTCGGGCTGTGCAAAATGCCGTACACATAGTAAAAAATATCCTCTTTTGTAATGTTGGACTTGTTGCCGTACTTTTCACGGCACAGCTTCAATATGTAGTCCGAAACGCCGTCCCGCCGGATATACTTGTCCATTTCCTTATCCGGCGTGCTGAACAGGTCGGAAATGTCCTTTGTGCTATCATCGTACCAATAGAGGGGGAAGCATTGACCGTTGAATTGTAATTGCAGGTCTGGTATGCAATCCGTTATCAATGCTGAAAACTCCTTACTTGCACCCACGCCCGACACACATATAACAAGGTTTTGATGTTGAGGGGTAGGGAATAGTTTAGGAATCATATACAAGACATCCACTAATACCCTCTTGTAATATAAGTTCTGTTTGCAGAAAGGTCTGTAAATCGCATTACTTGTTATAGCCGATTCGTCAAAGGCAATGACTGCGTTTTTATTCCTCTCTATCCGCAGGTTTGTTCCCCACACTATTTTTGCAGGATCGGTTATTTCCTCCCAATCATTATTTCCGCTCTGCGCTATCTTATAACTCGCCCTTTGTTCATCATAGACGGCAAGCATAGCCCTGATATTCTCTTCTAATCGGCGAGATGAAAAATTATATACCCAACTATCTCTATGCGTTGCTATGCCCAAAGAGTAGGTGGTAAGCATCGCTTGTGTCTTAATATCGAATTTCTTATCCGGCGCAAGTGGAATAAGCTCGCCGAATCGCTCATCGCGCTTGTTGATCCAGTCCCCGTGTTCGTTGGGTTCGAGTATCTGCCAAGTCAATGCAGGGTTATCAATCCCGCCGAAATCGCGGAGAATACCAAGTTTAGCCTCCCTCGAAAGGTAGTCCCCTATATCGTGGTAGTATATTTTAGCTTTGTTCATTTTGTTTAACCTTAATAATCTCAAAGTCTTCTGCGTGGAGAGAACGGTATGGATTCCTATACAAAGCAACCATAAGTTGCTGATTCCAAATCATCTTCCATACAGCCGATTGAATGGCATTAAGATACATTTCCGACAACTTAATGTTACAGGGAAGTGCTATCTCTGAACCATTTTTCACTAAATCCTTTTTATCGACCTCTGATATAAATTCCTTAACGAGCGCAAAGAATGAAAAGCGATTACCAAGTCGATGGAGGATTATATCCTCAACCAATGATTCAATTTTGTTATCCATACTTGTATGTTTTTATTGGTTTGTTTTCTTTACCAAAATCGTTATCGCAATGGGGGTACGAGAGCCGGAGCCGAATATCTTGCCACCCTCTTTTCGGCTTAATTCGCCGCTTGTGCGCTGATTCCCTCTCAAATTGATTACATATATCGAGGAAAATTCCCGCTCGAAGCATTTGCGCATTCCGTCCATTCCACTGGAATCTATCCAAGCACCATTTGAAACAAAGGCGATAATACCTCCCTGAATCTTGTCTAACCTGTCGGATGCCCATCTAAATGCTTTGATATAACTATCATAGAGTGCTTTTCTCGAAGATGCAGTAGTACCGGCAGAATAGGTCAATGCTATCCGCTTTTCCAATTCTTCATAATGTTGGTTCTGCGCATTGTCATTTGCCGATTTCTGCCCGACAGAATAAGGGGGATTACCAATAATGACTTGTATCGGCGTTTTTCTCTGTGCATTGACCCGTTTTGAGTTTTGAGGGAATACATCCGCATCCGTGCGGTCGTGGTGTTTATCCTCGCTCAACTGAAACGAATCGGTCAGACATATACCCTCAAATGGTCGATAACCGTTCCCGTTTCCTTGCAAATCGTGGTAAGCATTCTCGATATTGATACTTGCGATGTAATAAGCCAATAATACTATCTCGTTAGCGTGTATCTCTTTGGTGTATTTGCGTTCGAGAGCTTCGGGGGCGATTAGTCCGCTCTGCAACAGGCGGGTGATAAACGTTCCTGTCCCTGTGAACGGGTCGAGGATATTCACTCCCTCATCGCTGAATGTGCGGTTAAACTCCTTTTTGAGGATATAATCGACCGACCGGATAATGAAGTCCACCACCTCAACAGGGGTGTAAACTATGCCCAACTTCTCGACCACTTTCGGGAATGCCGACTTAAAAAACTTGTCGTATAACTCTATGATAACCTTTTGTTTCGCCTCCGAATTATTCAATCCCTCCGCCCTTGTACGGACGGATTGATAGAAACGCTCCATTTTGCGGTTTTCCTCATCGGTAATGTGGTTTTCGAGCAAATCCATTACCTTTTGCATCGACTGCGAAATGGGATTGTTGCCGACAAAGGAATAGTTCTCGAAAAGAGCCTCGAACACGGGCTTTGTGATAATGTGCTGTGAAAGCATCTCGATAGCGTCCTGTTCGGTAATAGAGGGGTTGATATTCTTACGAAGCCCACCCACGAATGAATCGAATGTACGGCGGGGCTTGCCGCCCTGGGCTATCAATGCCTCGATCTGCTCTATATGCCGCTCGGCGATTTGAGCTACATCCTTTGCCCATTGTTCCCAATAACGTTTCTCGCCGACCTTTTTCACGATTTTGCCGAAGATAACGGTCTGCATCTCCTCGAAAGCCATAGTAAGCTGACGGGTATATTCGGCGGCGGTCTGGTCGGCACGGTAGTCCATTTCATCGCCAAACTCATCACGGCGGCGAGTGGACGGGCGACCGATAAGGATTTTATCGGAATTGCCCCTGTTTAATTCTAACTTGTTGATTTCGGCGTGGAATTTATCATCGTGCGCCCGAAGTGCCTGTAATACCTCCCAAACGGTGCGGAAGCTCTCGTTTTTGTCGAGCGCACTATCTGCCTCAACATAGGACGGTACGACCACAGGGATAATAATATAGCCGTATTTCTTACCTGCCGCCAACCGCATAACCCGACCGACCGACTGCACGACCTCGATCTGCGAGTTGCGGGGCGAAAGGAACATTACCGCATCGAGAGAGGGAACATCGACCCCCTCACTCAAACATCGTACATTTGTCAGTACCCTGCATTCGCCGGAGGTGTCATCGCCGCTTTTAAGCCATTGCAATTTTTCCTCCCGCAATCCCGCATTCATCGAGCCGTCAATGTGCTGTGCTTTGACTTTAACCATCGCATCCTGCTGTTCGAGTGTCAGGTCGGCTCTGTATAACTCTTGTGTGGCAATAAAGGCATCGGTAATCTCCTGTGATACAGCGATAGTCTGACAGAACGCCACCGCCCTGCGCATAGGGTCGGGGTCGCTGCTCTTAACCATATCGGCATCGCCGAGGATTTGTTTCGACAGGGCGTTGATACAACCTATCAATTTTGCGGCATCGGTGGTGTTTATCTCCTTTTTGTCGGCGAAAGCCTGTTGTATCGCAGGGGAGACCTCATCCTCGCTAACGGTCAGTATCAAAACCTTATAATCGCAAAGCAGTCCCTTTCGGACAGCCTCGGCAAACCCTATTCTGTAAATCTCTGTCCCGTACAGGCTTTCATTGTCCATTGAACACAAAACCGCCTCCATATCATCGGCTTTGGCTTTTGCGTTATCGCCGTAAAGTTTCGGCGTGGCGGTCATATACAGGCGTTTCTTTGCCTTTATGAACTCGTTGTTGTGTACCTTTATGAAACTCGATTCGTCTGTGTCCTCTTTGAGTGTTACGCCCGTGGTACGGTGTGCCTCATCGCATATAATAAGGTCAAATTCAGGATAGCCCTGTTCCAAAAGCTCCTTTTGAGCCTCCGATATGCGGTCGATGGATTGGTAGGTCGAAAATACAACCGTCATACCGCCCGTGTCGTGCTTTCGTATGTCGTCAAATTGTTTTCGTATGGCTTTGGGGTTCGTTGAGGCGGGGAGCATCAAATCGGTTATGCTCTCGGCGGTTTCGTCATCGCCACCCTTGCCTCGCCGTGTTTTTGTTGCACTTGCCTTTGCATCGGAACAGATGCAGATAGAATTTATTGGCTTATCGGATTGCGCCGACCATTCCCGAAGCGTTTGTCCCAACAACGCAATCGAGGGGACAAGGAACAGCACCAACCCTTTGCCGCCCGTTTCGTGTTCGGCTATTTTAAGCGAGGTAAAGGTTTTGCCCGTCCCACACGCCATAATCAACTTACCCCTGTCGGCACTCTTAAAATATTCGTGGGTGGCATCGAGGGCTGTTTGTTGGTGTTCCCGCAGCGTTTTCTTTGGTTCTCTCGCCTGTTCCCCCGCTATGCCCTGTTCCAACTTGTCCCACTCCACAGGGGCGTTATATAGGTCGGACAGGTGTATGCGTTGAACTTGCGGCTGTTGTTGCTCGATGGTTTCCTCTGCATTGCTACTCCAATTTGTAGAGGTGGAAATCCACAGACGGGCGGCGAAACGTGCCGTGCCGGTGGTGTCATCGGCAAATGTCCTGCTCGATGTCGATAAAAAGGTATCTACCGCCGCCTTGTTGATCGCGGTACTCTCATCGTAGAATTTGCATTGAACAGCCCAATATTCCCCTGCATAGGTTCGACAAACGATGTCTATCCCCAAATCCACACCTCCGAAACTTTCCCGATATGGAAACTCCGACCACAACCATACATCGGAAAACGTTGCGGCATAGGTGGGTTCTGTTTGTAGGTAAGCCTGCATCAATCGCTCGAACTTGTCCCCTTTGTTGCGCTCGGAGTGGGCTTCGGTGCGATATTTGGCTAATATTTGGTCGAGGTGGTGCTGTTGAGGTGTCATTGTGCGTTGGCTTTGGCAGCACCAACAGCACAATTTCAATAGTCCTGTAAAAAAGAAGCGTGGGATATGACTATATCCACGCTTCCTCGGTATTTGGCGTAACCTTGTGCGGGTGAATATGCCAACACCCACGCCCTATATGTTTCCATATAGGAGTAGGCATTGCCATCTTATTCCTCCGCATCGTGAAATCGCCAAATTTTAGGAAGCCGGAAACAAGCAGCTAATGCTTATTAATATGTATTATTCCTTTGTCTCTGTTTTATTTGCCTTTTTATTTGCGTTTGTTTTAACTTTTCGTCTTCAAGTAAGGGCAAAGCTACTCAAAATCCATAAATAAAGCTATGAGATTTTGCACTTTTATTTCAGACTGCGGTTTATGTGCCGTGTAGGAAGGTAGAGTATGCAGACAGAATTAAACCTTTTAGGGAATAGGGGGCTACCTTGTACCGAAAAAAGAACGACCACCCGCACAGGTGGTCGTTCAGTCGCTTTTAGGGGCGCAAATTTAGCTATTCGCCCATCAATTCCTTTATCGACTTCATAATGTCGGAATGATTCATTGCCGCTCTGGTATCCGTCAATGATAATGGCATATACATAACCATCCAATAAGACAAATTATACAAATCCGCCGCTACTGCCATAGTAATCGTTTCCCTGTCAAGCCCATTGACACAAGCGATTGAATAGTTTTCTCCGTAAATATCAAACGGCACATACCTTTCGGCGAGAAATGTTCCGAGTTCGCTGCTGTACGCCGTCTTTACCAAGACAATATAACTCTCCAAATTATCAGCCTCATCGAACATACACATCAAAACAGGTGCGGCAGAGGCATAGTTATTATAGGCGATTCCTATGCCCTCATCCAAATCGGGAGAGCCTAAATTGGCCTTTACAGCGGATCGGGACATTCCGAAAGTCAAATCGGGTTCGGGATATAGGTTGCTTTGAGGGCGCACGGTAATCTTCACTTTTTTTGTGTCTTCCCCGTTCGTCAGCACAATGTTTGTTTCTCCGACCCGTCCGGCGGTAACAAGCCCCGATGCCGACACTTCGGCGTGGTACTCATTTTCGGAGGTGTAGGTAATCGGAGTGTCCGATATGGCGTTAATCTGAAACTCATCGTCATAGTACATTGTTTGGTCTGACGAGGTTAATTGAATAACGTTGCTTTTAGCATCTTCTCCCTTTTCGCATCCCGCAAATGCGAGAGCGGCGATTGTCATTACGGAAAACATTAATCTTTTCATTTTTTGTTTTTATTAAGTTTTTTGCAATAGTGCCGTTGTTGAGGTATGGACACAAAAAAAGCGATGCCGTTTTAAGCATCGCCAACTATCGGATAATCCATAAAAAAGCGTGGACTAAACCATTATTCGCTTTTCGAGGTCTTGGCCAACCCTTGCAGACGAATGAATGAGTAATAGCCCACGCGGAACGTGGGCACTA
>QMCD01001666.1_pt1 | contig 13198 bp, 13 predicted proteins | sample 1821841 | NCBI WGS metagenome assembly QMCD01 (sample SAMN01991225, study PRJNA193472) | Termite gut metagenome, whole genome shotgun sequencing project. | isolation source: worker | host: Macrotermes natalensis | reverse complement strand
ACACTTCAAAGCCGAAGTTTATATCTTGAAAAAAGAAGAAGGTGGACGTCATACGCCGTTCCACAACAAATATCGTCCGCAATTCTATTTCCGCACAACTGACGTAACGGGTGAAATCACGTTGCCGGCAGGGGTAGAAATGGTTATGCCGGGAGATAACTTGACGATTGAAGTTAACTTGATCGCAGAAATTGCTATGAGCAAAAACCTCCGTTTCGCTATCCGTGAAGGTGGACGTACGGTAGGGGCAGGTCAGGTAACTGAGATTTTGGACTAACGTCTAAAGAAGTTAAGAACTAAGAGTTAAGAACTAAGAGTTGCTGCGCCCAATCGTCAAGGTACAACGCCTAAAAATAAGGCACAGCCACTCTTAACTCTTAGTTTTTAGTTTTTAACTCATACAGGAACATAGTTCAAGGGTAGAATAGCGGTCTCCAAAACCGTTGATGGGGGTTCGAATCCCTCTGTTCCTGCAAGAATAAGATGCCATGAATGCAAAATTAATCTCTATTGGTGATGAATTATTAATCGGCCAAGTCGTCAACACCAATGCAGCGTGGTTAGCTGAACAACTGAATTTAATCGGCATCAAAGTTAACGAAGTTTTGACGATTTCCGACCATGGAAATGACATTGAAAGTGCTATAAAATCGGCAATTTCCACTCACGACTTAGTCATTACAACCGGAGGTTTAGGCCCAACAAAAGATGATATTACCAAACAATGTTTGGCCAATATTTTCAATGCTAAAATGGTCGTGAATGAGGCCATGCTGGTAAGAAATATTGAGTTTTTTAAGTCGCGCGGTTATGAACTGACCGAGATTAACCGTAAGCAGGCTGAAGTTCCCGATTGTTGCGAAGTGATTGTAAATACGTGCGGAACGGCGCCCGGTATGTGGTTCAATACGCCCAAAGGCGGAATATTAATTTCGTTGGCCGGCGTGCCTTTCGAAATGAAAACTATGATGGAGCAAGAATTGCTTCCTCGTCTGAAAGCCTTGAACGGTGGGCAAATTATCCTTCATAAAACCATTATGACACACGGTTTGGGCGAATCGTTTTTAGCCGACCGAATCGCTGTTTGGGAAGATGCTTTACCGGCAAATTTCAAACTCGCCTACTTACCGCAACCCGGTATTTTACGATTGAGATTATCCGCTTTCGGAAACGATAAAGATGTCTTAAACGCAGAAATGACCAAGCAATTAGAGGGTTTGCATCATCTTATTCCCGAACTGATTTATGGTTATGATAATGAATCTTTGGAGTCGGTGGTATTTCGGTTGTTGAATGAAAAAAACAAGACCTTATCCACTGCTGAAAGTTGCACAGGGGGCTACATTGCACACCGTATCACCTCTTTGCCGGGAAGTTCGGCGATTTTCAAAGGTTCGGTCATCGCATACAGCAATGATATAAAACAAAATTTGCTCAACGTTTCTTCTAAAACGCTTGAAACCTTTGGCGCTGTAAGCGAACAATGTGTAATAGAAATGGCGGAAGGCATCAAAAAAATAGTTCAAACGGATTATGCTATTGCCGTTTCCGGAATTGCAGGACCGGCAGGCGGAACCGACGAAAAACCTGTTGGCACTGTTTGGATTGCCGTTTCAACTCCCGAAAAAACGATTGCCAAAAAATTCTCATTCGGCCATAATCGAGAGCGAAACATTGTTATGGCTTGTTCTTCGGCTCTAAATTTATTGCGTGTAAATATCCATTAAAAAAAACGCAAAAAGTATTGCTAATTTCGATTATTTTTAGTATCTTTGTCAAAAAATATATTTCAAAGATATGAAAATTGTTATTGTAGGAACAGGGTATGTAGGTTTGGTAACCGGTGTTTGCTTTTCGGACGTGGGTATTGATGTTACTTGCGTGGATATTGATAAAGCTAAAATTGATAATCTAAAAAAAGGGATTTCACCCATTTACGAGCAAGGGTTGGACGAACTTTTGGTAAAAAATATTCAACACGGGAACCTTCATTTTTCAACGAATTTAAGCGAGTGTTTGAATGAGGCAGATGTTGTTTTTTGCGCCGTTGGCACACCGCCTGATGAAGACGGTTCTGCTGATTTGAAATATGTTTTAGATGTGGCCAGAACGGTGGGAAAACACATGAATAAATATGTTCTCGTTGTAACGAAAAGCACTGTCCCCGTAGGCACTGCTGCCAAAGTCCGCCAAACTATTCAGGGTGAATTGGACATTCGGAAAGTGAATATTGAATTTGACGTGGCTTCCAATCCTGAGTTTTTGAAAGAAGGCTCTGCGGTGAAAGATTTCACGTATCCCGAACGTATTGTTGTGGGCGTGGAAAGCAAGCGTGCTGAGGAAGTGATGAAGCGTTTGTACAAACCATTTACGCTTAACGGACATCCGGTTATTTTTATGGATGTTCCTTCTGCGGAGATGACGAAATACGCGTCAAATGCGATGTTGGCGGCACGGATTAGTTTTATGAATGATGTGGCCAACCTTTGCGAATTGGTGGGCGCCGATGTAAATCAAGTGCGGAACGGGATCGGTAGCGATAGTCGAATTGGCAGTAAATTTTTGTATCCCGGAATCGGTTATGGCGGCTCATGTTTTCCAAAAGATGTGAAAGCACTTGTGAAAACAGCCGAACAAAACGGTTATAAAATGCGCGTGCTGCAAAGTGTTGAAGATGTCAACGACGATCAAAAATCGATTTTATTCAAAAAATTTCAAAAATATTTCGATGGAAATATTGCCGGAAAAACGGTGGCTATATGGGGATTGGCCTTCAAACCCGGAACCGATGATATGCGTGAAGCGCCGGCATTGGTATTGATTGATTTATTGACTAAAGCCGGTTGTAAAGTGAAAGCGTTCGACCCTGTTGCTATTGAGGAATGTAAACGTCGAATCGGTGATAAAATCGAATATTCCGAAAATCATTACGATGCGTTAATTGATGCAGATGTCTTGTTTTTAGTAACCGAATGGACGGAATTTCGTTTTCCGGATTGGTCGAAAATAAAGAGTATGTTGAAGACACCGGTTGTTTTTGACGGTCGAAATATTTATGAAAAAAATGAACTTTCGCAAGAAGGTTTTGATTATATCGGAATTGGTTTTGAATGCACAAAAAAATAGCATGAACATTCTTATTACAGGCGCCAATGGCCAACTTGGCAATGAACTCAAAAAACGATCCGCATTACTTCCCAATGCTCATTTTTTTTTCACTGATGTGAATGAATTAAACATTATGGAAGAAGAGGCCGTAGATGATTTTTTCAAAAAAAATCGTTTGGATTTTGTTGTGAATTGTGCGGCTTATACGGCTGTGGATAAAGCCGAGAAGGAGCAAAATTTGGCTTTGGCAATCAATTGTCAAGCCGTTGCAAATTTAGCCAAAGCGTGTGCCAAACACAATTGTTTTTTGATACATATTTCTACGGATTATGTTTTCAACGGACATGGTTATAAACCTTACAGAGAGATTGACGTGATGGAGCCCGAATCGTTTTACGGAATCTCCAAATGGCGCGGTGAACAAGTTGCTAAAACAGCCGAAAAAGGCATGATTATTCGGACATCGTGGTTGTATTCTAATTTCGGAAGTAATTTTGTATTCACCATGCAAAAATTAGGACGCACTCAAGATACGCTGAATGTGGTTTTCGATCAAGTCGGAACACCAACATTTGCGGGGCATTTAGCGGAAGCGATATGGAAAATTATTCCACAATTAAATACGTGGAATGAAGGGGTGCAAATCTATCATTTTTCAAATGAAGGGGTGTGCAGTTGGTACGATTTTGCGGTTGAAATTATGCAACAATCCAATCTGAAATGTCGTGTATGTCCTATCGAAAGCAAGGATTATCCAACGCCTGCACCTCGTCCGTTTTATTCCGTTTTGAACAAAGCAAAAATCAAAAAACGTTTCGGATTATCCATTCCTCATTGGAAAGAGGGACTTTCGGAAATGCTGAAAAATCAGAAATAACATGTAAGGGCGAGCATGCCTCGCCCCTACGAAAATATATCATCATGAACACAACCATCGACCCCATCGTTCTGCAACGTGCACAAGCATGGCTCAACGGAAATTTCGACGCTGAAACCAAAGCACAGGTTCAACATCTCATCGACACGGATCCGACAGAACTTACCGATTCGTTTTATCGCAATTTGGAATTTGGAACCGGCGGATTGCGTGGTATTATGGGCGTTGGAACGAATCGCATGAATACTTACACCGTTGCGATGGCTACGCAAGGTTTGGTGAATTACGTAAAAAAATCGTTTCCGGATGTGCCGCAAATTTCATTTGCAGTGGCTTGCGATTCACGAAACAACAGTCAGAAATTTGCCGAAATCACGGCTGCTGTGATTGCTGCAAATGGCTGTAAATGCTACTTGTTCGAGTCGATGCGTCCGACGCCGGAATTATCTTTTGCCGTTCGTTGTTTAGGTTGTCAATCGGGCGTTGTGATTACAGCTTCACACAATCCGAAAGAATACAACGGCTATAAAGCATATTGGAATGATGGCGCACAACTTATCGAACCGCATGATACAAATGTCATCGGGGAAGTGCTAAAAATCAAAGGTCTCGAAGATGTGAAGATGAGCGGAAACCCTGAATTAATCGAGAAAATCGGCGAAAATATTGATCGGGCTTATCTGAATGAAGTGAAAAAACTTTCGCTTTCTCCACAAGCCATAAAAAATCATGAAGACTTAAAAATTGTTTACACACCTCTTCACGGAACAGGTATTGTGCATGTGCCGAAATTGTTGAAAGAAGTAGGATTTGAAAACGTTGCTGTCGTTGATGAACAGGCTATTCCAAGCGGTGATTTTCCAACGGTGAAATCGCCGAATCCCGAAGAAAAAGCCGCATTGCAGATGGCCATTGATAAAGCGAAAGCCATCGGCGCAACGCTCGTGTTGGCAACCGATCCCGATGCCGATCGTGTGGGCGTGGCCATTCGTAAGGATAACGGCGAATACATGTTGCTTAACGGCAATCAAACCGGCTCGGTTTTGGTGTATTATTTATTGAAGAAATGGAACGAAAATAAATTGTTGACCGGCAAAGAATATATCGTCAAAACCATTGTTACCAGCGAACTTTTGAAAGACATGGCCGAAAAGAATGGCGTAGAATGTTTTGATGTTTTGACCGGTTTCAAATACATTGCAGATATCATTGCCAAAAATGAAGGTAAAAAACGCTTTATTGGTGGCGGCGAAGAAAGTTACGGCTATTTAGTTGGTGAATTTGTTCGTGATAAAGATGCGGTGATTGCGTGTTTGATGATTGCTGAAATGGCTGCGTGGGCTGCGGAACAAGGCAAAACGTTTATTGATATTTTGTCGGATTTGTATGTGGAATACGGTTTTTACAAAGAGGATTTGCTTTCGCTTACGATGAAAGGCAAAACAGGTTTGGAAGAAATTCAACAAATGATGGTGAGTTTGCGAAACCAGCCACCCAAAGAAATCAATGGCTCGAGAGTCGTCCTCATCAAGGATTATCAAGAACAAATTGCAAAAAATTTATTGACAAATACAACTGAAAAAATTAATCTGCCCAAGTCAAATGTATTGCAATTTTTCACGGAAGACGGCAGTAAAATCACGGCTCGTCCGAGTGGAACGGAGCCAAAAATTAAATTCTATTTTGGGGTGAAAGGCGAATTGAAATCCAAAGCTGATTTTGATAATGTCAATGATGTTTTGGCGAAAAAAATTGAACAGATTATTACTTCGATGAAATTGAAATAATCATGAAATTCCTCGTCATACAAACTGCTTCCATTGGCGATGTTGTGCTGATGACGCCGATTTTGGAAAAATTACATCGGTGTTATCCCGACGCAAAAATTGACGTTTGTTTGAAAAAAGGAATTGAGGGTTTGTTTGCGCATCATCCGTTTATACGGAAAGTATTGATTTGGGATAAATCAAATCAGAAATACAAACATTTAATTCAATTGGCCAATGCCATTCGTGATGAGCATTACGATGTTGTTGTGAATGGTCAGCGTTTTGCTGCATCAGGCTTTCTCACCGTATATTCGGGCGCTAAACAAACCATTGGTTTTTCAAAAAATCCATTTTCGTGGTTATTTTCCAAACGCATCAAACATTCGATTTCCAAACGCAATACAATACACGAAGTCGAGCGTAATTTATTACTAATTTCAAGCCTTACAGACAATTCGTCGGCAGACATTAAATTATATCCCTCACAAAAAGACGACGCCAAAATGTCGCCTTACAAAACACAAAAATACATTTGCATTGCACCGACTTCGCTGTGGTTTACCAAACAATTTCCGAAAGAACGCTGGATAGAATTGATTGCTCAATTGGATTCCGATTTACAAATTTATATGCTCGGAAGTCCTGCGGATATGGCCATTTGCGATGAAATCATACAGAAATCCGAACATCAAAAAAGTTTGAATTTAGCGGGTAAATTATCGTTTTTAGAATCGGTCAGTCTGATGCGAGATGCCTACTACAATCTCGTCAACGACTCGGCGCCGCTGCATTTTACGTCGGCCACACATGCCAAAGTGATTGCATTTTTTTGTTCCACCGTGTTGGCATTCGGTTTTGGACCTCGCTCTTCACGTGCTTTTGTGGCGCAGGTTTCCGAAGATTTACCTTGTCGTCCTTGCGGTTTGCACGGACACCGGCAATGCGCGAAAAAACACTTCAAATGTGCCATGGATATTGACTTAAAACCGATCATCAATCTAATTGAAAACGACAAATAGCAATCGTATGAATACCGACATTAAAAACTGTGTAAACATTCTAAAAAACGACGGCACTATGCTTTACCCTACCGACACAATTTGGGGGTTGGGCTGTGATGTGGCCAGTCAAAAAGCCATTGCAAAAATTCTTGGCATCAAACGGATTGCAAATGCACGAAGCATGATTGTTTTGATAGATTCCATCGAACGTTTGGAAGACTGTATTGAGCATGTTCCGCCAATGGCGTATGATTTGCTCGAAGCCGTTGACAAGCCCTTGACGATCGTTTATCCGAAAGCCAAAGGCGCACTGAAAAACATTGCCGCAGAAGACGGCAGCGTGGGTATCCGTATTGTGAAACATCAATTTTGTCAAGAACTTATTCGTGCTCTCAACTCGCCTATCGTTTCCACATCTGCTAATCACACAGGAGAGCTATCTCCCGTAGATTTTCATTCGGTTAATCCCGAAATCATCAGACAAGTTGATTTCGTTGTCAATGCTAAATACGATCATCTCACGGAAGTGAAAGCTTCACGAATGATCAAAATTGATGAAATCGGCATGTTTCAAGTGTTGCGGGACTAAATAGTTTTACCGCAAAACTTCAATTTTTCTAAGTTTTCCGGCAGGTCTGAAACCTAACTCCAAAAGATTATTATAGGTTTCTCCCCACAATAAATTCAAGTCTGTGGGAGCATGTGCATCACTTGATACGGTAACCGGAACATTCATTCTTTTCAAGCGTTTCAGAATATTGACCGAAGGAAAATAATCGTTGTGCCGCTGTTTGTAAATACCTCTTGTATTGACTTCGACAATCACGTTTTTTTGTCTGATTAAATCAATCGTTTCATCCACAAAATAGTTGTACCACCTCTCATCTTCCTGAAAAAAACGACCTTTATTGTTCATCTTTACTTTGTCGAAATGGCCAATAATATCAAGGCTTTCGTTTTCAATCATAAGGTTGGTTTGATGGTAAAACGCTTTTACCGCCTTACGAATATCGCCATCGAAAAATTTGTAAAAACCGCTGTCGTATTGCTCAATGTCCGGGCCATCGGTAAACCACAAATCGTCTGCCGTCCGAACCGGATTTCGTCCTGCAATCAGATGCACCGAACCTAAGATATAATCGAAGTTCCACTGCTTTGCAACTTCCGCCATCGGACGTGTCAGACCGGGAATATATTCAAATTCAAAACTCAACAAAATCTCGATCTGTCCGTCAAATTCACGTTTCAGCGCATTGACTTCAGCGCAATATCTGGGAACATCAGCATGTTTAATGCTAAATCCGTTATCATCGGCAATCGGTGAATGGCTTGTAAAACCAATGGTTTTGAAATTATGCTTAATTGCTTCAAGCACATAATCGCGCAACGGCGCTCTGCCGTCGCAATAGTTGCTGTGGGTGTGGTAATTTGTTTTAATCATGGAGATAGGTGTTTATGGTTAAAGGGTTAAAGGGTAAACGGTAAAGGGTGAACGGTGCTTCGCCCAATCGTAAAGGGTACATACCTAAAATAAGGCGCAGCACCGTTAACCGTTGACCTTTTACCATTAACCATTATTAGTATATTTATCAACAATTGCAGCGCAACAAGTATCGCCCGTAATATTCAACATGGTGCGCAACATATCGAATAAGCGGTCAACAGCGAACAGCAACGGCACTCCGTCAATTGGAATACCGCCGGCAATAAGCACTGCGAACAATGTCAGCGTTGGTCCCGGCACACCGGCCTGACCAATAGCACTTAGGGTAGCCGTAATGATGACTGCCGTGTAAGCGCCTATTGACAAGTCAATGCCATAGAATTGAGCAAAGAAAAACGTGGCCAGCACGTAATAAATCACATTGCCGGTCATGTTGATCGTCGCACCCAACGGCAACACAAACGACACGGTTTCCTTCGACAGTTTCAGTTCACGTTCGGCAGCATCCATGTTGACCGATAGCGTGGCCAACGACGAAGAGGTGGAAAGCGCCACCACCTGCGGCTTAATCATCGCTTTGAGGAATTTCGATACCGGTATGTTTGAAAAGAAGTGAATGAGCAGCAAATAAATGCCCAACCACATAATAAGCAAGGCAACGATGTTTACCCACAAGAGATTGGCTAATTTAGCGAAAATATCAAAGCCCAATGTGCCAACAGCCGATGCCATAAGTGCAAAAACACCCACAGGAGCAGTCCACATCACCACTTTGATACACCAAATCAGCGCATCAAGCAAACCGTCAATCGTTTTAGTGATGAGTTCTTTCTTATCATTAGCAATCGTGCCGATACCAAAACCAAGCAACATCGAAAATACAATAATCTGCAAGATGTTGCCTTCCACCAAAGCGGCAATAGGATTGTCCGGAATAAAACTTTGAATGGTTTGCCAAAAGCCCAATGATGCAGCAGCAGTATGTTCCGCACCTTGACCACCAACAAACTCTTCCACCACTTCGGGCGCTATGCCACTACCCGGCTGAAACCACGCACCCATAACTACAGCGAGCAATCCGGCAATCATAGATGTTACGAAAATAAAGGACAGTGTGATAACAGCAACTTTTCCTGCCTTTTTTGTTGCGCCCAGCGACATAGCGCCGGACAAGATAGAAATAAAAACCAACGGAATGACTAACATTTTGATGAGTTGGATAAAAATGCTCCCCAACGGATCAAACATGCTTGCGCTATCGCCCATGGCATAACCAACCACGCTACCTACCACCATGGCCAACAGGATCAGCACGCCTAAATTTGTTAATGCTTTTTTCATCTTGATATTCATTTTTTTTATTTTACATTTTGTTGTGCAATAGCAATAGACTTGTTGAGTTTGTCCACGAACCATTGTTTATCGGGCAAATCGGTTAAGTATTGCGCCACTTTTATATTTTTTTCATCAAGCATAAGCAATTCGATATGTTCAGTGTTACCTTCACTGCAAAGTAACAAGCCTATAGGCGAATTTTCGTGTGGCTGACAGTCGTATTTCTGCAAATACTTCAAATAAAGTTCCATTTGCCCTTTATGTTTAGGTTGGAATTTGCCAAGTTTCAAATCAATAGCTACAAGGCGATTAAGTTTACGGTGAAAAAACAATAGGTCAAGCGAATAATCAACGCTGTCAATGGGTATGCGTTTTTGCCGTTCTACAAAGGCAAAATCTTGGCCAAGTTCCATAATAAATTGTTCTAAATTATGCACAATGGCATCTTCAAGGTCTTTTTCGGAATAATAACCTGTCAGACCGAAAAAATCAAGAATATAAGAACTTTTGAAAACCAAATCCGGACAGATATTTGTTGCTGTGGTGTTTTGCAAAGTTTGCGCTATTTCATCTTTGGGTTTGGTAGCAATAAGTGTGCGTTCAAACAGCATGCTGTTTTCCTTTTGTCGCAAAGTACGGATACTCCATTTTTCAGCAATGCTCATTTGCTGGTAAAAAAGTCGTTTGGTAGTGTCTTCAATAGAAACAAGTTCGATAAAATGGCTCCAGCTCAATGTTTGCGACAGTGTCGCAAACATTTCTTCGGAATATACTTCGGCAACTTTAATCATACGAGTAAGAGCGGAATAGGTGTAGCCTTTACCAAACTTTTCAGTCAATCTTTGCGACAATGTCGCAAGAATTTGCTGTCCGTAATCCGAATAAGTTTCATATTGAATTTCAGTAATGATATGATTTCCAATAGCCCAATACAAACGGCTGATTGTCGTGTTAAGATATACGGCCACTTGTCTGCCTGTCTGTTCAATCAAGCGCTCAATACCCTGCAAGAGGCTACTGCTGTTATCATTTATATTTGCTAATTCCATGCGGTGGGATTTAGATTTATAAGTAAATATTTTATTCTATTTTTTTGACCTTAAAACGTGGTTAGTTCTTCAAATAATTCAATAGCGACACGGTCTGTAAGCGATGCGATAAAATCAACAACGGCTTGAATATAATCTTCTCGTTTGGTTAAATCGTACAATATCTCATTCTGAAATTTACTGTCTTTTTCCCAACGCATTTGCAAGGTGTAATATTTCAACCAACGCAAAAAAGCAGTCGATAACTTTGGATGAATATTCGCTGAATTTTCAATAGTTTCAATAGTTCCCACACCATCATACAATTCCGACAAGGTATCGTAAATCGTATTAATAATAAGTTTTGCATACTTGACATAATTCTGCAAACGCTTATGTTTGTAGATGTATTTGTAGTTAAATTCCTTGACTTGATTCATTAAAAGCACAAATTCATCCGATAATTTTATGCCTTCCTCCGGCGAACTATGTTCACATAAATCCACCACGAAATTATGCATCAACGTTGTATTATTGAGATGTTTAATCCTTGCATGACCAAGAATATCACGAAATTCAGAGAGTTGTTCCGCATTCAAAATCTTCATTCGCAACGCATCTTCAATATCACGTCCGAGATACGAAATTTTATCGGAAATTTTCACCACACAACCTTCCCACGTGTATGGCGGTTGACTTCCGGGTTGCCGGATTTCATTCAAATTAAGGTTTGCACTTCTCGGCTTAATCGAACGTTCATCAACTTCGCCGCAATGGGAAACAATGCCGTCACGCACGGCATACGTGAGATTAAGATTCAAAAGTTTAGCGTCCGAATTTTCCAAAAGTTCGATTTTATCAATCACTCGCAACGAATTGCGCTCGTGCCAAAAATTATCGTGAAGTTCGTTTCCAACAATTTCTTTCAAAATCACTTCTCCGGAATGCCCGAACGGCGCATGGCCCAAATCATGGCCAATGGCAATCGCATTGGTCAATTCCGTGTTTAATCCGAGGTATTCCGAAATCGTATAACTCACTGCGGTTACGTGATTCACATGCTCGATGCGTGTACAAACATTTTCATCTTTCGGGCTAAAAAACACTTGGGTTTTATGTTTCAATCGACGATAAGCCGTACAGTGCAAAATGCGGTTATAATCACGTGTAAAATCGGTGCGAATCTCGCCGACCTTAGTCTCTATCGGCGTTTGACGAGCAATGGATTCCGACCATTTCGGATTGTTTGCTTGTATGGCAACGTGTTGAAATTTCTTCATATTAACTTCCTGCTTTTTTGAACTTATATCCCTGTTTTGTTAAAATATCACAAACTTTATCACGAACATCGCCTTGAATAATGATTTCGCCGTCTTTCGCCGTTCCGCCGACACCGCATTTTGTTTTAAGTTCTTTCGCTAATGTCTGCAAATCATCGTCAGTACCAACGAAATTTTTTATCACAACGGCTGTTTTTCCGCCACGATGTTTGGTTTCACGATGCACACGCAAATCCTGCAGGGCAGGCGATAAGGTTTCGACAATTTCGTCATCATTGAATCTAAAATTTGGGTTGGTAGAGAAAACAATATCCATTTTTTTTGTAGGTTTTGTGTAGGGGCGTTGCATGCAACGCCCCTACATTATGATATTTAACGATTTGGGGTGAACGGTAACGGTGATTTCACGGGGCATCCAGACTGTTTCGCCATCAATATTGATCCAATTTGGATTTTTTTGTTTAATTTTAATTTTCGATGTTTTATAGATTTCACAATAGTTTGAACGATGTATAACATTTCTCAAAAATCGCACGGTTTCAATCGGACTCCAAAATAGATTCGGTTTTTTCAAAACAACAACATCCATCAAACCGTCCGACAATTCCGCATTTGGAGCGATCTGAAACCCATAACCAAATTGGTTGCTGTTGGCAAAATTAATCATCAAGGCTCTCAATTTTAATTTCTGTCCGTTAAAATTTAATTTATATTTTTTTGGATGATATAGCAAATATTTTCCAATGGCAATCTCGGAATATCTAATCAGACCACGGTTTTTACTCTTATTGAATTGTTCAGCGACTTCCGCATCAAACCCCATGCCTGCGATACTAATGCAAGGAGTTTCATTGACCGTCAACGTGTCAATCGCCTGAACAATGCCATTTTGCAGGCGTTGCAAGGCATCTTTCATATTCAAAGGAAGTCCCAAATGCCGTGCCAATCCATTACCCGAACCGCTTGGAACAATGCCCAAAACTTTATCGGTATGAATAAGTGCTTTCGCAATATCATTCACCGAGCCATCGCCACCCACAGCAACAATAATATCGCACGTTTTCATTGCCTCCAAAGCCAAGCGGGTTCCGTCTTTCGGGGCTTGCGTGTAAAAAATCCGCACAGCAAAACGTGAGGCATCGAAACTTGATGTTATAGTTTGTTCAATGCCCGCCTGCTTTCCGATTCCGGAGATCGGGTTGATGATAAAGGCGATATTTTTTTGAGTTTGCATTTTGCAAAGATACGAAAAATATCCTAAATAGTCGCCCCTTAACAACCAATTTTCACTACTTGAAATTTAAAAAATAATCGACATAAAAATTCAAAAAATATTTTTTGAATTTCTTTTGAGAG
>QMCD01001665.1_pt1 | contig 13200 bp, 13 predicted proteins | sample 1821841 | NCBI WGS metagenome assembly QMCD01 (sample SAMN01991225, study PRJNA193472) | Termite gut metagenome, whole genome shotgun sequencing project. | isolation source: worker | host: Macrotermes natalensis | reverse complement strand
GCCGGAGCCGGGGCAGGGGCCGCAGCGGGCTGCGCGCATGCTGTCAGGAGCATGCAGGCTACGAGAACGATAGCGAGAAGAGCTGTGGTTTTTTTCATGAAGTGTTTCCTCCGTTTCAATATAGTATTTTATTCTCCTCTGGGTATAAACCTTGAACATCCGTCATTTTATCCCTGACGCCAGCTGCATAATACGTTCTTCCGTCAGGGCGCTGTCGTTTTCTAAAACATCCATCAGCCTCCCTTCATATATGATCATGACGCGGTCACAGGATGCCAGCAATTCCGGCAGCTCGGACGATACAAGAATGATCGCCTTGCCTTTTGAGACGATATCGCGAAGCAGCGCGTGGATTTCGGCTTTAGCGCCTACGTCCACCCCGCGCGTAGGTTCGTCAATCAAAAGGATGTCCGGGTCGTCCGAAAGCCACATGGACAATAAGACTTTTTGCTGGTTGCCGCCCGATAGGTTCATAGTTTTTTGCTTAACGCCGGAACACTTGATACGCATTGCGCTAACGTAACGCTCCGCATTCTCGGCAATTTTGCGATAGCGGATGATGCCGTTTTGCTCGTACTTCCTAGCCGAAGCCGCCGCGATATTCGTTTTCACGTCGAGGCCGAGAAACAGGCCAAGCTGCTTGCGCTCCTTCGTAATATAGGCCATCTTATGCCGTTTCGCCACGATGGGGCTGCTGATATCGACTTGCGCGCCGTCGAGCCGGATCGTACCGCCAGTACGCCCGCGCCAGCCGTACAGCGTTTCCAGTATTTCCGTCCTGCCCGAGCCTTCGAGACCGGCGATGCCCAGTATTTCTCCGCGGTGTAGCTGGAAGCTTACAGCTTGAACCTGTTTGCCGGAGGAGAGCGCCTGAGCGTCGAGAATTACGCCGCCCTTTGACGATGCGCCCGTCCGATAATTTGTTTCGACGTCGCGGCCCACCATATAGCGCACGAGCATATCCTTCGTCGTATTCTCGTCACGCGGGAAAGTGACGACGTGCTCGCCGTCTTTCAAGACTGTAATCGTATCCGCGAGCTCCCGCACCTCGTCCAAGCGGTGAGAGATGTATATGATTGTAATTCCTTTTTCCTTCATATGTCCGATCAGCTCGTATAGCTTCTGAACTTCGACTTCGGTCAACGCGGACGTCGGTTCATCCAGGATAACGACGCGGGCGCTTTCGTTGATCAGCCGCGCAATTTCGACCATTTGCTGTGAGCCTAGGCTGATATCCTTCATAACGCTGCGCTCGTCGATATACGTTAGGCCGCACGTATCGAGCACCGCGCGCGCATTCTCGTATAGCCGCTTGTAGTCGATAATGCCGCGCTTTTTGGGCATATTGTTGCAAAAGAGATTGCTAGCTACGTCGAGGTGCACAAAATTGCTCAGTTCTTGATACACCACGCCAATTCCGGCTTTTTTCGCCTGCTGCGGATTGGAAAAACGAATCGGCTTTTCGAAAAGATACGCCTTGCCTTCGTCTATAGAATTAACGCCCGCGAGTATTTTGATCAGCGTCGATTTGCCCGCGCCGTTTTCGCCGACGAGGCAATGCACCTGTCCGCTCATAATTTCAAAGGATACGTCGTTGAGCGCCTTTACGCCCGGAAATATCTTACCGACGCGCTCGAAACGGATGGCTATTTCGCCCATGATGCCCCTCCCCTATTTCGCGCGAAGCTTTTTTTGCTTGTTGAACTGATCGAGCGCGACTGCCAGCACGAGGATTGCGCCCGTTATTACTTTTGTATAGCTTGGATTTAGATATAGCAGAACGATGGCGTTATTGACGATCTGCATCATGATTACGCCCATGACCGCGCCGATAAGCGAACCCTCGCCGCCGTCCATTGAGACGCCTCCGACCAGCAGCCCGACTACGTTCCTGAACTCTAAGCCTTCGCCGGCGTTCTGCGACGCGCTGCCCAGGCGAGCCGCCAGTACGAGCCCGGCGAAAGCCGCGACGACCCCCGTAATCGTGTAAGAGATGTAGATGAATTTATCGTTGTCGATACCCGCAAGCCGCGCGGAAACCTTGTTCGATCCGATATAGTAGGCATTATGAAAGAAGCTTGTGTATTTAATCAACAAAATGCCTACAATAATGATGATAAACATGTAGATTATAGTGATTGGAATACCCATCGGCTCAACGCGGCCAAAAGCGACGAAGTCCTTGGGAAGATTTGCAACCGTACCGCCTATTACGACCAGCGCCGCCCCGCTATAGGCCATCCACGTGCCCAGCGTCGCGACGAGCGGGGTAACCTTTAGCTTGTTGATTATGACCGCGTTCAAGAATCCCAGAAAACCGCCAAGAGCCAAGCCGATGAGGATGCCGACAATGCCGGAAGCGCCCGCGTTCATCGCCAGGGCGGACACCGCGCCCGTAAGGCAGAGCACCGAGCCGACGGAAAAGTCGATATTTCCCGCGATTAGCGAAATAGCCATAGGAATGGCGATCATCATATCCACGCTCATGCCTTGCATCAGAACGCGAATATTGCCTGTCGTGGCAAAGTTGGACGTTTGCGACATCAGCGCTATGACCATCAGCGCGATCAAAAGCGCCAGCGACAGCTCCCTTGTGCGCAGTATTTTACCGAACACCGCGCCGATCGAATTTCGTTTGTCGACTTTTTCCATATTCTCCTCCATTATTATCCCATTAGCTCAATATAAATTAAAGCAATCACACAATATGCATTCGGGTGCACGTTCTGGGTAAAAATTATTCCGCTCGATTCCTCCTCTTTAGATTAATCCGTATTAACCGCTAAAGACATTCGCTGGTTAAAATCGATAGCCCCGTATACTGGACGGCGGGCGGCGTCTCGCCCAAATAGAGATAGTTAAACATTGTTTTGAGCGCGGCGTATGAAAAATGTGAGGGATTCTGCTCGATGATCACTTTTAAATAGCCCTGTTTCATCAAATCCGAGGCCATTTGAGAAATATCGAAGCCGACTACGACGATATCCTGTACGCCAAGATCTCTAAGCACCTCGCCAGCTATATAGGAATTGGCGTCCGTGCAAAATATGCCTTGAATGGATTCATTCGTTACGAGCGTCTTTACTAGCTCGTAATAAAGCGCGGGGTTGGACGGTATATTCAGGTGCGTAACGTTGATGTTGGGATAGTGCTCGCGTATTCTGTCCATAAAGCCATGAATACGCTCGACGGTTTGTAAGTGTTCGTTGCTGTCGGAGACGATGGCGGCGTTGCCGTGCTTGCCGATATAATTCGCAAGTATCTGTGCGCCTATGCGGCCGGATTTGTAAGCGTCCGGGCCGATATAGCATAAACGCTTTGTTGAGGTTGCGTCCGAGCCGAACGTGATAACAGGCTTGCCCATGCTCACGAGCTCGTCTATAGAAGGGTTTAATTGCGAGCGGCTCATGGGCTGAATGATCAGCCCGTCGACAGTATTATCTTCTATGATAGCTTTAATAGCGTCCACCTGGTGCTGCGGATCGCGGTCGAACACCTTATGGAACTCGATGGAAAGGCCAAAATCGCGCAGTTCCTCAGCGCATTGCACGAAGCCCTTTTCCACCTCGGGGAAGTATGTTTTGGTCGTTTCGGCGTAGAGTATAGCAATGCGCGTGCTCTTGCTTTTGGATAGCGTGGACGCGATAATATTGCGCTGATAATTCAGCTCCTCTGCGGCGCGCATGACAACCGCGCGGGTTTTTTCGCCCACGGTTTCTTTGCCGCTCATGACCTTTTTAACGGTCCGAAGCGCATATCCGGATCGCTTTGCGACATCTTTCAGCGTCGCTCTCGAACGCTCCATGCCTTACCTCGCCTGTTGTAGAAATTATCGCGTGCCCTCGAATGCACATTCTTATCAAAAATAAAAGCGTTTTGAATTAATTGCATCTATCAACCGATTGTCTTTTTGCCGTCCTCGTGGCCGTTTCCATTGAATATGCTCATTATAGGCGCAACTCGACCGTATGTCAACTGGTTTTTTGACTATATTGTGAAAGCGATTTATCCTGCGTATTGACTTTCCGTCATTCGGGCCATATACTATGCATACGGGTGCACGAATTATTCCGGCTCAAACCGTTCCATAAAACGGCCGCAAACAATCGCCATCGCTTCACGACAAAACAACGCAAAAAGGAGGAGAATCTTGAACACGGAGCTTCTACAAAAATTAGGCAACATGGATCAGCTGGCCGGTATACGGGAAACCGAGCTCCGCTGCGGTTCCGGAAAAGGGCTGACGCTGCTCGAACTCTACAATGCCGCCGGAATACGCCTGACAGTCGTGCCCGATAGATGCATGGATATATATGATTTTTCATATAAAGGCGTCAATTTCTCATTTCATTCAAAAAACGGGCTTCACGCCAATAACAATCCGGCGGAGGACGAATTCTTTCACCGTTGGCCCGGCGGCATGCTAACAACGTGCGGGCTTGCAAATGTTGGCGCGGCTTGTATCGACGACGGCGTCCATCCGACTCACGGCCGTATCGGCAGCGCTCCCGCGCGATACATTTCGGTTCAAGAAAGCTGGCAAAACGGAGAATATAGGCTCTCGGTAAGCGGAAATATGGAGGAAACACGGCTTTATGGTCGAAAATTGAGCTTACAGCGAACGATTTCGCTCGGTTTTTATAGCAAAACGGTCGAAATTGAAGATATAATTTCTAACGAAAGCGTTTTGGACGAAGAATATATGCTGCTTTATCACTTCAATTTTGGCTATCCGCTGTTAGATTTGGGAAGCAAAGTCGTTTGTTCGGGCAAAGATATGAAGCCGCAAAGCACATTCTCCGATGAACCGGGCAAGATTTGCGCGCCCGGAGAGACGCCGCCGCACCAGACCTTTCTCTATTTGTCAAAAACGGTTACTCGCGCGGCAGTTATCAATCCCGGCCTGGAAATGGGCGGGTTTATCGAGTACGAGGGCGCGAATCTGCCGTATATGCTCGAGTGGAAAAACCTTATGCCGCACGAATACGTCGTGGCTTTGGAACCGTGTAACTGTATCGGGCTTGGCCGCGCGAAGGAACGTGAAAACGGTACTCTTGCAAAGCTGCCCGCGTATAGTTCTATCACAAACCGCCTGAAGCTTGGCGCGCTGGACGGAAGCGATATATCCAATATACGCAGTTATTTAGAACATTAGGGAGATAATAACGTATGCTGTACATCGGCCTCGATATCGGCACGACCGGCGCGAAAGCCTTGCTGGTAGACGAAAAAGGGACGGCGCTGGATAGAGGATATGCCGGCTATAGCTTGATTTCCGACGGGGCGCGCGTCGAGCAGCGCGCCGACGACTGGACGGAGTGCGGCGCGAATGCCATACGCCAAGTACTTTTGAACAGGGACGCTTCACAAATTGCCGCCGTAGCTCTTTCGACGCAAGGCGCGAGCACAGTGGCCGTAGACGCCGCGAATCGCCCCATCGGCAACGCCTTGACATGGATGGATACCCGCGCGGCGCAGGAGGCCAAAGAGCTTGGCGCGGCGCTTGGCGACGAGTATATCTACCGCAGCACCGGCTGGCGTATTAACCCCGCGCTTGACGCCGCGAAAATCATGTATATGAAGCGTTCCGGCTCCTACGGCAGCGCTAGGCGCTTTCTCTCCACTCTGGAATATATGAATCTATTCTTGACGGGGAATCCCGTTTGCGATCCGACAAACTCGTGCATGAGGCAAATGTATAATATTACCGAAGGCGGCTACGACGCGCGTATTTTAGACGCCGCGGGTATTGAGCAAAGCGAGCTTCCCGACATTGTCCCGACAGGCGCGCTCGTCGGACGCGTTACGCAGCAGGCTTCGGCTGCAACCGGCCTCGTAAAGGGAACGCCGGTATACAACGGCGCGCACGACCAATACTGCGCTTCGCTGGGCGCGGCGTCTTCGAATATAGGGGATTTGCTCCTGTCCGCTGGAACCACATGGGTCGTCATGGGTATTGGCGATAAGCCTCTATTCACCGATACATATATCGCGCCGGGCGTACATCCGATTCCGGGCCTATACGGCGTCATGGCGTCGCTCGTCGGCAGCGGCGCGTCCTTGCAATGGTTCAAGGATCGTTTCATAGGCGAGGATTTTGACGAAATCAACAAACAGGTTTCAATCCGCGCCGAAAAAATGCAGGATCTATTCTTCTACCCCTATCTATCCGGCGCGCATTATCCAGAGTGGCTCTTGGACGCCAGAGGCACATTCTCCGGCATCGCGCTGGAACACGATAAATTCGATTTTGCCCGGGCAATTATGGAAGCCGCCGCTTTTAGCGTACGCCGCGCCGTGGAGGATTTTTCGGGCAATGGGTTTTCCCCTAAAACGCTAAGGGTTATGGGCGGAGCGGCAAATAGCGCCGTATGGTGCTCCCTGATTGCGGCCGCGCTCGATATACCCGTGGAGGTATGCGATCAAAAAGAAGCTTGCGCCCTTGGCGCGGCGATCATCGCCGCGACAGGCGACGGAGCGTATGAAAGCTTTCACGGCGCGGTGGAGGCTATGGCCGGAAAAGCGCGGCTCGCGCCTCAGTCTTTGGAGCTTAGCGCGATTCTAGGGGCGAAATACGCAAAATATCGCCGTATGTGGGACGGCATCGCGCGATACTATCAATAACATTCAGCAGCAAGGAGGGCGCATGATGTCCCTATTCGAGTACAAATCCGTCGATAAGTATTTTTACGAGCGGGAAATCAAGGACTTTCTGCCCGAGCGCATTATCGACGCGCATACGCACGTTTATTCGCGGCTGAACCGTGACCCCGCCTATAAAGAGAGCCTCGCGAACAGGTCGCAAAACTGGCCGACGCTCGTCGCGAGCGAAAATCCGATAGAGGATCTCGACGAGACATATCGCTTAATGTTTCCCGGGAAAAAAGTTACGCCGGTCATATTCGGCATGCCCGGCTTTCAGTATTCCGTATCCAAGAGCAACGCATATATCTCCCAAGCCGCAAAAAACGCAGGATATCCGGCGCTCGTGCTGGCCTATCCCGCCCAAAGCGCGGCTGAATTCGAGGCGGAGCTTCTTGGCGGCGGCTTCAAGGGCGCGAAGGTCTATCTCGACTACGCGCCGGCCTATATACCCGGCAACGAGGTCAGAATCTTCGATTTTGCCCCGCACCACCAGCTCGAAGTACTGGATCGGCACGGGCTTGTATTGATGCTGCATATTCCGCGGCCACGGCGGCTGAACGATCCTGTCAACATAGAGCAAATGCTTGAAATCGACAGGCGCTATCCCAATATCAAGCTAATCATCGCGCATATCGGGCGCGCCTACGCCCCGGAGGATCTTGGCGGCGCGCTGGAGCGCCTTAAGCCTAGCCGCATGACATTCGATTTCTCGGCGAACACGAATCAGCAGATATTCGAGGCGGCGCTTGCAACGATTGGCGCGCGGCGGCTAATATTCGGTTCGGATCTGCCCATCACCAGGATGCGCATGAAGCGTATCGTTGAAAACGGCGTTTATATAAATATCGTCCGCAAAGGCAGCTACGGAGACGTCTCGGACGACCCGCACATGCGGGAGACGGAAGGGGCTCAGGCCGACGCGCTGTCGTTCTTTTTATACGAAGAGATCGCAGCTATGCGGCGGGCCTGTAATGCCGCGGGAATAGGCGGAGGCGATGTTGACGCGATGTTCTTCGGCAACGCGGCGAAGCTATTTTTTTAATCACAATAAATGGAGAAGCAGAATGGAATTCAAGATTAACTGGGAGGCAGACGCAGCATGAGCAAAGTAAAAATAAGGACGCCATTTTTCGAAACCAGCGTAAAGTGCTATATTTATGGCGACGCAGTGCTTGAAATGGCTAAAGCCGCGGACGCGGCGTCGGTCAAATATGATGTGGACGTACTGTTTATCGTTCCGTTGCTCGAAATACGCCGCGTACGGGAGCAGTGTCCAAACCTGATTATCGCCGCGCCATACATGGATACGCTCCGTCCGGGCCGAGGCATGGCGTCCATTTTGCCGGAGGCGCTTAAAGACGCGGGCGCGCAAGGCGTAGTCATCAACCATTGCGAGCGCCCCATGACGTTGACGCAAATCAAAAAGACCATCGATCGGGCGAACGAGCTGGACATGTTCTCGTTCGTATGCGCGGATACCATAGACGAGGCGAAAGCCGTCGCCCAGTTGCATCCGGACATCATTAACCCGGAGCCCTCCGAGCTTATCGGCAGCGGCCAGGCGAGCGACATGGGCTATGTTATGGAAGCTATCCGCGCCGTCAAAGCGATCGATCCTGGGATACTGGTCGAACAGGCGGCGGGCATCACAACCGCGCAGCAAATCTATGATTTCATCATGGCCGGTTCGGAGGCGGCGGGGGCGGCAAGCGGCCTTATTTCTTCACCGGATCCTCACGCCTTGCTCGACGAAATGGTGCGCTATGTAAAAAAGGCGAGAGAAGACCTAATCGCGCTCGGCAGGCTAAATGCTTGATTCAAACTCAGGAGGTTACAAATGGTATACAGAGAATCGTTCAAGGTACAATCCAATCATAGGACGCCCACCTTTCACAACGTCACCGATAAGGTGAAGGAAATAATCGCGCGCTCAGGTATAAAAGACGGTATCGTCGTAGTCTATTCGCGCCATACGACCTGTTGCGTCATAACGGAGGAAGAGGCGTTTGACGTGTCTATGACGGGCCTGAAAACGCTTCAGCAAGACTTTGTCGAAGCTTTCGAAAGCTTTATGCCCGTTTGCCGCAAGGAGGGCATGTATCTGCATCCCGGCCCGAAAGCGCTTGCTTTCGCGGCGGAGCACGGCGAGGACGCGCGGGGCTGCCATAACACCGACGCGCATCTGCGTTCTTCGCTTGTCGGCAGAAGCGAAACGATCGTATTGGCCGATGGCGCTATGGATCTCGGCGAATACGGGTTTATCTATTTTATCGATTTCGACCAGACGCGGGCTAGAGAGCGCACCGTCCAGGTTCAAATACTAGGGGAGTGAAACGGATAGTCAAACGCGTAGCTATCCCATGCTTCATAACATGACTCGCCATGACAGGTTATTTGCGGTATAATATCCGCTAGGGTGATTTGCATGGCGGACAATAGATTGTTTCAAACGCTATTCATACTTTTGGAAAAAGGCGGCGCTACGGCCCCAGAATTGGCCAGACGTTTTGAAGTGTCCGTGCGGACGATTTATCGGGATATCGACATTCTCAGCTCGGTCGGTATCCCTGTTTATACAACGCGAGGCAAAGGCGGCGGTATCTTCATACAGGAGAACTTTGTACTCAATAAATCCTTGCTCTCGGAACAGGAGCAGAAACAAATACTATTATCCTTACAAGGATTAAGCATTCTTGACGAAGAGAATACGAGCGCGCTTCTATCTAAGCTTGGCGGAATCTTTCAAAAGCAAAATATGAATTGGATTGAAATGGACTTTTCCGAATGGAGCAGAAAAAACGAGGACATATTTCATAAGCTGCAAAGCGCCATATTCAAGAGCAAGATTATTGACTTCACATATCACAGCGGCAAAGGAGAACGCGAAACCAGAAGCGCCGAACCCTTAAAGCTGGTTTTTAAAAGCAGAGATTGGTATCTGTACGCTTTTTGCCAAACAAGACAAGATTACCGTATGTTCAAGCTAAATCGTATAAAGAATCTGCAAATCACGGAGCGGGATTTTTCGCGCGCCGCGCCGGAAAAAGTGTTCAAAAGCGATAGCCGCTGTTCAGAAGAAGCTGTCGCATTATCCCTACTTTTTCAAAAAGAGATGGCATATCGCATTTATGATGAATTTGAAGAAGTGATAGAAAACAAAGACGGGAATTACTTTGTCAATATCGCATTGCCAAATAACGAGAGCCTGTATCGTTTTCTATTATCCTTCGGCGACGGCGTTGAAATCTTGGCGCCGCATCATATTCGTAAAACAATGATCGCAAAGATCGACGCTATGAAAAACAAATACAATACCTGACACAGGGTTGCATGTTATGCTTGATACAATGAGATAAAACAGGAAACGAGGCCATTGTATGAAGCATGAATGGAAAAAACACGAGATAGACCTTTACGAAGCTAAGGCCACGCCGCAAATTATCACCGTCCCCCGTCAGAGATTTATAATGATTAAGGGCGAGGGGAATCCGAATGGTGAAGATTTTCCGGAGCGGGTAGGCGTACTGTACTCCTTGGCTTATCCTATCAAATTCAGCTTCAAGACGTTATATAAAAAAAGCGAAGCACAACGCGCTTCGTATGAATACGGCGATTACAGCGTATATCCGCTCGAAGGCGTTTGGACGACGTCCAACAAAGACGATCCGCTCGATAAGGCTTGTTTTCTATACACTATAATGATACGGCAGCCCGACTATATTACAAAGGAAATGTTTGAATCGGCGCGTACGCTGACGGCTAAGAAAAAGCCTCACCCATTGTTGGACGACGTCGTCTTTGACGCCATGGAAGACGGCAAGAGCGTTCAAATGCTGCATATTGGTTCGTTTGATGACGAGCCCGCGTCGTTTGCGAAGATGGATGCTTTCGCGATGGAGAATGGATTAGAGCGGCTAAACCGGTATCACCGTGAAATCTACTTGGGCGACGCTAGGAAGACCGCGCCGGAAAAGAGACGCACGATTTTACGTTATCAGGTCAAATAATACGAGGGGGAGCGCACTGCTATTTATATATTTCGATTAAATGAAATACACCGGGTTCGGAGCCTACATACAATTCATATATGACAGATAGGAAATATCTACACTGACGATGAAAGAAGAGGAATTTGTGCAGAGAGTAATAGAGAATTTTGTACCGCGAGGCGGTAAACACTGCATTACCAACTCGCTGAAACAGATATTTGAGTTTTACGGCTATCCGATATCGGAAGAGATGCTTTTCGGTATCGGCGAGGGGCTGGACTTTACCTATATCAACCTTGCTGGCGCGCCTATGGTATCCGGGCGCGTTAAGGTTGGCGAATTTGAGGCCGCTCTTTCAAAAAGGCTGGGTATTTCAATACGCGTACGGCAAAGCAAGGACTATATTAGCGCTTTCCATAGGGCGAAGGAAATGCTAGATTCGAATAAACCCGTATTGGTTTATGTGGATATGCCTTATTTGGACTATTTGGGCATGGACGAAGCCAGTCATTTCGGCGGGCATTCCATAGTACTGTTTGGATATGACGATGAAAAAGAATGCTTTTTCGTCAGCGAACGCGATAATTCAGACTATCCGATCCGAACGCCGGGCGGCCCTATCAGCGAAGATTATCACCTCGTGTCGTATGCCCAAATGCAAAAAGCGCGCAGCAGCAATCACAGGCCGTTCCCCGCAAATAACAAATATCTTGAATTTGACTTTTCAGGCTTCCGAGGCATTCCAAAAGATACCATTGTCTCGTCGATTATCGCAACATGCGAGAGGATGTTGAATCCGCCGGCAAACCTAAAAGGTATAAACGGAATCGCGAAGTTTTCAAAGGAAGTTATAAAGTGGGGCAAATTCGATAGGGAGAAGCTAAAACGCACGGGGGCAACCAATTACTTTCAAATTAACGCCGACGGCGGGACGGGCGGCGGGATTTTCCGAAGGCTATTTGGCGGCTTTTTGATAGAATCGGCGCCGCTCGTTCAAAACGCTGCCGCCCTTAAAGTTGGGCAAGGATTTATTGTGCTAGCTTCTATATGGGATACGCTAGCGCAAGAAATGTGGCATTTGCACGAAACAGGCGAGGCATCTTTACTGGACAATATGTCGGCAATCATAGCGCAGAATTACGATATGGAGGAACGGCTGCTTATAAGGCTGCAACGGGAATTTCAAGCAACGAACTAATTAACCGATGATTAATACATTGTAGGGGACGATGGCCTCGAAGATGTTCTCGCGCCCCGAAGGGGTGCAATCGTCCCGGTCACTATCTGCGGGCGGATTACCATCCGCCCCTACAGTGATTGCGCATTAATCAGCGTTTACCTAATGTACAGCAAAAAGCGTTGCTTTTTCTGTAGACTGGAGCGTAATATATGGCTGGAAGACCGGATCTGAATATGAGCTTAGATGGCATGACTTTTCAAAACTTTTACTTCTTAAAAGAAGAGTTAATTGGGTTTTGCCGGCAAGAAGGGCTACAGGACGCTGGCAGCAAGGCCGAATTGGCAGAACGAATATCACATTTCTTTCATTCGAGATTACTTTGCCAACAATGAGGGCAAAAACCTCGAAGACGCGATACGATGTTGGAAGCATATAAAAAAACAACCCTAGAAGCGGCTAAACTTCTAGGGTTTTGGTTTGGTGGGAACAATTGGGCTCGAACCAATGACCCCCTGCTTGTAAGGCAAATAAATACCAATTTGCAGGAACACGCATATTCGGTTTATGCCCTAAAACAGGCACTTTCCGAACACAGGCATTCCCATCTGCGTGAATAAAAAGTTGCCGAAAAGTTGCCGAAAAGTTGCCGAGTAATCAGTTCCTCGCAATCCCGGCATTCGCCCACATAACGCACTCCTCAAGCTTGGTCATAGCCAAGCTCTTTTCCCGGCTGTCCGGACACAGGCCGTCAATGAGGTACGCAAGTTTCTTTGCCTCGCTGCGAATCTCCTCGTAGCGTGCAGGCTGGTCGCCCTTGGGCGCGTGGTAGGTGAAGGCGTTCTCAATCTGCGGATTCATTTTAGTATTGCCCCTTTATCGACGGGTTATTGCCATTGCAATAGACCAGCACCGTCGAAAGCCCTACGCCGATCGCGCCGACTATCCAAGGCATTTCGACGCCAGCGGCGGCCCCCGCGTTTACAACGGCGGTATAGACCGCCGACACCATGCCGACCCAAAAGATCGGGCTTTTCGTCCTTGACTGAGTTTGAATTTCCATAATGATGCCTCCGTTTTTTATTTTAGCGGCTCTCGATCATGTATGCATCAAGCTCCGCTAATTGCTTTGTTACATTTCCGTTTGCGCCTTGCTGATGCAATCCGTCCAAGCAGGCAAGCAGCGCCTTAAGAATATGCTCTACGTCCTCTTTTCTGTGCGCCATCTGCTTTTCAAGCTTTTCAAGGCGCATAAGGAGCCTAAACGCTCCAAAGAGGAACGCCCCTACAACGGCTGCGGCCCCCAGCCAGCCAGCAAGCGCGCCAATATCAACAACCATCACTCCACCGCCTTCAAATAGTTCGAAGTACACCAGCCAATCGTGCCGC
>QMCD01004259.1_pt1 | contig 13201 bp, 11 predicted proteins | sample 1821841 | NCBI WGS metagenome assembly QMCD01 (sample SAMN01991225, study PRJNA193472) | Termite gut metagenome, whole genome shotgun sequencing project. | isolation source: worker | host: Macrotermes natalensis | reverse complement strand
CTCATCGCTATAAACTGCCTACCGGCGACTGCTTACTGCCAACCTGTAACTTGTTTCTTGTTACATGCAAAAATGTATTTATCTTTGTAAGATATTTCTGAATAAAAAATGGAGAGTGAATCGTTTGGTGATTTGGTGATTTGGTGATTTGATGATTTGATGATTTGGTGATTTGGTGATTTGGTGATTTGGTGATTTGATGATTTGATGATTTGATGATTTGGTGATTTGTTGATTTGTTGATTTGTTGATTTGCTTATTTGATGATTTGATGATTTGATGATTTGGTGATGAAAATCGCTTCACGTCTAACGCTTAACTCTTAGTTCTTAACTCTTAGTTCTTAACTTGTTTTTTGATACGCTGTTTCCTGTGCATAGGCCGGAGTCGGCAGGGCCAAGGCTTTGTCGAGCGCGCCTTTTTTGGTTTGGTAAACAACTCCTTTTTCGGAGTACAGCATAGGTGCTATTTACACGAAGATAGTACTTTCTACAATCGTTTACTTTTTAACTGATGGCTTTTTGCCTGCTGTCGGTCGCCGCTGGGCCGGTACACTCGACTATCAGGGTACCAACGGCAACTACTGGACGAGTACGCAGGCTAGCAATACTATCGCTGACGACTGGTTCTTCGACAGTGGCCGCAGCTACCTGGTCCCCGCGAACCATAGTAAGGCCAACGGCTTTAGTGTGCGTTGTGTGAAATAAGAAATCTAAACACAGGAGGCAGTTTTTTTAGACTTTGAGACCGTGAGAATGAATGATTTGGTGATTTGGTGATTTGCTTATTTGTTTATTTGGTGATTTGTTGATTTGTTGATTTGTTGATTTGTTGATTTGTTGATTTGATGATTTGATGATTTGATGATTTGGTGATGAAAATCGCTTAACGCTTCACGTCTAACGCTTAACTTGTAACTCTTAACTCTTAGTTCTTAACTCTTAGTTCTTAACTTGTTTTTTGATACGCTGTTTCCTGTGCATAGGCCGGAGTCGGCAGGGCCAAGGCTTTGTCGAGCGTGCCTTTTTTGGTTTGGTAAACAACTCCTTTTTTGGAGTACAGCAATAGGTGCTATTTACACGAAGATAGTACTTTCTACAATCGTTTACTTTTTAACTGATGGCTTTTTGCCTGCTGTCGGCTACCGCAATATTAATGGTGCGCTCACCAATCAGGGTACCAACGGCATCTACTGGACGTCTTCGCAGGCGAGTAATACTACCGCCGGCAACTGGCAGTTCAACAGTGGCAACAGCTTCTTGAACCCCGCTAACAATAAGGCCAACGGCTTTAGTGTGCGTTGTGTGAAATAAGAAATCTAAACACAGGAGGCAGTTTTTTTAGACTTTGAGGCCGTGAGAATGAATGATTTGGTGATTTGGTGATTTGATGATTTGTTTATTTGATGATTTGGTGATGAAAAAAGTGACTAAGAGATTAAGAGACTAAGAGACAGGTTCCATAACCCACCGTCATTGCGAGGGCAACGCCCGAAGCAATCGGTTGAACAAGCTAATAACTTATCCCTTAGTACTTTAATCAGAAGCCTTTCACCCTTCACCTTTTACCCTTGTACGGCGCGGCGACTGCTTACTGCCAACCCGTCACCGGAAAAGCCTGCTTATATCAGCTCCATGACCTTTTCGGTGGCGCCACGGCTGCGGCCTACAAATTGGGCGCTTATCTGTCCCGCATGCCGCTGTGCTTCGTCATTCAGCAGCAACGATTGCAATGCAGCGGTTAATTCGCCGGTGTTGTTCACGCTGACACCGCCGCCGTTGGCTACCAGTCCGCACGCTTCGGCATAGGCTTTGTACACCGGGCCAAAAATCACCGGCAGGCCATACGCCGCCGGTTCCAGCGTGTTGTGCACGCCGTTGTGCGCATCGAAACCACCTCCCACGTAAGCCACCCTGCCGTAGCTGTATATTGATAAAAGCATGCCCATGGTGTCGATGAGGAGCACCTTAGGTGAGTGGAGAGTGGAGAGTGGAGAGTTGTTTGCAATGAGTGATGAGTGATGAGTGATGAGTGATGCGCTTGCCGCGTCGTTCATTGAGGGTTGTGAATTGATAGTTGTATTGTCACTCTCAACTCTCCACTCTCCACTCTCAACTGCCTTCGTGTAGCGCACCGTGCCGAATTTTTCGAACCGGTGCTCGATGGAGGCGAGGTGTTCTTCGTGGATTTCATGCGGTGCAATAATGAGTCGCACGTTATCGGGCAATTGTTCCAGCGCACGGCAAAGGCGTTCCTCATCGGAAGGCCAGGTGCTGCCGGCCACCAGCGTGAGATGTCCCCCGGCAAAGGCCGCCACGGCAGGTAAATGGGCCGGGTGCCGCGTGTGCGCCCACACCCGGTCGAAACGGGTGTCGCCCACCAACACTACGTTGTTAATGTGAATTTGTTGCAGCAAGGCCACCGAGGACTCGTCCTGTACAAACAAATAGCGGTAAACCCTCAACATGCTGCGGAAAAAACCGCCGTACCATTTAAAGAAAACCTGTTGCGGACGGAAAATTGCCGATACGATATAGGTCGGGACAGCCTGTTGCTGCAAGCGGCGCAGGTAATTGCACCAGAACTCATATTTGATGAATACGGCCTTGCGGGGCTGCACGATATCCAGGAACCGGCGGGCATTGCGGGGCGTGTCCACCGGCAGGTAGAACACCCAGTCGGCGCCCTCATAGTTTTTCCGCACCTCATAGCCCGAAGGGGAAAAAAACGTCAGTAAAATTTTATCCTGCGGGTATTGTCGGCGATAAGCCTCCATCACCGGCCGCCCCTGCTCAAATTCGCCCAAAGAGGCGCAATGGAACCATATTACCGGCGTTCCGGGCGGTATAGCTTGGCGCAAACGGGCAAACAGGCGCTTACGTCCACGCACAAACAGGCGCACCTTGGCGCTAAACAGCGCCACCGCCTGCACGCCACCGGCGAGCAACCACATCCCCATATTATAAAAAAAACGCAAAGCGGTAATTTTTTAGCAAAAATAGTGATTTTTTCGTATCTTTGCCGTATACTTTGGCAAATATGCGATTATTTTTTGAACTTTTTGGCCGTTACATATTACTCATGCGTAAGGTATTTTCCCGTCCCGACCGCATGCCGGTGTTCTGGCGCCAGCTGGTGCTCGAAACCGAGAAATTAGGCTTGAATTCCATTGCTATCGTAGCCATTATTTCTATTTTTGTAGGCGCTGTAATTGCCTTGCAATCATCGTTTAATATAGTAAGTCCGCTCATTCCGAAAATGTATGTGGGTTTCATGACCCGCGAAACCATGGCGCTGGAGTTCAGTTCCACCATGGTAGCCCTTATCCTTGCCGGAAAAATCGGTTCAAATATCGCTTCGGAGATCGGCAGCATGCGCATTACCGAGCAGATTGATGCCATGGAGATTATGGGCGTTAATTCGGCCAACTACTTAATTCTCCCGAAAATTATCGCCGCCACGGTATTCACTCCCTTTCTTATGCTGCTCAGCTTTACGGTGGGATTGATCGGCGGCTGGCTCATTGTGTCGGCCACCGGGGTAATCACCGTATCTCAGTATGTAGATGGCTTGCAAATGGAGTTCAACAGTTTTTACATCACCTACAGCATGATAAAAATGGCGGTGTTCGGCTTTATCATTACTTCGGTGTCGGCGTTCTTCGGCTATTACGCTTCCGGCGGTTCGCTCGACGTGGGGCGTTCCAGCACGCGCGCCATTGTTACCTGCTGTGTGGCCATTCTCGTTTCCAATCTTGTACTCACTCAATTGTTACTGTAGACGGCATGATTACCGTAAAAAACATATCCAAATCATTTGCCGGAAAGACGGTGCTGCACGATGTGTCGATGACTTTCGAGCCCGGGAAAACCAATTTGATTATCGGCGCCAGCGGCTCCGGGAAGACCGTGTTGCTGAAAAGCTTAGTAGGCCTGCACGAAGTAGATGCCGGCGACATCCTGTATGGCGACGTGTTGTTCAACCGGCTGCCTTTTAATGAAAAAAGGGCGATGCGCAAAAACATAGGCATGCTGTTTCAGGGCTCGGCCCTGTTCGATTTTGCCACGGTGGAAGAGAACGTGATGTTTCCGCTCACCATGTTTACGAATATGTCGGTGGAAGAAAAACGCGAGCGGGTGAATTTTTGCCTGAAGCGCGTGAACATTACCGGCGCCGAAAAACGCTACCCGGCGGAACTCAGCGGCGGCATGCAGAAACGGGTGGGCATTGCCCGCGCTATTGCGCTGAACCCGGCCTATCTGTTTTGCGATGAGCCGAACTCCGGCCTCGACCCGAACACGTCTATCCTCATCGACAACCTTATTCATGAGATTACGCAGGAATATAACATCACCACTATAGTGAACACCCACGACATGAATTCGGTGATGGAAATAGGCGATAAAGTGGTGTTTATCTACCAGGGGCGGAAATGGTGGGAAGGCAGTGCTGCCGATATTTTACAGACCGACAATGCGGAGTTGAATAATTTTGTGTTTGCTTCGAATATGACCAAGATGTTGAAGCAGTTACAGGCTTTGAGACCGTGAGAGGTGGAAGGGTGAAAAGGTAAAGGGTGAAAGGGTTTAAAGAAACGTCTGCGTCAATCTGCGAGTTCTGCGGGAAATTTTAAGACCGGCAACAATTTTTTGCTGTTTCGGGAGAAAAGTGTATTTTTGCAGGGTAAATTTCGGGAGAAAAGTGTGAAAATAGACCCTTAAAACCGGGAGAAAAATGTATTTTTGCAGCCGAATTTTGGGAGAAAAGTGTGAAAATATGTCTTAAAATCGGGAGAAAAGTGTGATAAACACCCCTTAAAACCGGGAGAAAAATGTATAGAGCAGGTATTAATAGACTGATAAAATGGAAGCTCAGTAAAAACAGAAAACCTCTTGTTTTTTTAGGTGCAAGACAGGTAGGAAAAACCTGGCTCATTCAGGAATTCGGAAAAACCGAATACCGGCAAATGGTGTACATTAACTTTGACAACTCGCAAGCCTTGCGCGAAACCTTTTTGCCCGATTTGAATGTCGAGCGCCTGATCACCAATTTTGAAATTTTTTCCGGCCTTAAAATTACACCCGAAGATACGTTAATAGTGTTGGATGAGATCCAAGCCGCACCGCGCGGTATTACTTCCCTGAAATATTTTTATGAAAACGCTCCTGAATATCAAATTATAGCTGCCGGCTCGCTGTTGGGTGTAAATTTGCATCCGGGCGAGTCCTTTCCGGTAGGCAAGGTCGATTTTATGGAGCTGCACCCTATGTCGTTCTATGAATTTCTGTTAGCCATGGGTGAAACCGGACTGGCGCGCATATTGGATGAAAAGCTTTGGGATGCCTCGCCAACTTTCGCGGAAAAATTCAAGGAATTCTTACGCTACTATTTTTATGTAGGCGGTATGCCCGAGGTGGTCGCGCATTTTTCGCAGCACCGGGACTGGGAAATGGTACGGCAACTGCAAAACAAAATATTGAAATCCTACGAAAGCGATTTTTCAAAATACGCGCCGAAAGAAATTCTTCCGCGCATCAACATGGTGTGGGAAAGTATTCCCGCACAGCTGGCCAAAGAAAATAAAAAATTCATTTACGGCGTGATCAAAGAAGGGGCGCGGGCCAAGGAATTTGAAATGGCTATTCAATGGCTTATTGATTCGGGCTTGCTGCACAAGGTATACAGCGTTTCCAAACCCTCCTTGCCGCTGGCGGCCTATAAGGAACTGTCGGCGTTTAAGCTGTACCACAACGACACCGGCTTGCTGGGTGCGATGACCAAACTCAATGCGAAAACGCTGCTCAACGGCAATGCGGTGTTCACGGAATTTAAAGGTGCTATGACGGAACAGTTCGTTTTCCAGCAGCTTCTACTCAACGAAGCCCTGTCGGTTCACTACTTTTCATTCAACGACAGTAAATATGAAATTGATTTTATTATTCAGAACGAACAGGATGAAATCATACCTTTGGAGGCAAAATCAGGAGAAAATTTAAAAGCAAGAAGTTTCAAACTTTTTTGCGACAAGTTTCAGCCCGCTACCGCCATTCGCACCTCCTTGTCCAACTATTGCCGTGAAAGTCGCATGACCAACGTGCCGCTGTATCTGATTGGCGCGTATTTTAATCACGGGTGACGGGTAACAAGTTGACAGTAGGCAGTCGCCGGTAAGCAGTTTAAAGATTTATTATTTTTTCGTTAGGCGTGAAGTGTTAGACGTTAAGCGTAAAGCGATTTTCATCATCAAATCATCAAATAATCAAATAATCAAATAAGCAAATCATCAAATAAGCAAATCAACAAATCAACAAATCACCAAATTGTTCATTCTCTCGTCTCTTAGTCTCTAATCTCTTGTCTTCGTCGACAGCAAGCCGCAGGCGGCCATGATGTCCTCCCCCCGCGAGGCGCGGACGGTGGTGACGATGCCTTTGCTCATGAGGGCGTTCTTGAATTTTTCCACACGGCTTTCCAGCGCCGGCAGCAGCGGACTGTCGGGGATGGCGTGAAAACGGATCAGGTTGACGCGGCATTCCAGTCCCTGCAACAGCTTGGCCAGTGCGGCGGCATGCCGGGGCGAGTCGTTCCGGCGGTCGAAGAGGATGTATTCGAAACTCACGCGTCGCTGTCCCGTCCAGTCATATTGCCGGATGAGTTCCATTACCTGCTCCAGCGGCCAGGCCTTTTGCATGGGCATCAGCTCCGCCCGTTCCCCGTCGAAAGGGTTGTGCAAACTGATGGCCAGATGGCACTCGCTTTCGTCCAGGAAGCGCTGTAATGCGGGCAGTACGCCGATGCTCGACACCGTGATGCGGCGCGGGCTCCACCCGAAGCCCCAGGGGGCGGTTAGTATTTCCAGGCTTTTAAGCACATTGTCGAGGTTATCCATCGGCTCGCCCATGCCCATGTATACGGCGTTGGTGAGGCGGTCGCGCTCGGGCACGTTGCGGAACTGGCTGATGATTTCGCCGGCTGTGAGCTGCGCCTGAAAGCCCTGCCGCGCCGTCATGCAGAAACGGCAGCCCATGCGGCAACCGGCTTGCGACGACACGCAGAGCGTAGCACGGTCGGCCTCGGGAATCATCACGGTCTCCACGCATTGTCCGCCCGCCAGGGGGAACAGGTATTTGCGGGTGCCGTCGGCCGACGCTTGCACGGTGAGCGGCGCGGAACCGCCAACGGTGAATTTTTCATTCAGCAATTGACGGGCGGCCTTCGACAGGTTGGTCATTTCGTCGATGGTAGCGGCGTGTTTCTTGTATAACCAGTCGGCTATCTGTTTGCCGGTGAACGCGGGCAAGCCCAGTTCTTTCATGAGTGCGGACAACTCATCGGGTGTTTTTCCAAGTAAAAATTCTTGCATAACTTTTACAAAGTTAAAAAATATTTTGAAAAAAATTTGGCAGTTTGAAAAAATGTTCCCAACTTTGCATTGAAGAAATTTTAAAATCCACCCTTGTTTTAAACAACCACATTTACGTTTCTTTTTTTATGAAAAAATTACGCCACTCGCTGTTCACGGCGCTGTTCACATTCGGCTGTTTAGCCATTTCCTACGCCCAGTCCAACACAGGAATCGGGACAAAACTCGACTCTTTTGTCGAGGGCGAACTAAAACCCATTTTCAGAGCTGTGGCCGTGGCCATGTTCATTATCGGGTTCTTATCCGTTATGGGTTACATCTTTTTCGCCGACTCCGCGAAGTCGAAAAAAGTGATCATGAACATCATTATAGCCTGCGCCGTGATGGCCACGCTATCGGGTGTCCTCGGCTTCGTCAAAGGGGTGATATAACGCATGCCCCGTACGGTAAAAATCAACAAAGACATCAGCGCTTCGCCGAGGGTCTTCGGACTTTCTTTGATGTTTTTCGTACTCCAATTTCTGGTTTTCGGAGTATCCGCCCTGGTGTTCCTGCTGAATGCAACGCTCATAAAGGTCGCTGCCTGTGGCTTGCTGAACGGCGCCGCGTATTTCCTGTTCTCACGCGCCTCCAGTAAGGGACACCAACAGCGGATCCTGTTATCGCCCGACATCACGGCGCAGGTGGATACGGCGTCTCAAGGGACTAAGAGACGGAGACAGGTTCCATAACCCACCGTCATTGCGAGGGCAACGCCCGAAGCAATCGGCTGAACAAGCTAATAACTTATCCATTAGTACTTTAATAATAAACTTTTAAATCTTTAAACCCTTTACCTTTTACCCTTCACCCGTAAACTTGTAAACCGTAAACTATAAAATAAATATGACACCGCCTATACTTTTCTGCAAGGGTAACTGCGCGTACACCAATAACGGCAGCTTTATCATGGGCTTTGAGCTCACCTTGCCCGAAATATTTTCATTGCCGGAAACCCAACTTGAAAAAAGCCGGGACACCTGGACCAGCTTTATCAAAAACCTTCCGCCGGGCAGCTTGGTGCATCGTTTCGACGCATTCATCGAAGCACCCTTCGACCTGTCGCACCTCCCGGCAGAAACCTATTTCCAACAAAGCTACCGCCGGCATTTCACCGGACGGAAAACCCTGCACCACCGCGCCCGGCTCTTTGTGTCGACACCCAAACTCAAAGGATTTGAAAACAGTTTGCTGCATCCCTTTGCGAATTATTCGCCGGACAAGGCCGTGAGCGAGCAGCATTTTATCAACGAAGAATTTCGCTCGGCCGTCAACAACGGTGTGGCGTTCCTCAACCGCGAACGTATTTTTTCCGCCGTCCCCCTTGAGGAAGAAGCCATGCTATCGCTTAATTTTCAGTACTTTAATCTGTTTATTCCGCACTACTCGAACACACTTGATTTCGCAACGGCGCTCCGCACCGCCGATACCCAAATTCACCTCCGCGTAGGCGATAACTTAGTCGGCGCATTCAGCGTGTACAACGAAAAGCAACTGCCCAATGAATTGTCGTGCATCACCCGCGACCCTTATCTCGACAATCGTTTTGATTTCCATACCACGCCGGGCGATCTGCTGGGCTTATACTTCCGCCGCCCGCACTACCTGAGCACCGTGATCCGCCGCGACGACCTGCACTACTGGGCGGCACGCATCAAAGCCAAAGCCGACGAGTACGCCCGCTTGTCGTTCCTCTCCAAGAATTTTTCCACCCGCCGCGAAGAAATGGAGCAGCTGCACGACCAGCTCACCGGCAATTATAACAACGACTTGATCGTACGCAGCAACACTACCGTTGTCTTCTGGGACAATGACACCGCGGGGTTCGACAAGGCGAAGAACGAACTGTCGGCCGTGTTCCAGGGATTGGATATCCAGCCTTATTATCCCGCCGGGAAACACCTTAAAAACCTTTTTGTGACGGCCAATCCTTTCTATGCCGCCAATCTCACTGCGCTGTCTCTTTATCCCAACTTCTGCGCGGCGCCTATTTCGTTTTTCACTACCGTGGGTAACTACCGGCACGATGCCGCCGGCGTGTTTTTCACCGACCGTTTCAACATCCCTGTCCGTCGCGATATATGGGACGAAGAGAAAAAACATATTAAAGCGCGAAACTTCATATTGATTGCCCCCACCGGCGAAGGTAAAAGCTTTTTCCTCCAGGAATTTATGCGGCAAATGAAAGAATCCGGCGTCATATTGGTAATTATCGACCTCGGAAAATCGTTCCACAAATTTGCTCGCCTCATGGGCGATGAGGCCGCTTTCATTGAATACAAACAAGGTCGTCCGCTCGGCGTTAATCCCTTCAACAACAGTGTAGCGGTGTTATTGGAACCGGAAAAACTCAGCGGACTGGCCGAGTTTGTGTTTGCTCATCTCGACACCCGTACCGCCATCCGGGAAAGCGACCGTATTTTTCTGCGCAACTGCATCCGGTATTACATACAAACCTGTCAATCAGACCTTTCCTTTGACGGATTCATCCGTTTCATCTACCAGTACGAGCAGGATATTAAATCGGCATTCAAAGAAGAATTGCAATATTTCGACTTCGACAAGATGAAAATTTTCCTCTCGGACTTTATCGGCGACGGCGTGTTCTCTTTCCTCTATTCCGGCGCCGAAACCGCCGTGCAAAGCACTGATTCTCTTCGCGATAAAAAAGTAGTGGTGTTCGAGATCGACGAGGCGAAAGACAATGAACGCATCCTCGCCGTGCTGTTGCAAACCATCAAAGACACCATTCACACCAATATATGGAGCGACAAAAGCAAGCGCGGATATATCCTGTTCGAAGAATTTGCCAAGACCTTGAAATTCGGGAATATTTTGTCGCAGGTAGAATTTTATTACCAGGCCATCCGTAAGCAGGAAGGCGGCATTGGCATTGTGCTGCAAAGCACCACACAAATTCCGGAGAACGCCACGTCCGAAAGTATTTTTGAAAACACGCAGTTGCTTTTCGCCCTGTCCAACGAGAACGGCTACCGCCACATGCGCGACCGCCTGAACATCACCGATGAGTATATGCTGGACCAACTGAACAGCCTGCGCAATAATTTCAGCGGAGAGCGTAAGTACAGCGAGGTGTTCATTAAACAGGGACGCCGCTACAATGTGTTCCGGCTCGAAGTGTCGCGCGAACAATACTTGGCCTACATCACCGACGGCGAAGAGCAGGCGCGCCTCAACCGCCTGGAAGAAGAAGGAAAAACCATTTACGAAGCGATTGAACAATTAAAATAAATTATTATGAAACTACTCACAAAATACACGATGGCGATATTACTTTCCATCGTATTGATCTGCACCACGCCGGTACCCTCCCATGCCTTTGCCGGCGCCATCCTCGACACGATCGGGACCGTGAAAAAGGGCATAGAACGAGCCATTAAAGTCATTAAATGGACGCAATCCAGCGTGGAGATACTCAGTTATCCCAATGAATATATACGGGAAGTGAACAGTATTTTCGACGAAATTGAAACCTTGAAACGCATGGCGGCGACAGCCCGCCTGTCCGTCGGCGACATGAATAAATTCCTGCAATTGGCCAAGCAATATGGCAGTTCATTAGATTCTTCGCTGAACGAATTTGAAGGTATTGTAGAAATTGTGAGCGAAACTACGTCGATGCTTCTGACGGATGCCGGCGATTCCATGAATATGACAGAAGTGATACAGCGGATAAAAACCCAGCATAAAGCCAATATGAAGGCCTTGGCCGGAGCGCGGCGCATAGTGAATAATTCCAAAGCGCTCATTGCCGGAAGTCACGCCGCCAACAAGGTGATAGGATCTTCCAAAAAATTGAAGTAGATGAATGAGATGATCCGACAGCAGGCTCAGGTGGTGAAGGACAATCTTTCGCTGCAAGAGGCGTATAAAACGGTGATGACGGCCAACAGCGAGTTTTTAGGCGGTTTTCATACGGTGTTGAATGTGTTGTGCGTGTTGTTTATCCTGCTGAATTTCCTGCGTTGCATGCAGCAACAGCCTTTGGTATTCTCCAATTCAAAAAGCGCCCTGTCGCCCATGTTTCTGCTTACACACGTGGGACTGGTATTCGCCATTTTATTCTATCAGCAGATATTCAGTTTCTGCGAGGGCTTGCTGGTGAGTTTAAGCGACGGCATTGCGCTCAGCTCCGCGTCGGCGCAGGAAATATGGAGTGAATGCTTAGCCGAATTTTTTGTGCAGGCCACCTGGGACACGGCGTCCAAATTAGCGGAGCACAACACGGCGCTCGACGGAGCCATGCAGTCCGTCGAAAGTCTCGGCAACGTGTCGGGCGTTACTTTTCCGCCCAACAGCTGGACTTACGCATTCTGCGCCATGGCTACGATAGTGAGTTTTTTTAATTACCTCATGAGCTTTGCGGCTTACATCGACCGTTCGCTGGTGTTGCTAATACTCAACACCCTGTCGCCCTTGATATTCGCCCTGTCTATCCTGCCTGACTACCGCCGTTTGACGGCTAATTTTTTCGCCTTGTTGCTGACCGTCATGTTGGTATACCCCTTCATTCTCATAGGGTTTAATATCGTGGATATCATTTATTTACGATTTTGCGACATATTGGAGATCACGGGCAACGTACAAAGTTTCCAGGAAATTTCCGACATGATCATCGGCGGGGGACTGTCGAGCCTCGAAACCTTGACGGAACAGCTTAATTACCGTATTTTCATGAAATTACCCTTGTTGTTATTCGTCTTATTCCTTAAATTCAAATACCTGCAATTAATATCGCAAACTATATGGAAAATGTTGAAAGCTTAGATACTTATGTAGTCGATGTACGTTCGGGCATTGTGAAAACCAAGCTGATCCTCTGGTCGGCCGCGGCGCTGGCGGTGCTCTCGGTGGCCGTATCGTCATTGATCTCATTATATTACAGTCGCATGATGATCGACGAGATCCGTATTATCGACAGGGAGGGCTACAGTTACACATCCTCCCTCATCGACCCGCGCGAAGCCACGGACTTGCAGATCCGCGCATTTCTGTTGAATTTTTGTAAGCTGTGTTATAGTTTCGACAAAAATAATATTGAACGGAACCTGAACCGCGCACTGGCTTTGGGCGACGAAACGGTGGCCGGTTATATTGAGCTGCATCAGCAGCCGAATGATATTTATCAGGCGGTGAAAGGGCTGGGCCGTGTGGCCGAAATTAACGAAGCGGAGATCATCGAGAACCTGCGGTTGCTGGATCACAGTTTTACGCTCACCTTCGTCCAGCAGTTGAAAGGGAGCAGCGAGTCGCAATACGGCGTAACGGTCACCGGCAATGTGATGTACGTTACCCCGGCCACTACCGATAATCCCAACGGTTTTTTTATCATTAATTACACGGAAACTTACCATCAACTACGATAAACATGCAACCCAACAAGAAAAAAATAGCAGGCGTGATCGCCATTGCAGTGTTACTGGTATTGATCTGGCCTGTATCGCGCCTGTTTCTTAGTTCGCCGCAAAATACGCGCAAGACCGTGCAATTTATCCGTTCCGGCAAGCAGGTCGACTTGTCGAAATTCGCTTCGCAAGTGGAACAGGAGCCCGGTCAGCCGGCGGTTGTGCGACAACCGGTAGTCACGCCGGAAATGATTGAGGCGGAATTTTACTCCTATATCTCATCGCCGGCCTTACCGCATCTTCCTTTGATAGAGAAACCGGCGCACAATAAACCCTCCGTTGCCACCGCTTCCGGAAAAGTCGCGGTGGCGGCTACGGGTAACACTGTCAGGCGTTCGCGGGGAGCTGCCGCTCCGGCGCGGCGGGGATCCCG
>QMCD01002231.1_pt1 | contig 13205 bp, 19 predicted proteins | sample 1821841 | NCBI WGS metagenome assembly QMCD01 (sample SAMN01991225, study PRJNA193472) | Termite gut metagenome, whole genome shotgun sequencing project. | isolation source: worker | host: Macrotermes natalensis | reverse complement strand
TCCGATTAACCATATCGTTGCTGTCCAATAACCAGATAATTTCAAGATTATATTTTTCCCAATTTCTGTGTCTGCGCAGTTGATTAGTAGAAAGTATGAGGCAAAATATAAAATAAGTCCTGTGATATAAATTCCAAAACCAATTTTCCCTTTTCTGTCCTGCATGTTAATCGCCATTATTGTTGATAATGCGAACAATATTATTCTCACAATCGTTTCTATTGGAACAATGATATGCGGAATGTTTTTGAAATACTGTTCTGGCAAATATTTCGTAAACGCAATATAAAACAGTATTACAGGAATAAAAAGCAAAAAACAATTGCTATACAGATATTGTGTTATTTTCGATTTGCTCATAATTGTATTCCTATCGCTATCCATATAAATAATATAATTAACGACGCAAATATAAATAATCTTTCTTGCAAAAATGAACTGGATTATATTTTCAATAATTTAATTTCCTCAATAGTATATGCCGGGTTGGCAACAGAAAATAAATCAGCCGTCGATAAAGACTTTTTGCTGATATTCGCATATAAAATGACAGAAACATTTTTCCACAGTGCGGGCGCGGGCGTACAACCGGCGACAACCAAAACGGGCAGAGGCAATAATTTGGTGATTGTGCGGGTCGATTTTGACTTTAAGATTTCTGACCGGAGGAAAGTTTTCCAGAAAAAGGATTTTCTTCAATTTATACTTTTCTTTTAAAGCCTGATTTCACAAGTATTTTATGAAATGGTTTTACGGGAAGGAAATACAATCTTCCGAAAAAATTATTAAAATGAACAATCGTTGTTAAATAAATAAATGATTTTTCTCTGTCGATAAAAACAGACACTTTAAGGTTAAGGTGCTTGTCGTTTGCGCCTAAGATAATTTCATTTTCGTGCTGTTCAATGATTGGGAAAAAACCTACTGTTTGAGTTTGAGGTGTTTCTTTACCGGTTTTTAGTCCGAAAATTCCTGCGATTGCATCTCGTATAGCGAACAGGCGTTTTTCCCATTTCGACTGTTTGAATATTTTGATTGCAATTTCTTCCGCAGTTTCATTCGTTGCTTTGTTTATGCGGTAACTATCACAATAATCTATCGTCTCAAATCCGTTTGAAATTATGGAATTTTCGGGTATTGTTGTCAGTGTTGTTACTGTTTTCATGTTGTATATGAAAAAATTAAAGCACAGTGGGCGCAAGCCACCCCCGTAAGAAATTTCATTATTACATTATTTTTTAAGTTTTGCATATATTATTTCGTCCATAAACTCCCCATTTTTGAATAATGCGTTTTTCAATTTTGCCTCAAATGCAAACCCTGCTTTTTCTAAAACTCGCTGTGATTTTAGATTTGTAGAAAATGGTCGGGCAAATATTCTAACTATGTCAAATGTGCAAAATCCATATTCGACAATTTCTTGAATTGACTTTGTCATAATTCCTTGTCCCCAATATTCTTCGGCTAACCAATAACCCATTTCCGCATTTTTTTCGTAAATGTCTGCTTGTGGAAAAATGCCGATTGAACCAACTGCTTCGCCATTTACTTCTATTGCAAAAACTTTTGTCGGATTATCATTTGCAATCATTGACAAATATGCTTTTCCGTCTTCTTTCGTGTATGGGTGTGGAAATTGGTTTGTCAGCCATTTCGCAACATTTTGATTATTTGCGTATTTCACCAAACTGTCCAAGTCTGCTTCATTCCATTTTCTTAACTTGCTTGTCATATTTTTATTTTACAGCATTAGTGGCTTGCGTGAAACCGTTGGTCGGGTGCTTATCTCTTTCATTTTTACTGTCTGTCATAATCATTTTTATCTCTACAACAAAGAAAGTCGTTTTGTGATTTCTTCTTCCGAAGGCAAATATTTGGCATATTCTTCAGGCAACTGACTGTAACGATTGTAAGTTGCCACACCCATAGGGTCTCTCGACTGTTCGAGCATATATTCCACTTCGAGGCGGTTTTTGCTTCGGCAAAGAATGATACCGATAGTATTATTGTGAAACGGCTGTTTTACCCGTTTGTTAATCAATTGCATATACATTTCGTGCAAAAATTTTACCAGATTTTCGATAATTGCATTTTCCAACGCTTTTTCGGAAACAGGCTGGTCGGCGTTTAAAAGTTCTATGTTGTAATCGTCCAGAAATTCCCACGCTACCTGCGCTTTGAGAGTGTCAGGGACGGTTGCTGAAAAATTATTTTGAACCAATACGTGATTTTCAAAATAATTCTGTTCAATCTTTTCAAGCAAATCCAATTTTGACCATCCTTTTTCTTTCGTTTGTTTTAAGTAAAAGGCTACTTGCTCTATATTTTCGCATTTTTCGAGGATAATACAATTTTGTACCCATCCAACGCTTGTAATTAATTCATAAATATGTATTTGTAATTCTGCAGCCACAGTTGCAGAATTTTGGACATCCACTGTTGATTGATTTCCTTCGGTTGTTAATTCTGTCATTTCGACGACACAATTCTGTTTTCCCCCTAATTGTGCCACTGCGGTGGCAGTAATTCCAAATCCTGCATAAAAGTCGTAAAACATCTTCATTCGCCAAATGTTACGCGCCGAAAAGCCGCGAACGCCGGGTATCTCGGTTTGCAGATCTTTGGAAAGTTGAGTTACAACTTTTGTACCCCAAACTGCCGATTGCATTTTCTCGCTTACAGCCCTGCCAATATCCCAATAAAGCAACAGTGTTTGTTTGCTCACTGACATCAGCATTTCATACCGTGTTTGCTGAATTTTCATCAGAATATCCTGCAAAAAGCCGCCGTAATCGGTCGGTAATTCATTATGTTGCACTCGTTCAATCATTTATTATTTATTTTTGAACTGCAAAGTTGCAATTTTTTTCAAAAAATCTATCAACTTATTTTTAATTTCTCTCAACCCTATTTTTTGTCACTGTCCACTTGCACTGTTCGCCTAGCTTGCGTGCAACGGGATAGCAGCTGGCATTTATTCTGATTTTCTTTCCGATATAGAATACATAACTTATCATCTGTAAATTACTATTACTTTTCCGCAAAAATAACCCCAAATTTTAAATAACTGTAAATACATTCTACATTTCTAAAACCAACTTTTGTGAGCAATTGTTTTGTTTCGTCGATCGTGTTTTCCCTGTCCAATTCCCGCCTTTTAAGCCACGAGCTTTTGTTTTCCAATGCTATCCCGCTTTTGTTTATGTATTCGTACCAATAGGTGTTATATGCTTCGTTCATTTTTTCCGACGAGGCATTGAACTGGTCGAGATTGAGCAGACAGCCGTTATCTTCCAATGTGTCGTAAATATTGGAATATAACAGTAATTTGTCATCGTTTTCAATGTGGTGAAAGGATAGTGCGGAAGCTATTAAATCGAATTTCCCGTGTGGCAAATCTTTGGAATAATCCAATATTGAGTAGTTGAAGTTTTTCAGTCCCGAAAAACGTTGCCGGGCAACTTCGAGCATTTGCTCCGAAATATCAACCAGTGTGTAACTTGCATCGGGATATTCATCGTATAAACGTTTCGTCAGCAAGCCTGTTCCGGCTCCCAAATCAAGAATTGTGCGAATATCGTTTCGTGTTCGCTTTAAGAATGAAACGCTTAATCCGTAATAATCATCAAAGCAGGGGATAAACAGTTTCCGCTGTTCATCGTATTCTTTTGCTACTCGACCGAACCTTTCGGCTATTTGTTCTATATTCATATCTATTGAATGTAAGTGGTTATTTATTGACGATTTTTGTTTTTTACTTGCTGCTCAACTGCATTGCTCTGTCCTCCGCTTGCATAAAACTGCTCGTTGGCAGCAGTTTATTTTACCATTCTATTTTATTTACTCGTTCATTAAGCTGTTTTATCTTGTCTATCAGCTTGTTAAACGGCGCGTATTCTCCATAAATCATTGTTTGCATTTTATTGTAATCTTCTTCCCATTTTGCGACAACAAATTCGGGCGGAACAATATTTATTGTTTTCGGCGAAAGCATGTCGTAATCAAAATCTTTCATTGCAATAAACATTCGGCGGTGGGCAATGATTGATTTGTATAAATTGGTATTATTCAACGCTTTTTCTGCAATTTGAGTGTCTAACATTCGTGCAATATCATACAAATGCCGGCTCATTCGATTAACACGAATACGCTGTTCGTCTTGTTTTGAAAATTCTTCGTGCAACAGGCAAATTTTCTCTAAAAATGTTCGTTCCGGCGCTACAACAGAAACAGTAAATGCTTTATCTACAAACATCTTACCGGCAAAAGTTTCGTCTATAAACGATTTGATTTCAACATTTTCCAACGGCTCTTTCATAGAGCGACCGTTAATTTCCAATACGACAACAGGTTTGATATAATCTCCCGCGCTATTTATTTGGTTATCAACAAATAGTGATTTATATTCTATGAATATTTTTTCGGGGTCAATGGTTGTAGCATCGGTAATATTCATTGAAATGGAAAATATATTTTCGTCTATCCCGTCCGCAATCATTTGTTTTGTCAAATCGAATTGCAGGGTATTGCGGCAAAATTTACAACACGCTTTCCGTAAATTTTTGCTGATTTGCTTTATCGTAAATGTTTCGCCAAGGAAACCAAAATATTCTCTGTTTATTGCAATATCAACGTCTTCCGAAAAACGCTCTATCACATTCCAACATTTGCTCAACGAAGTTCCGCCCTTAAATGATATGTGTTCGGAGTACGGCAAGGCAAACAATGACCGTAAAACTGCCGTTACCCAAATGTCTTTTTCGATTGCTTCGGGTGGAAGGTTTAATGAGAAAACGGCTTCGTTTATATACCTAATTTGTTCGGTTTCAGGTAATTTTAAAAAATTATTCATTATTCCTGCGTTTAAGGTAGTTCATTAGAATATCGGAAATCCATTGCGGAGCGAGTAATGTGTCGTGCATAATTTTTTCGGTTGTTTCGTGTGAAAGCGCCTCGTGAATTTTCGTCAATTTGTCGGCATTTACATTTCCTTTGCCGATTTCTTTGAGTGCAAAAACAACTAAAGAACACACTTTGCTTTTGTACGACAGGTTTTTGGGTGCGGTTTTCTTGAAAGTAACGCGCACTTTGCCATTTTTTCCGGTTGGAGCCGTACCGTCGGAAAGAAACACAAAGCGCATAGGCACTTGTGTAGAAAGTCCGAGGGCATTAAGCGCGTATAAGCCTGTGGGTATAATTTTCGCTTTGTCGCGTTTGGCAATTTGTTTGATTACATCGTGAATAGAGGGATAAAAAATATTACTGTCTTTGTCGCGTTTGGGATATAAATAAATTCCGGGCGACAGGCGAATAATCAATCCTTTTTTGCAAAGTCGGAATAAGGTAATGCGAACTACCTCCGAACTGCCCAATTTCTTAAAATCTTCTGCAAAAAGAATTTTTCCTTTTTGTCCGTTTTTTATTGATATTTCTATTTGATTATTAATCGATTTCATAGTAAATTTTCGCTTTATTTTGTAACACATATAGTAAAAATGTGTTACATATTTTACTCGCAAAGGTATAATTATTTTTGAAATAACAAGTAAAAAAACTTTCCGGATATACAAACATAGTTTCAACTATCTAATGCAATTTTTTATTTTTTTTAATTCGCTTTCTAAAGTTTGCTGTCTTTCGTTTATTTGTTTAATTTTGTAGTTCCTAAATCCAAGTTATATGATAAAGAAAATTAATTTTAGGCTCACTATGGTGTGTGTCTCCGAAAGGACACGGCGTTTCTTGGAACGCAGGACACCTAAGGTGGGCTTTTATTTATTCCTAAATCCAAGTTTTATGTATCAGTTCAATCAGTCTGCGTGCAAGCCTGCAAAAGAGTACCAACGAAGTCCATTTGCTTAATGGTAATACACTTTGTTATTCTTCTTTTTCTTGGCATAATTTATTATAATCCCTACGATAATTACTTCGTCATTCAGTAAAATTTTCGCTTCTCCTTTCACAACAATTTTAGTACATCCATATTCCGTTTTTAAATAATTGATACCATTTTTCAATGTGATCTTCGTCATACAGATTTACTTTCCTAAATATTTCTCTCGCAAATTCGAGGGACGAAATTCCACTTGCGGTGATGATATTTTTGTCGGTTACCGCAGGTTCAAATTGATAATTGTTTTCCCCTTTGTAAGGCGGCGCTACTGCTTTCAAGTAATTCAAATCGTTACTCGTATGCTTCATTTCGTCCAGAAATCCTTTTTCGCCCAAATAGAAGGTTGCTCCACAAATCGCTGCTATGGCGTAATTCTTTTCATAGAACGTTTTCACAAAGTCGTCTATTCCTGTTATCTCGCCCTTTTCCCAAGCGTTTCCGCCCGGCAGGATAAGCAGTGAATTTTCGCTCGCTTCAACTTCTGCCAACGAAAAGCCGGGCGATATTTTCAGTCCGCCCATAGAAATAATCGGAGAGCCGTCTATCGTAAACGTTTTCAGGTTTATTTTCTCGCTCTTTTTGAGTTCGGGCATAAAATATGCTATTTCCCAATCTGCAAATCCGTCAAAAAGAAAGATATACACATTCGTTTGTGCAAGAGAGTTCAATAATGGTGTACAAGTCATAATAATTGCTTTTATTTGATTAATAATCGGCAAAATTACACGGATTATCTTCGCCGGAAACATAAAAAATCGACTTTTTCCGGAAATCAGTCGGCGTTTCGCCTGTGAGCAATTTGAAATCTTTTGCAAAATGCGTGCGGTCGTAATATCCACAGTTTACGGCAATTGACAGGAAATCAGCGTATTGATGCTTTTGCATACATTGTAGAGCGTTATTAAATCTGAATATTTTTGCAAACATTTTGGGACTGACACCAATCGCGGATTTGAATTTACGCTCGAAATGCCGCTGGCTCAGACAAATATCGGAAGCAATGCCGGCAAGGTTTGACTGTCCGTTGGCAAGTCTAATCAAATCAACGGCACGTATTATTTGACTTTCAACAGGATACAGACAGGAAAATCGTTTGAGAAGAGAATTGTTTGCATGCGCTATTATTTCCTCTATTGAACGTTTTTCGGGCAATGTTTCATAAAATGATTTGTCGAACAGGGTTTCAACCAATGCTAATTCTGCTCTTCGGTCGGTAAGTTCTTCCAAAGAAATGCGGGTAAAGGCTGTAATTCCGGCAGGCTTAAAACAAACACCGAACAGTTGGGTTGATTTTGGATAATCCACTTCGATAAAGGCTGTCCTCATTCCCAAAAGATAGGCATTAGAAGTTCCCACTGTTCCATCGAATTTGAAAATAATATAGGTGCACCCGTCGGGAAAAATCTTTGGCGTAACTTCAGTGTGCTCGAAATCAGTTGCATACCAATAGTTTTTCACCCAAGGGGTCAATCGTATGTCGGGATTATATTCTTTATAATAATACATTTTCAGTTGTTTGGCAATTACAGTTTTTGCCTCCGGTTTTCGTTTTTGCACGAGAGCCTAATACTAACAAAATAACACATATTGAAATTGCTATCGTATCGGGTAGCAAATTCATAATGTTACTTAATTTTTTATCATTTCTGTTCCTTGTAATTTGTTATGCTTATACTGTTGTTGTCTTCTTTTAATCGTTTTTCACTGCTGTCTGATAATCGTCAGTATATCCCCAATGTCCTGTGAAAATATATTCGGCGGTGGGTATATGGCGAATTATTTCGTGGGATTGCGCCGCCTGTTCGGTATCCATATCGAAGAATGCAGGGATAGGCGCAATTTTACCGTCTTTCAGACTTGCAATGTCGCCCGTGAACAAATATTTGTCGTTCACAAGGTAAGCCGTCATTCCGGTTGTGTGCCCGGGGGCAAGGATAGCCTCTACTTTAAAATCTCCGGTCTGAACTATTTCGCGGTCTTCCAAAAGAATATAGTCGTCGGGAAGAGCAACTCCACCGAACATACGAACAGACTTGCTTCTTTCGCCGGTTATCATCGGCATTTCCGCTTTCGATAGATACACTTTCGCATTTTTAAATACGCTCAATGCTCCTGCATGGTCGCTGTCGGTATGTGTAAGAAATACTGCCGACACATTATCGGGGTTTATGCCTAATTGGGCGAACTGTTCTGCTGTTGCAGTAGCATTCATACCGGCGTCAATAACAATGTATTGCGCACTGTCTTGCATAATGAAGATATTGGCAAAATCGTCTTTTACAACAAAAACATTATCAAGTACTTTCCCTGTTTCCATCGGGGCGAAGTCCTTCATTTCGGAATTCATTTTCATCATCATTCCTACAAATGCCAATACCAATACGGCTATGATAATACCTGTGATTATCAATACTCTTTTTAAAATTTTATTCATTCCGGTTCTTTTTTTATGTCCTTTTCGGACGGTTTGTATTATGTTTAATTCCAATTTTCTCTTTCAGTGTCTTGCTACGTTGCCTGCCGCTTGTCAATAGCCTCTCACCAATTAGGAATGCAATATATAACTTTTTAATATACATTAAGTTATATCGGCTAAAATATTCTCGTTTTTCATCGCCGTATAAACCGCAAAGTTATACAATTTATATATGACGTCAATGTTAGTAAAGCCGCACATTTTGAGCATATCCAAGTGAGTAATCAATTTTGCAGGTCGGTCTTCCGCATGATAATCGGACAGGCATTTTTCGATTTCTCCGGCAGTCAGGTTTTTTTCTAAAAATTCACGCCATTTTTTCATATATAGTTCCTGCATATAGTTATCGTTGCCTAAAACTACGTCTATGTTAATAAATACTCCTCCCGGATTTAATGCCGAGTAAATTTTTCTGTAAAATTTCAATTTATCGCCATCGTTCGCTAAATGGTGCAAAGCCAGGGACGATACGATTAAATCGTACTTTTGCGGGAATTCGAAACTGTTAAAGTCTGCCCGGATAGTGTTTACATTTCCGCCGATTTTATTTTTGGCTATTTCGAGCATTTTTTCCGAAATATCCACACAGGTAATATTTATGTTCGGATATTCATTTTTTATTGATTTGGATATGGTGCCCGTTCCACAGCCTAAATCAATTACCGGAAAACTGCTTTCTTTTGAAAAAGGGATTGCAGCAACCAAAACGTCAACCATTTGATTGTAGTGTGGAATGAGTTTTTGAATAACTATGTCGTATCTTTCGGCAGCTTCTTCGAAATGTTTTTTTATCCTGTCAATTCTTGTATGTTCCATAATAAATCAAATTTGAATTTGTTTATATTTAATCTTTTACTTCGTTGTCCGCAACACTCTGTCTTTTCGCTGCAAATCGCATTGTTAACTGCTGGCATTTGGGCTGTTTTTTTTATACAAAGAAAACCATTTCGCCCTGCAAATTTTTGAAACCGTATTTTTCGTAAAGAGGTCTGCCCATATCGGTAGCGTTCAGCGTTATCTTTTTGCAACCAAGTTGTTTTGCCTCTTCAACGGTTCTTTTGAATAATTCCGTACCAATTCCCCGATTGCGATACATCGGAAAGGTGTACATATTTGTAATGTATGCAACTCTTCCGTTAGGGACACGAGAATGTGGCGGAATTAATGAGAAACTTACTCCGCCTATTGCTATAATTTCTTTGTTGTCAAGAGCAATCCACGATATAAATGAATTATCAGAGAGTGCATTTCTGAAATATTCAAGGCTCGCTTTTTCAACGATACTTCTTTCTTTTTCCGAAGATACATTGTTTACTTCTCTCAAAAAAATACTGCGTATTTCCGCAAGTTTTTCTGCGTCCGACAAAACGGCTTTTCTGTATGTTATCTCTTTCATTGATAGCAATTTCTTATTTTTGTTGTTAAATTTACACTTTCTTTTCAGATTTTAGTTTCTGTGCCACGGAATAATTTTATTCCACTCTTTTATAGTGTATTCAGGTATCATTTTTCTGCGTAAAGATTATAGTTCGTCTATTTCAATTTGTTCGTTAATAATTATTTTCCACTAAATTTCACGCGCTTTCGGATTTTCCACGCGAATAAGCGAGCGATAATGCGACCAACTCAATTGTTGACGCAGTGTGTCAACAATTGGAAATTTCTCCACATTTTTTACTTCTGCATTATTTGCCATTTCCATATTGTACTCGTCAAATTTCTCTATTTCTAAACCGTTACAAATAATGGCGTTGATAATATCGGAAATTTTGTGCATATACCAACAGCATTCTTTGGCTTCATAAGTTGTTTCTCCAACATAATCCAATCCATTTTTATAGGAATGAGGCGATTTTCAAAATACGAAAGAAAGTCGTCCAACGACGGCACGTTGCCTAAATCATTTGCTTTCTCAAAAAAATATGCGAATGGGTGAATTTCATATATCAATACTTTTCCGCTTGGCTTCAACAATTTCGATACGATCTTAAAGTAGTCATTCAGCGAGGAAAACCATTGCAATGAACCTTCCGAAATATAAATAAAATCAATTGAGTCGTTAAATGTGTCGTCAATTTCCAAAATGTCGGTTCGATAAAATTCTGCATTCAAGTTAGAAATTGCTTTTAATTCATTCGCCTCCGAAATTGCCGCATCGGAAATGTCAAAACCGATACCTTTTCTTGCTCCAAATTTTATCAAAGAGAACAATTCTCTTCCGTTATTGCACGGTAAATGAGCAATTATTTTATCCGTTAAATCTATTTCTTTGAGTTTCCCGATTAAAATTTCGTCGCAATTTCTATCGAATGTAGTGAAACTCTGATTTTTAAATCCTTCCTGCAAAGAATTGTTCCTCGCTTTTTGGTGATATTTTGTCGCTTCATTCCACGCTTCACGATTTTTTTCGCATATCTCTTTATTCATATTTCCTACTTTTTATTCACTGTTCAATTTCCACAAGACTGTCCGTGGGCATACACCTTCGCTTGCGAGAAACCTGCTGGCGTTTTTTTGTTATTTCGATGTATTCTTTTTTAGAAAATTAAGTCNNNCCTACACTCACACTCAGACTCACACTCAAAGGGAAATAATAGTCATCCTCAATAACTTCAGTCCATAAGTAATTAACTCTTGTACTGAATTTTACCTTTTCACCTCCAAAACGAAAAAATACAGAAGGTTCTACTATTAATCCATTTTTTTTCTGAACAGGGGCATTATCCCACATTTCCACAAAATTATTATGAAGATAACCTCCTTTCAATCCTAACCCATAGTCAATATGCGAACTGCCCAAAACAGTTTTTCCGATATTGAATTGTGTGAAGGCAAGATGATAGTTATTGTTTTTCTTATTGTTGCTATCATCACTTTCCAAACCTGTACCATATCCGTAACCTCCATATATTTCTATCACGATTTTGTTCTCAAACCCTTTGAAAAGTCCCAAGGCTCCTTGTATATGACTTCTGCCTAACATATCTCCACTTGCATATCCCTGAACAGCCAACATATTCGTCAAGCCGGCAGAAATAGTGGTATGCCCTCCAAAATTAGCGGAACCGTGAAAGTCCGGGGATAAAAAACACCCAGCATCAATTTTAATATCTCCTTTTTCTTTGATTAACGGAATATCCACAACTTGTGGATAGTAAGCAGCGCAACTGCACAACAGCAGCAGTGCGACTACAATAAAAATGTGCTTCGCTTTCATTTGATAACTATTTTTTAGGTTGTACATTAAACTCTATTCATATTAAATTGTTATTTTAGAAAATTTCAAGTTACATACAAAGTCAAATTCCGTTGAATTTCTCGCCAAGTTGTCAGGTTACGCAAAGTCAAAAGCCCCCCCGCAATTACAAATCCTTCTTTAAATAAACCATATCCACAAGTTGAATATCTCCATCGAACATCAGGTGGTCGTAATTGTCGGTAAAAAAGTTCTTTATTCGGTGAGAGGGTTCAAATCCGCAACTTTTGTAAAACGACAAAATCCACGGTACTTCGCCTGTCCCGACAAGCATTGTTTTGTAGCGGTCTTTGTAATAACCGGAAATATACTGTATCAATGCTTTGCCGTAGCCTTTGCCTTGCTGTTTTTCGTATACTGCTATGTTTTTCAATTCGCAGGTTTCACGGTCTATCGGCGCTACGACGCAAACACTTTTCAAGTCATCGTCATATAAAGCAAATAAATCACCGTCCGGCAAATACTTGTCAATCATATCTTCCTGCTCGTCTGCCAATAGCAACAGGTCGAGGAAGTGTTTTTTATTTTTGTTAATTTTTTCGATTTTCATTATTTTCTGTTTTTTGAATTCTTTTTTTACTACTGCCTAAAACAACGTTAATTGTTCTGTTTTTTCGGGAAAACAATGCATAAATTCAAAAAGTTTGTTTGTATCCGTTTCAATACCGCTGCCCTTACATGTGTCTTTGAAAATTTTCATTAACTTATGCTGGTTCGGACTGTTTAAGCTATAACTGTTCCCGTATATGCTTATGTATTTTTCTTTTAACCCGGCAAAATTTTTGTCCAGCTTTTTATAAAAATACTCGCGGTTTCCTTCTCGTAACGTAAGTCCCATTCCGAAACAAAGTATTCCGTAAACTTCCGCATCAATACAATAATCTAAAATACCCGAAATATTCTCTTCCGTATCGTTAATAAACGGCAAAATGGGAGATAACCAGACAATTGTCGGAATATGATTATCTCTTAAAATTTTCAACATTTCGTATCTTTCTTTGGTTGTAGATACATTGGGTTCCAATATTTTACATAAGTCCTCATCATAAGTCGTTAATGTAACGTCAACAACAGCTTTCGTTTTTTCATTGATTTTTTTTATCAAATCCAACTCATTGAGCAGCTTCGTCGATTTTGTTATGATATTGACGCCAAAACCATATTTATAAATGACTTCCAAACTTTTTCTTGTCATTTGCGCAACCTCTTCCGCATGACAATAGGGATCGGTCATGGAACCTGTCCCGATCATACATTTTTTCCTTTTTTTCTTCAATGCTTCTTCCAGCAGTTCGATTGCATTTTCCTTGATTAAAACATCTTCAAATTCATGATTTATTTGATAGCATTTACTCCTTGAATCGCAATAAATGCAGCCGTGAGTGCACCCGCGATACAGGTTCATTCCATTATTATTTAATATTCCCGATACTTTTTGATAATGCATATCAGTTTTCGTGTTTCATTAACATTACTTTATTGGCTAACTTATGTACTTGTTTTATTTCTTTCGTGTCCAATTTCCATTTGTTTAACTCTGCCTTTACAAGTTCGGGATATGCTTTGCTTATATCCTTTAA
>QMCD01001852.1_pt1 | contig 13219 bp, 13 predicted proteins | sample 1821841 | NCBI WGS metagenome assembly QMCD01 (sample SAMN01991225, study PRJNA193472) | Termite gut metagenome, whole genome shotgun sequencing project. | isolation source: worker | host: Macrotermes natalensis | reverse complement strand
GAGCCGGGCTCCGTTTTGCCGCAGGACGATTTTCTTGAAACAATCGCTGGCGACGTTCGCGATGAGGTCGCCAAGATCAACGTAGCCGCCAGCGTCGTCGGCGTCAATTCCGACGACGAGAATACCATCCGCTACGCCGACATAGACGCACAGCCCACCCCAGCAGCGACGCCCGCGTATATCTCGCGCGACGAGGCGGCCGCGGCGGCGCTAGCCCACGCCGGAATCAAAGCGTCCGACGCCGTGTTCGACGACAGGGAGTTCGACTTTGAATCGGGCGTCGCCGTATACGAGCTCGAGTTCATGTCGGGCGGCGAGGAATACGAATACGACGTCGACGCTATAACGGGCAAGATTCTGCGCAGCAAACGCGGCGATTCGGGCTACGGCGACGATCACGATTCCTATTACGGCGCCGAGAGCTACGGCGATACGGACTACGGCCCGAATTCAGACGGAGTGACGGATTACAACACGCCGAAGCCGGACGCAAAGGCCACGAACCATCCGCGTACAAGCCAGCCCGCCGCCACAAAGGCCCCGCAGCCCGCAACGACGCCAAAGCCCGCGAAAACGGCCGAGCCTTCGGCGTCGAGAAATGGCAATACGGATTATAACGACACCGATTACGGCCCGAATTCGGACGGCGTTACGGATTATGGCAATACCGGCTACGCCAATACGAACTACGGCAGCTCCGGCAACTCCGGCAACTCCGGCAACTCCGGCAACTCCGGCTACTCCGGCTACGGAAGCTCGGGCAATTCGGGGTACGGCAGCTCCGGTAACTCCGGATACAGCAATTCGGGCTACGGGAATTCTTAAACAAACGATTCTAAATATTGTTGCGCAGCCGCGCAACAATATTAAATAATTATATCCGCGATTATTTGAAAACATTTTTGGGTCACGGACGCCATATATGGCGTCCCTACAGCGGGAGGTGAAGACCATGCAAATGCGCCACGAGCTGAAATTCAGCATCAACCACGCGGACTACCTTATGCTTAGAGCGCGGCTGTCAAAACTTTTCCCGCGCGACGCGCACGCTAAAAACGGCGAGTACCGCGTACGCAGCCTATATTTCGATACTCCCGGCGACCATGCCCTTTTGGATAAAATAAACGGCGCAAACTATCGCGAAAAGTTCCGCCTGCGCCTCTACGACGGCGATACAAGCTTAATCCGCATGGAAAAGAAGCTGAAAATCAACGGCCTTTGCCATAAGAAAAGCGCTCCGCTTACAAAATACGAAGCCGGCCTAGTGCTGGACGGAAACCTGGAATGGCTCCCAACGAGCGGGAACGAACTGCTTCGCGAGCTTTACGGCAGGATGACCGGCCAGGCGCTTAGGCCGAAAACGATTGTGGAATACATACGTGAGCCATTTGTATTCCCCGCCGGGAACGTGCGGATAACGCTGGATCGGGACATCCGCACTGGGCTATTCAGCACGCGCTTTCTCGACGCCGCGCCGCCGCTTATGAACACCTTCGGCGCTTACGCTGTTTTAGAGGTCAAGTACGATAATTATCTCCCCGACCTCGTAGCGCGGGCGGTTCAAGTACCTAACGGGCGGCAGGAGGCGTTCTCCAAATACGCCGCCTGCAGAAAATACGATTGACTGCGTTAGGAGTTGACCATATGACATTTCAAGACATCTTTCGTTCGAGTTTTTTGGACAACGTATCGGCCATCCCGTTTTTCGATATGGCGCTCGCGCTGTTGCTGGCCTTCGGCTTGGGGGTATTCATTTTCTTTGTATACAAGCGCACGTACTCGGGCGTTATGTATTCCGCAAGCTTCGGCGTATCGCTTATCGCGCTGGCGATGGTCACGACGCTTGTCATATTGGCCGTAACGAGCAATATCGTGCTGTCGCTGGGCATGGTGGGCGCGCTGTCCATCGTACGCTTTCGCGCGGCAATAAAGGATCCGCTGGATATTGTATTCCTATTTTGGAGTATCGCGGCGGGCATAGTTTTAGCGGCGGGGCTGATACCTCTTGCAGTGCTGGGCAGCGTTTTGACCGGCGCGGTGCTTTTGATATTCGTAAACCGCAAGCCGGGCGATAAGCCGTATATCCTTATGGTAAATTGCGACGGGCGCGAAGCCGAGGCCGCGGCGACGGAAATTATCGCGGCGAGCGTAAAGAAGACGGCGCTAAAAAGCAAGTCCGTTTCAAAAGGCAATATCGAGCTGAACTTCGAGGTGCGATTGAAGGATGGCGACTGCGATTTTGTCAGTGTGCTCAGCGATACGCCGGGCGTCATAAACGCCGTTCTAGTCAGCTATAACGGCGGCTATACGGGTTGACGCCCCGTGATTAATCACAGGAAAATCGATACGGTTTGTCTTTTGGTTTTGGCCGCGATGCTGCTTCTTACGCTCTTTTTCATAAACGGCGAGGCGCTCGGGCTGAAAAACCATACGGCGAACCCGCCCTACGCGGCGCGCCTTTTTGACGATAGCGCCGTGCATCATATAGACATACAAATGGAGCCGGACGCCTGGGCAAGCATGCTGGGAAACGCGCTTGAGGAGGAATACGCGCCTTGTACCGCCGTAATCGACGGCGAGATATTCGAAAACGTGGCCATCCGGCCCAAGGGGAACAATTCAAAGAACCTGATCCATCGCTACGGTTCAAGCCGCTACAGCCTGAAGCTCGAATTCGACAGCTATATCGGCTCAAGAACGTATTACGGCCTCGAAAAGCTCTCGCTTAACGCGTCGTTTCAGGATAACGCGTATATGAAAGAATTCATGACGTACGACATGATGCGGCATATTGGCGTACCGTCGCCGCTGTGCGCGTACGTTTGGGTAACTGTAAACGGCGAGCCTTGGGGCTTGTTCGTGGCCGCCGAGGAGATCGGGAACGCGTTTTTACGCCGGAATTTCGGAGGGAGAGGCAAGCTGTATAAGCCCGATTACAAGCGCCGGGAGGACGAAAACAGCGACGTCGCGCTCATCTATACCGGCGAGGACTTCGAAAGCTACGACAACATATTTCGCAACGCGAAGGGGCGTATATCAAGATTAGACAAGCGCCGCCTGATCGAGGCGCTGCGCATCCTGTCAACGGGCGAAAATTTAGAGCGGGCGGTCGACGTTAGCGAAGTCCTCCGCTATTTCGCCGTGCAGGCGTTCGTCGTAAACGCCGACAGCTATCTCGGCCCTACGGGGCACAATTACTTCCTCTACGAGGAAAGCGGAGTGCTGAGCATGCTGCCGTGGGATTATAATCTCGCCTACGGCACGTACCCGCTGGGCATGCCGGAGCCCTTCGGCGACGCGGAGACGTTTATAAACTTCCCGATCGATACGCCCTATTCAGGTTCCGTAATGCTGCGCCGCCCGATGTTTCATAATTTGATGCTAAACCAAGCGTATTTCGAGCAATATCGCGAATATTTCGATAGATTTATCCGAAATTATTTCGAAAGCGGCTATTTTGAGGAAAAGCACGCCAAGACGCTGGAGCTGATCGCGCCCTACGTCAAGCGCGACCCCACAAGGTTCTGCGGCTACGGCGATTTCCTTTTGGCGGCGGATACGTTCAGGGAGTTTTGCCTGCTCCGGGCACAAAGCGTCCGCGGCCAGCTCGAAGGAACGATTCCCTCGACTATAAAAGGGCAGCAGGCGGACAAAAGCGCGTTTATCGGCGCGCCGCATATCAAAATTGAGGACTTGGGGGCTTTGGAGGATATGGAGTAGGGGCGGATGGCAATCCGCCCACGATAATACGGTTATTACGTCCTAGGCCGCGATGCGAATGAAGTCGGGCGAGCTGCCCGGCGTGCCGCTCGGATTGTTTTTGCCAACAACATAAACCGCCCCGTTATATTGAAGCAATTTGCCCTGTGTATATCCGCTCGCTTGCGACGGATCAAAAGTTTGCGTCGCCAGTACGGTAGCCTGCGGCGGCGTTGCCGGCGCCGCCAGTACGCTTGGCGAAGCGCAGCAAGGCTTACAACGCCGTACGCAGCCGCATTTTGTTATATAACAATACATACTTTACTCCTGTCAATCGATCATTTTGCGCTATGAAAGCCGGTTTAAAAGCCGGCATGAAACGCTGGTTGATAATATAATACGAGTCTTCGATTAAAATTGTGACATGTATGGGGTTTCCCACGGATTCACGTGTACCATGCAATGCTTGACCTTCGGAAAGCCTTCTTCTATAGCGTCGTGCACGCGCTGGGCGGCGTCGTGCGCTTCGTCGAGCGTGGCCTTTCCGCTATATAGTATCTCGACGTCCACGTAGATGCGCTCGCCGAACAGCCGCGTACGCAGCCTGTCTATACCCATAACGCCGCTTTGGGCGAGGACTAGCGCGCGAATTTCTTCGATTACGGCGTCATCGCAAGCCCGGTCGGTTAGCTTTCTTATCGCGTCCATGAAGATATCGTACGCCGCCTTCAAAATAAACGCAGCGATTACGGCGCAGGCGAGCGGGTCGAGTATGGGCAGCCCCAGCCGAGCGCCGAGAATGCCGATAAAGCTGCCGACCGAGGAGAGCGCGTCGGAGCGCTGATGCCACGCGTCGGCCAAAACCGCGCCGGATTCGATGAGCCGGGCCGTCTTGCGCATGTAGCGGAACATCCACTCCTTTACGCCAATGGAGACGAGCGCCGCTATAAGCGCGAGCCGCCCCGGCGTTTCAAGCGCTTCGCCTAGCAGCGCCTTTTGAATGCCGTCGTAGCCGATCATCGCGCCCGTAACGGCGATAAGCGCCGCCAAGAGCACCGCCGCGACGCACTCCATGCGCTCGTGGCCGTACGGATGTTCCTTATCGGCGCGTTTGGCGGACATCTTCACGCCGATCATCACGACGACGGCGCTTACGATATCGGAAAGCGAATGCGCCGCGTCGGAAACCATCGCCGCGGAACGCGCGAATATGCCCGCGCAAAGCTTTAGCGCCGCGAGCGCCGCGTTAATTATTATGCTGTTGCGCGAAACGGCCATGGCCGCGCGCTCGCGGTTGGTTTGCAATGATTTCACCTCCGATTACCTGTAGGGGCGAACCGCGTTCGCCCGTGACTCTAATTATCGCATTCACGAAACCTGTAGGGACGCCATATATGGCGTCCGGGGCAATAAAGAATGTCCGTTTTAGGAAGTCACGGACGCGATATATCGCGCCCCTACAGGTTATATGACATATCCCGGGCGGGGATGGAACCCCGCCCCCTACATTGTTATACTCACCTAATTCCCCAAATACCACGCAAGCTCCCGGAATTCCGGGAGCTTGCGTTTATATTCGCTTTGACTGTAGGGGCGATTCAAGAATCGCCCGCGCGTTATTGCCGCTTACGCGAAGAAGTTGATGTAGCCCTGTATGAATACGTACAGCATGATCAGCGGCAGAATGTACGTTACGTATACGCGTATCTGCTTCGGGAAGCGCAGGCCCTTGCCGGTATTCGCTTCGAGCATGAAATTGTCCCAGCCCCAGCCGCTCTTCAGCGTACAGAAGAACAAGTATACCAGCGAGCCGAGAGGCAAAAGGTTGTTGCTGAGGATGAAGTCTTCGAGATCCAGCACGACCGACCCTTCGCCGAAGGGCGCAAAGCCCGAGAGTACGTTGAAGCCCAAAAGGCACGGCAGCGCCAGCACGAACATGAGCGCGCAGTTGATCCACGAGGACTTCTTGCGGCTCCAGCCGCGTAGATCCATCATGAACGAGACGATATTCTCGAAAACGGCGATAACCGTAGAGAGCGCCGCGAAGCTCATGAATAGGAAGAACAGCGCGCCGAGGATATTGCCGCCCGGTAAATCGTTGAACACGTTGGGCAAGACGACGAACAGCAGCCCGGGGCCCGCCGCTTCGTCAACGCCGTACGCGAAGCCGGCGGAGAAGATGATGAGGCCCGCCATGAGCGCGACGAACGTATCGAGGATCGTAATCCGGACGACCTCGCCCGCAAGGGCGCGCTCTTTGCTAAGGTAGCTGCCGAAGATAGCCATCGAGCCGACGCCCAGGGAAAGCGTGAAGAACGCCTGCCCCATAGCGGCGAAAACGCCGGCGTACGTCAGCTTAGAGAAATCGGGCACGAGATAGAAGTTCAAGCCATCGCCCGCGCCGGGAAGCGTTACGCACCAAACGGCGAGTACAACAACAACGGCGAGCAGCGCGAGCATCATGAACTTCGTCACCTTTTCGACGCCCTTTTTAAGGCCTGTCGAGCAGATGGCGAAGCAGCCGACCGTGACGATCGCCATAAAGAGCATTTGCAGCCAGGGATCGGCCGTTACGCCGCCGAAGAACGCGCCGACCTCGTCCGGAGTTTTACCGGCAAGGCCGCCTGTGAGCGACGTTACGAAATAGTACAGAATCCAGCCCGCGACGGTCGTGTAGAACATCATGAGCAGGTAGTTGCCGACTACGGCGACGTAGCCGAACCAGCCCCAGTTTTTGCCCTTGGGCTGGAGTTCGTGGAACGAGCGGATCGCGCTCTTTTGGCTCCCGCGGCCGACGGCGAATTCCATCGTCATGATCGGAAGCCCCATGATCACAAGAAAGACGAGATAGACAAGCACGAACGCCGCGCCGCCGTTTTGACCCGTGATGAACGGGAAACGCCAGACGTTGCCCAGGCCTATCGCGCATCCTGCGGAAATCAGGATGAAGCCGAGCCGTGATCCGAATTTTTCTCTCTCCATAGTTTTCCCCCCTATATGTATATATGTATCGATGAATAGTCTTATTATAGCCGCCCCCGGCGCCAAGCACAAGCATTTTCCAAAAATCGCGCCCCGGAAAAATGGAAATCGCGCGTATTTCGCGGCGCTTGGCGCATATATAAAGCGGCGTCTTACGCCAATATAAAGAGGCGTTTTACGTCAACTTTCGCATTGCCAAAAGCATAGTTATCATTTATGATGTTCATAGGGGAATTTATACTTGAACCCCATATCGCAAGAGAATATTTCGGAGGGGCAGCATGGCGCGGATACCGTTAATAATAGATTCCGATCCGGGTTTGGGCGACGCCGTTACAATCGCGGCGGCATTATGTTCCGATCTGCTCGATTTGAAGGCGCTGACAGTCGTCGCCGGGCAGCAAAGCGTCGAAAATACGCTGCAAAACGCGCTCGATATTGTCGAATACTTCGATTCAGACCTCGAAGTCGCCCGCGGAGCCGAGCGGCCGCTGTTCCGGACGCTCGTTACGGCCCGAAAAGCCGGCGAAGAGGATATCGGCGTCTTCGACAGGCATATCAAGAAGCCCAGCCCGCGTTCCGCGCTCGAAGCCTTGCGCGCAACGATCAGCGAATCCCCGCGCAAGGTAACCTTGCTCGCGCTCGGGCCTTTAACGAATATCGCGCAGCTGATTTTAGCCTATCCCGACGTAAAAAGCAAGATAGAGCGCATAGTCGTCGTGGGCGGCGCGGCGTCTGGCGGCAACATAACCCCCGCCGCGGAGTTCAATATGTACGTCGACCCGGAAGCCGCCGAAGCTGTCTTCAACGCGCAGCTGCCCGTCACGATGATCGGCCTCGAGCAGTCGCATAGGTTCACCTTCTCAAACGCCGACCGCGCGCGCCTCGCGAATATAAATGGCAAAGCCGCGCAAATGACGCTTCAGGCCGTAGACCAGCTTACTAAGGCCTATGAAGAGCTGAACTGGGGTATTCCGGCGATGTACGAGGTTTTGGGCGTTATATATCTGACAAACCCGGAATGGTTCCAATCGGAGCAGATGCGCGTCGATATCGAAACGAAGGGCAGCCTTACTCGCGGCATGACGGTCGTGGACGCCCATAAAGTGACGGATCGGGAGCCGAATGTTTCCGTCGTAACGAGCCTAGACCGCGATGGATGCATGAATTCGTTCCTAGAGCTTATCGCCGGCGATATGGTGAAAAGGGTCGAAGAGGAGTAAAATTACAATTCTCTGAAATTATCGATTTTCGGCGGCGAAGCGTCGTCGAGCTCAAATCTAAACATGCGCGCGTCGAAGATATTCTCCGACGCTTTTTTATATATGCCCATAAAAACGCAATTCTCCTCCGCCGGCGTACCGTATAGCGGGGGAGCCCAGCCCTCGAATTCGCCCATAAACTCGGAGATATCCTCAAAGTCGACGCTTTCGCCGAGTTCTCTTGTCAGATAGCTGAAGGCCTCGCTTTCAAAGCGGTTTTGCACGGCCTCTATAAACGCTATTACCGTATCGCTTGGCGCGGCGGGCCGCCGTACCCTTATAGCCGGTTCGGAGGAGATTAGCGCAAACTTGCTTCCGTCCAGAGCGTAAACGCTGCGCTGTTCATGCTTCAAATGCGTCTCCAGACGCGTCAGGCAATTCACGCGCCCGTCGTTCGCGATAGTGAACCCTTCGGCCACATGCTCGAACGCAATCGAATAGCGTTCCTTCGCGTTTCGGACGCAAAGGAGCCTCTCGCCGCCGGTTTCGTTTATATGCACGAAAAGCAATTCATCCCCCGCGGGCGACCTTCTTGGAAGCAGGACGCCATTGCGCGCGTCCGTAGCGATTGTATGCCCTAAGAGCAGCTTATCGTCCGCATCCTCAATTAAAAGGTGCAGCCCGTTTTCATAAAAAAGCGTAGCGCGCGCATTAAGCCAGTCCTTAGCGGCGATAGTAAACGGAAACGAATAAAGAGGACGCTCTGCAAGCGCGCCCGGCTCTATCTCAAGCGCGAATACGCCGCCCGGCCAGCGGATAATACGCATGCCGTCGGTGCGCGCGGGGTTCACCAGCTCGCCGCGGTTGAACGTAAGCTTGCGCGTAACGGAAAACAGCTGCGCGCCGCGCTTGCCGCCAAGCGGCAAGACGGAAACGTATACGTCCCCCGTATGCGATACCGGCAGGCTGACCGCGCCGACATTTTCTCCGATTTCACCGATAAACGTACCGTTGACCTCCACGGCGGCGGGTGTTTTAGATTGTACGACGAGCAAGGGGATTGCGTTCATGGCGGGCCTCCGGTAATATTTAACAGCTTATTGACCGCGTAATTTGGCCGGTTATCGCGTGATTATGTTTATTCGAGCGCCGGGGCGAAAATTCAGATAAATTCAGCGGGTCTCTTTGTTTCGCTTTGCAGGAAAAAATAACGCGAAGTGCGAATACTAAAAGTTATGGATTTTTGATAGGAGGCTGAATATGCCCGGATTTGCATTGGAACCAGATCGGCGCTATACGCTAGCCGATTATCAGACGTGGCCGGATTCCGAGCGTTGGGAGCTTATTGACGGCGCGGCCTATATGATGTCGCCCTCGCCTTCGCGCGGCCATCAGGACTTAATCCTGGAGCTTGCAGGTATACTCCGCGATTTCCTGAAGGGCAAGCCGTGCAAGCCCGTCGTCGCTCCTTACGACGTGAAATTTGACGATCATACGGTCGTTCAGCCTGATATCTCCGTTTGGTGCGCCCGTCATGGCGAAGCAACAGAAGAAGAGCTTTCCGTCGTCGTAGAGGTGCTTTCGCCCTCAAGCGCGTCGCACGATTTGATAAAAAAGCTTGCGCTGTACGAAAAGCATGGCGTGCCGGAATACTGGGTCGTCGCGCCGGACGAAAAGCGCTTGATATGCTTTTCGTTTATTGAAGCTAAATATTCCGCAGCATATTTTGACGCCGGCGAATTCAAGAGCGAAAAGCTCGCGGGGTTTAGCTTTGACGTGGAGGAGTATTTCAAATCGGCGGCGGAGTGATCCCTACATGATTTTTACAACAAGGAGAATCAACATATGAGCGAACGCCAAGCGCCCGAAATACACGGCATACTGCGCCGGCACATGATTAAAGTGCCGGAGAGCATTCAGCGCGCCAGCGGCATCAAAATCTTCGGGAAGTTAATCCGCTCCCTGGTCTTCACGACGGACGTCGCCGTCATCCGCAACATAAACGCCAACGCGGTTATCGCCGTATATCCCTTTACGCCGCAGCCGGCCATAACAAACGCGCTGATGTCCGTGGCGGACGTACCGGTTTTCTGCGGTATCGGCGGCGGGATTACCGGCGGCAAGCGCGTCGTCAATCTCGGGCGGCACGCCGAGTTCGAGGGGGCGATAGGCGTCGTCGTTAACGCGCCCACGCCCAACGATACGATCATACGCCTGAAAGAGGCGCTCGATATACCCGTCGTCGTCACAATCGCGCACGAACACGACGACTTCAAGGGCCGCCTCGAAGCGGGCGTGGATATCTTCAACGTTTCGGGCGCGGCGCGTACCGCCGATATTATAAAGGTTATCCGCGACAAATATCCCGACGTCCCGATCATCGCGACGGGCGGCGACAGGGACGAAACGATACTAAAAACGATAGAAGCCGGGGCGAACGCTATTACCTTTACACCGCCAACGCCGGGGCAGCTCTTCAAGGGCATCATGGAAAAATACCGCATTGCGGAGGATCGAAAGAGCTGATGGCGAAGAAGCGAAGAAGAATCAAGGCCCGTTTTTTCATATTGCTGCTGGTGATAATCGCCGCTGCCGCCGCCGTCTACATATTCCTTATCTCTCCGGGCGGCGCCTCGGAGCTTGAAAACGGCACGCTAGGTTTCCAGAAGGATATAAACGTAGCCCTCGTGCGCGACGAGCAGATCATCAACGCCGAAAACTACTCCAAGCTGAATTTCCTCGTAAACGAGGGCGAGCGCGTCGACGCCGGTCGAAAGGTCGTCGAGGTATATGTTTGGGGCTTCAACGAGAGCGTTTTGCAGGAGCTCTTAGCTCTGCAACAGGAGATAAAGGAGTATCAGGAGGAAACGCTGCGCGACGTCACCAGCAATCAGGAGCTCAATTCGCTCAACAGTGCGGTAATAACCGCGGCGCAGCAGGCGCGCGACGCCGTACGCGGCGCGGACGCCGTCGATCTTCTGGCGATAGAGCGCACGCTGAAAGACTCCATGGAGCGGCGTCGTCAGTTCTTGAAGGATACAGTCAACACCGACCCGACTCTAAACGAGCGGTACGCAGAGGAAACCGCCAAGATCGAACAGCTCGAAAGCTTCAAGCGCGATTATCTCGCAGAGGATTCAGGGATGGTCAGCTTCTACTTCGACGGCTACGAATCGTTGTTTTCTCCAAACGAGCTGCCCAATCTTTCCGTCGATTCGCTAACGCGGCTCTTTAGAGGAACGCTGCAAAAACCCGTAGCCCCCAGGGCGGAGACGCCGCTCTACCGCCTCGTGGACTCGCTGCACTGGTATTGCGTATTCGGAACATCCAAAAACGACCGCGTATCGATATCCGAGGGCATGACGGTTTCCATCGCGTTTGAGGGCTATAACGACAAGCCCTATCAGGGTACGGTGGCCTCAGTCGCCGTAAACGCCGACGGCGGCGCGGTATACGTGCTCGAAATGAGCGAGGACTTGGGCCCGTTTCTGGCGGTTCGGCACGTTAAGGCGACGCTGAAGCAGGACTTTACCGGAATAAAAGCGCCAGCCTCGGCGATCTTAACGCAAAACGGCGCGCCCTATATCCGCGTACGCGAAAACAACAGCGTCGTCGAGATACCCGTGCGCGTGCTGTACCAGGACCAGCAGGAGGCGATAATCGAGTCCACAGACGCTTCAAGGCCGCTGAGCGCGGGGATGAGGCTGGCTAGGTAAGGAGATATATTTGAGCATACTCGCAGACAACCTATACGAAATCCAATCCCGCGTCGCGTCAGCCGCCTCTGCGGCCCTTCGCGACCCTAATTCCGTCCGGCTGATAGCCGTTACAAAGACGGTTCCGGCAGAGGTAATAAACGAGGCGATTTCCCTTGGAATTACGGAAATCGGCGAAAATCGGGCGCAAGAATGGGCCTTAAAGGCCCCGAATGTGAACATTCTGAAAAGTTCCGTACATTTCATTGGACAGGCACAGAGCAACAAACTAAAATCAATAATTACAATAGCCAATATTATCCACTCCTTGGATAAGCTGTCAACCGCTAAGGAAATCGAGCGGCTTATGGGACAAGAAGGCGAACGGCGCAAGGTTTTGGTTCAGGTCAACATCGGGCGCGAGCCGCAAAAGGGCGGCGTGCTCGAAGAGGATCTATCCGCGCTTTTAGAAGGCGTCTCGCGCCTGACGCGGGTCGAGATTATCGGGCTTATGTGCATTCCTCCGTTTGACCGGCCCGCGCGCCCGTATTTCGCGCAATTGCGGCGGCTCGCTCAAAAGATGGAAGGGCACAAATTCCCGAACGTCAGCATGAAGGAGCTCTCCATGGGCATGAGCTCCGACTACGAGGAAGCTATTCTTGAAGGGGCTACGATGGTGCGCGTGGGGAGCGCTCTATTCGGCAGCAGAAGCACTCATTAACACGGATACACGGAAGTATTCTATTCGCAGGAGGGAAACTGTATGGCGCGCACTTTTTTTAACAAGTTCCTGGACTACATCGGCTTGGAAGAAACCGAGGTCGACGATAGCGAACTGCTCGACGAGGAAACGGACGTTATGCCCCACGAGGACAATATCGTGAACATAAACCGCGCTCGCGAGCGTGGGGGCAAGGTTGTCAGTATGCCGTCGCCCGCTACTCAAATGAAGATGATCGTGTATCAGCCTTTGTCTTACGAGGATACGCAAAATATCATCGACAATTTGAAAAGCCGCAAGCCTGTAATAGTCAATATGGAAGAGCTCGAAATCGACTGCGCGCAACGCATACTCGATTTCATGGCGGGCGCGATTTACGCGCTTAGCGGCACGATCCATAAGATTTCGCGCGGGATTTTCGTCGTCGCTCCAAACAATATCGATGTCGTCGGCAACGACGACGAGAACTTCTAAGAAACTCCAACGTTTTTCAGCTCGCCGCTAAAGAACAGCAATATGCTGTTCTTTAGCGGCGTTTTAAGTTATATAAAAAGCAGGTATTCACAAGGGCCGCAGCCCTTGCGAACACCTGCTTATGAACGTAAGCCGCTAATTGCAGCCCAAGCTTGAGAAAAACTTGCAAAAACGCTTTACTTTCGCCCGTTTGTTCCGATATTATGATAAATAAGATATTTCCGCGTGCGCGCGGGTTGCTATGAATAGACAAGATAAATAGAGCCGCAATTTGGAGGTTCAAAATGAATACATTTCGCAAGAGCGTTTGCGCTCTCTTGATTTTTACGATGGTGCTGGGCGTCATGCCGCTTGGCGAGGTCGCGCCGTTTTTGAACGAAGCGCCGTTCTCGGCGGTAGCGTACGCGACTGCGGGCGACGCCGTTGGCGAAGAGCTCGTTGCCGCC
>QMCD01001664.1_pt1 | contig 13220 bp, 8 predicted proteins | sample 1821841 | NCBI WGS metagenome assembly QMCD01 (sample SAMN01991225, study PRJNA193472) | Termite gut metagenome, whole genome shotgun sequencing project. | isolation source: worker | host: Macrotermes natalensis | reverse complement strand
ATATTGAATCCGAAATCCTTGTTATGATTGTTGAACGAAGCCGAATCGTAAGGCTTAGTATCGAAAAAAGCAATATGAGTTTTCATATACAATAATTTTTAATTGTTTGTTAAGTTTTTACGCAAGCAAAGGTATTAAATTCTTTTAATTTCAAAAATGATTTGTATGTTTGCATGGATATAAGTAAGATAATCTGATATGAAAATCATAAATAGTAAACCTTCATTATTTGAAAAATCGAATAGCAATATTTGCTCCTGAGTGAAACGTTCCACTATCCACAGAATAAAGCTTTTGCTTATCAACACAATTTGATCACCCAGCACGAACAAAAACATTTCATTATTTGGGAGAGGTATTATTCGGAAGAAGAAATTATTTCGATCTTGCAAAATGCAGGCTTCCGGAAAATAACCATACACAAGAATGTTGTGGATAGTAACGATTTTACATCCAATAATGAAATGTTTGTTGTTGCTGAAAAGAGATAGACAGAAACAATACAAATTATTTATCAGGCACTCCTGCGTTATTACCCCAATAGGTATCCCAAGGAGCAGGTTGTGCTTCCGGCTGGTCATCTTCGAGCAACAAGTCGGTGAAGTGACTGCCGTATTTCGAAGCGTTTCCGATAAAGTACATCAGGTTGTCGAGGAAGATGCCGCGGCTATTGGTCAAATAATCATTGTGCCAGAATATCTGCGACTCGCCTATCCACATGAACTTATTCTTAATATCCACGATGAGTGATGCTTGCGTTGTATCGTCTATCTTAGTCATTAGTACAACAGCTGTCGATGGCCATGGCTTGGGTATCGTATTGGAAATAATATCGTTGAAGAAACCGGCGCTGTTGATAGAAGCCGGATTAATCGACCTGTGACCTTGATCCGTCACAAACCGGTATATCTTACTCGGTACATCCCGATCCTGGAATACCTGCGACCAGCTATTACTTGAGCCATACACCGAATTATTATATCCGTTACGTTTGGTGGGTGATTGGGCATTATTCATTGGGAATAAGCCGTTATTGTCTTGAGACGATATCACCGTCCAGCCATCGCGGTTAGCAATGAAATCATTGATTACCGACCAGTTGTAGTTTGTTCCGTTTGTCCCCGATATGTGAGGAGTCACGTGCAGGTAGTTAACACTGCCCGGAATGCTGCCGACATTCATATTATCAACTGCCAGGCGTGAATAGCCCGGTATCTGTGCCAATCCATATTCACCGGAGGTACCGTCCCAACCGCGGTTGTACGTATTGCCGAGTCCACCGTAAGCGGGCGATCCTGTCATACCATAGCCAACCATTCTCCTTGCGGTCAGTGCGGTTTGATTGACGGTAATCGTGCTTGTCATTCCCTCTACAGAAACCGTTATTGTTGCCGAAATCGGAATATCCCGGTTCGGATAATATACTTTCGGGAATCTCACGCGCATCTTCGTTGTCATCGGATATTCAACGCCTTCTACAATCAGGTTGCCGTTCTGATCTTCCAACGTGATTTCATGGTGCACCAATGAACGGTTATCTGAAGAAGCGCCACTCGTGTCGACAAGTTTCGCTGTCCACTTCAGAGAAGCATCAGCCACTACGGAGATCGCTCCCGACAAGCCACCGGTGATTCCTACCGCAGGAAGAATGCCCGGCGACAAGCTGATGTTCAACGGCTGCTGTACCAGCTTAAGATCGGTATAGGTACTATGATCAAGCGTGAGATACAACCTCAATATGGCAGTGTAGGGACGTCCCGACAGATTCTGACCTATTGCTCCGACCGTAATCGTATTCGCAGCGTTGTCGTTTGGGTCATGGTTTTCACCGGTAATCGTAAACATGTCGCTATCATCATTGTTTACCGAAACAGGCAGGATTTCATATTCCCATTTGGCTATCTGTTCTCCACCGTTGCTGTCTTCTTCCATAGAAGGATGTACATTGAACGTAGCCGTTGTATTGCCCGCTATAACTGCCAGTCCCGTACCCATCCCGTTGAAAGTAACGGAAGAGATGTTCGGTACAAGCGAAATGCCACCGGCAGGACTCTGTGCAAGTTGCACTACCGCCGCGTAGTTTTCCGGGTCGCTATCGAGGGTAACCAGGACGAAACAGTTGCGACTTGTCGGAGCATCGTTGGCCGACCACGTATAGACTTTGAACCGGTTGTCGACCACAAGTTCATTGCTGCTTAGAATCGTGGTTGTAGCCGTATTCGGATATACTTGTTCCGGATCGAAGGTAAAACCGTCATCAGGCATATAGAGCTGTGCCGTCCATGGACCGGAGGCTTCTACGCGGAGATCTCCGGTAGCCATACCGGCATAAGGCGCCAGCGATCTGATTTTTTCGACGGGTAAATGTATCCGCAGATAAGCGCCTTCGCCTCTATTTTGTACGACATAGACTGTGGCTTTCAATCCGGCATAGGAAAGCTCGATTGCACCTGTACGCTGCATTTCGTCCTCGTTAAGCGGTATGGCATGTACGCTGAGCGTATTGTCGGTTAGCGTCGCGCTGATACTGCCGTCGGAAGGATCATAATTCTGTGCTTTGATTGTCAACTTACTGTCTGTTCCCGAATTGTTAAAGGTAAATATCTGAAATTCCGGATCACCGCCTTCCTCATCAATGACAATGGTCTTGGTAGGGATTGAAAGGATGCTGTTACCATCCTGTACAATCAAACCGTAGTCGCTCATGTCCCAATAGTTAATCACGTAGTCCAATCCGCTTTCTGCAGCGTTGTATGCATCTTCCACAGTAGCAGAACCGGCAATGACACCACGAATGGTCAGGCGATATACATTATTCGCACTCAATATCTGCGCGCTCTTTGCGGGATTGATATTGACGCGGTAATAGCTCGTTGTCCCGGTAGCACGTTCTTTCAGCCCAACAATCAGACAGGTAGTCAGACGGTCATTTTGCGAAGGTGCAATCACCTGGTTCTCGAAACAGTAAAGACCGCCTGCGATATTGCCGAGTATACTGCCTCTTCCATCTGATCCGTCCATCCCGGTTATGTTTCCGCTGTTATCCACTCCGTAGAAACGACCGGTGCGTGCAACGTCGCCGGAAAAATCAATTGTTGCTGTTCCCGATTTCCAAATTACGCCGGTAGGGTAGGCGTTCCATATTTCGGTCGAAACAAGGTCGTATTGTTGTCTTTGGTTGTTATATACATCGAAGCGTATCATATTTCGGGTGAGTTCAAGATTGAGATCGAATTGGTCCTGCGCTTTCGCGATACTGCCGGTCATCAGCAGCCGGTCGGGGCTAATGGCATTCGAATCGTCTTCACCTCCCTGCAGCCATACTATCGCTTGTTCTTTTACCTCGTCCATGTCATGACCGCTCCACTGTTGCATCCATGTGTCGACATTGCCGGTAATGTAATGGTCGTCACCAATGTTGGCCACTGCAAGGATATCATACGCCTCACTGACGCCAAGAGAAGGATGGCTCGACATGTCAATGGCCATACTGGAATACGGGATGAGATTTTCTATCTTCACATAGTCGACAAACAGGCCGCCACCGGGTTGAAAAAATAGCAAATAGAGGGCGGTGATGTCATCTTCGCCCAGCTCGGAAGGTACCGTAGCGCGCATAGCGGTTTGAATACCCGGTTGCTTCACTGCCACTGACAGGCGCAACACGTTGCCATTTTGTATTTCTTCTATTTCACTATCGTAGATACATGATCCCAACATAAAGAAGCATAATTCCAACATAAAGATGGGAGCCAGTATGAAGAAGATCCGAATTCGTTTCATATCACTTGTTTTTGATGATTTCATGTCAATTTCCTTATTATAGTTATCGCTTACTTTTCATAGTTAAGGTTGAGGTTGAGGTAAGGTTTTTACATCATAAGGAGTATCCCAAAATTGATTAGTGAAGAGACTGCCATATTGAGCGGTATTCACGCAGAAAGCGAGGAAGTTCTTCATAAAGGTATCCTTGTCTGGGTTTGTGATCGGCCAATCAGTTCCGCATGTATAATTGGAACGGTAGCTAAATACCTCCGAATCAGCTTTGAAAACAATCCCTCGACTCGGGTCGATCGCCAAGATCGTAATATCCTCGCCCAATACAGGAGATGCTGTACCGGTAGCCTTTAGTATGGGAATGGCACCATTACCCAGTCCTTCTATCGAGGCTGTAGTAAACCAACCGTTTGTTCCGTCATTTGCGAAGATAGCGTTCCGGTCGACCTTTCCGAACGGACCGTCGCACAGGTAGTTTATAATAGGATTGTCCGGTTCGTCCTGATTGATGAAGAATTGTTGATTATCCATATCTCCGTCACTCTGTACACCAAGAGGCCCATATATGAGTTCATAAGCATCCTCTGCACCGGCTGTGGCGTCTTCGGTATTAATAATCGTAAGTCCATCGAAATCTTCGATCCACTGTAAGATGTCGGAAGCTGCATCACTTACCGTCTGGGGGCGCGTATAGTTAATGAATGTTGTTTCGGACTGAACTTTCGGCCAAACATTGTTCCATTGGGCATTGTTATTAGCATGCGAAGCACGCAGGACACCGTTCGTCTTCACCGTTCCGCTGGGACCAAAATTACTCGCGTCAGTTAAAGCTTCTTGCAGGTCTTCTTGATAAGGTCCTGCCCAAGTGGCAGTCCAGTCATCATTCTCAGACAAATTAGTGAAGTTACCCCATGAATAGTCTCCCACATCCAAAATTCGTACAGGTCTCTTCTCCATAACCTCTTGCGATACGGTAAACCTCTTTGTCTCGCCGGTTTCCACTAAGGTAACAGCTATCATCACTTTCGGTGCGATATTATTTTCAATCAACTCAAGAGGCATGGACGGAAAGCCCACCTTGAAACCCACGGAAACATCGTTTGGTTGCAGGCTTATATAAGGGGTCTCGTTAGTATCGTCGCCGTCGACCAAGAAAGCAAATTGCTGATCTTTACCATCACCGTAGATGCTCATCGGTTCGAACGACTCAATCGCTACCGTATAATGCAATCCGGTAACTTCTGCCGGTATGTCGATCTTCAATTCGGGGGTAGCGCCTCCCTTACCCGAAACATTTTGGTCGTCAGGAGCATCCCATTCGAAGGAGCGTTGATTGAGCGTGATATCGATAAAGGTACTCGGCTCGCCCGTCAGCGAAACACGCACCGTAGCGGTTGCCAGGTGTCCGGTGTAATTAGTACCTACTGCATTCACCGTCAAGATATTATTTTGCGGAATATCGGGGTCATGGTGCAGCGTTACAATTTCGAACATATCCCTGTCGTCGTACATGCCGTTCTGAATGATTTCTGCCGTCCACTCCGGAACGTATTCACTCAAACCATCTTCTGTTACTACTAAATTAGGTAATATTTTGAATGTATTGACATTGGTATCAGTAGGCAATAACGGGACGAAAAGGCTGCCGTCAATGTTGAAGTTTACGATGCGCTGATCAGGAGATATCCTGATGATACCTGCCGGTTTCTGAGCCACCCGTACTACTGAAGAGTAATTCTCCGGATCGCTATCGAGGGTAACAACAACGAATCCGTGTCGCAGACCATCTTCGGGATTAGTCGTATTCGTGTAGATACGGAACTTATTGTCGTTTATATAAGCGCCATTCGTACTGCTTATTTTGTTCACGCGCTTTCCTTCGGCAAAAGAGAAGCCGTCCATATAAACCTGTGCGCTCCATGGTCCGGAAGCCTCTACCGTTATGAGTCCCGACGAGATATTGGCAATGGCCGGATAAGTAGGAATACCGCCGTCGGGCAATGTTACATTCAAATATGTTTCGGCATCGCCGCTTTGTATAATGTTCACTGCCGTTTGCAGCCCTGCGTATGAAAGGATCACAATGCCGCGCCGCTCGGTCTGGTCAAGAGCAAGCTCGGAAACTTTCACATGAATAATATTTCCGTCGATCGACGTTACGATGCCATTGTCTTCAGGTTCGTACATTTGACTTAAAATAGACAAAGGAGCCGCATCTGGCAACTTACTGTTGACAAAGACCGAGTAATCATACTCGCCCTGGTCGCGACCGATCTTGATAGTCTTGGTGGGGAGAGAAAGGATGCTGTTCTCGTCCTGTACAATGAGTCCGTTATCATCCATATTCCACAAATTGACCTGATAAATCAGGCCGTTGCCGCGTCCGTTGTAAGCCTCTTCTTGGGTGTCGTATCCGGGGTTGGAAACGCCTATGATGGTCAGACGGTAAACATTGTTGCGAACGAGCATCTGCAAGCTGTCCTCGGAATTGAAGATATTGGCGCGATAGTAGCTTGTCGTACCGTCGGAACGATTCTTGAGTCCTACGATAAGGCAAGTAGTAACCTTATCATTTTGCTCAGGCTTGGTTACCTGATTAGGGAAAACATAGAGGCTGCCTACGATATCGCCCAGTGTTTCGCCGGCTTGATCTTCTCCCTCTATGCCGGTCGAATTGGCGGCATTGTCCACCCCGTAGAATTGGCGCAGGCGTGTTGCCTCTTTGGAGTAGTTCGTCAGTACACCATCCCAAATAGGCGTTGTAGGATAAGCATTCCAAATCGAAGCCGAAACAAGGTCATAATTCTCTTTTTGGGCATTATGTACATCAAGGCGCGCCACGTTGCGCGTAAGCAGCAAGTTGATTTTGTTATTGTTTTCAGGTTTTGAAATCGAAGCGCTCATAAGCAACCGGTCGGATGTTATAGATTTCTCATCATTAGTTGCTTTTTCTACCAAGGCAATGGCTCCCATCAGCACTTCTCTCTGGTTCTTGCCGATCCATCCGCTTAACCAACTATCTAACGTAACAGTGCTGTTATTATCCGAGATATAGTAATTATCGAAGATGTTGGCTACGGCAAGAATATTGTAGGGAGCATCCGCCGTGAGCCGGGTTTCCGAAAGGTCGATATCCACCGACATTCCGGTGATTCCGTCCATTTTCACATAATCGATAAACCGTCCATTCTGAATGGTATCCGGCTCGAAAAAGAGCAGATAGAGCGAACTGATTTTATCCTCTCCTTCTTCAGCAGGTATAGTGGCGCGCAAGGCACTTGTAGAGGTAAGTCCCTTCACTTCCATGTCTACGTGTATACTGCCGCGCAGTTGATTGTAGCCATTACCTTCTGCAATGTCGTCGATACATGAGCTGAACGATACGACCGAGAGAAATAGTATATATAATAATCTTTTCATCTATTTTTTACTGTTTTGTGTATACTATAAATCCATGTTGATATTACCCCCATCTATCCAGTCGCCCGGGTCTCCGTCAATTTGCCGGATGGTGATAGTGAATGTGATTCTGCCCGTAGTAACGGTGAGAACCGACGGATTATCGGTCGCATCGGTATCATAGGCCTGCAGCGCAGTGAAGACGAAGTAATTGGTCCCATCTTCGTTTTTAAGTTCCACCTTGAAACGGTCGTTTTGAATCACTGCCGGATCAGCTTCATCAGGCAAAGCTCCGCCATTGTCAAGCGTCATCACAAATTCATCAAGAGGGATATTGGTACGCATTTCAATCTCGTCTTCCGAACCGGCAGAGCGATAAAGCGTCATCACACGTTCTTTATTAGGGACATTTTGACTCTGTCCGAGCATCACGTATTTAGTGCCGTCGAGGAACAGTTCCGTCATGTCGGTTGCATTCCAATCGTATATGTTGACGGTCATATTCATAGACTGCGATTTGTATGCGGTCTCTACATCGGAGAAGCCCGTGCCTGTTACTTTCGAGATGGAAAATTGATAGAGGTGATTGCGTAGCACATTGATCAGCATTTTATTCACGGAAAAATCGACCCGGTAGAATGTTTCCGTTGCATCGGTATCATAATAACCTCCTATGACGATAGCCATGCGGTTGGTGTGATTGACATCACCCGAAATGCCTGCGGATCCCATCAAAATGTCCGATTCGGGAACATAGATGTCCTGCGAGATGAATCCTCCGGTTGCGCTTGGAGTTGCGTTATAGGCAAAGATGTTCTTGGATTCATCGACCGAAAAAGCGGAAGTTCTACCGGGTATAGTGGGAGAACCTGCCGCCGCTGCCGGATCGGGGATGAGGCTATATTGGTTGTTGGGACGCATCACATAGACATGTTCAATCCGGAAAGGAATTTCTTTGTTGTCGGCATCCATGCCGCTCCACGACCAAGTATTACCGGTTCTCGTAGCAGCGCCTACTCCTACATCAATGCGCGCTATGGCACGTGTCAACTGTAATGCCTGGTTACTACTGCCCGGTTGTATTACCAATGCATTGCTTTCTCCCCACATCGGGATTGCATTATCGGTTGTTGTATCATACATTTTACCGCTGATAGCGCTGTAGATGGCGGCGGCTACTTCCGGGTAGCTGCTTCCGATATAGGTCGAGGATTCCCCTGCGCCGATAGTGTTTTCAATTATAGTAGCTGCATTTGCCAATACAACAAGTTTGTAAGTGTCGTTGTTACTTTTGCTTGCCGCAAGTGTTACGGTGAATGATCCTTCCCCGCTGTATAAAGGATTCCCACTCTCGGGTGTACTGAAAACTTCCTGCCCCTGTTTGATGGCTATCAGTGAGTTCGAACTGCTGAATACCAGTACATAAATATCATTGATCGTATTCTCCTGTTCGAAAGTCAGTGAACGGAGTGCAGGTGCAGAAAAACCGGCAGGAGTTTTCAATCGCAGGTAAATTTGGGCGTCACCGGATTCGCCGGCCGGATTCGCATCTGTTATGCTGTCTTCTACGCACGAACAGATCGAAATCACAACAGTCGCTGCAAGTAGTGTATTAATCAGTTTCTTTATTCCTTTCATATATTCTTTATGCTTTTTATGGTCTGCTTACATTAGCGTTCGTATTGACTGCTTCAAAACCGTTCACAGTAATACGGACATCTAACCCGGCAAGAATTGATACTTCGAACGAAAACTCATTCACACGGTCGATAGACTCCTGGTCGGGCCATACGAAGTTACCATGCTCATCTTTGACCTTGGTTATCACATCGTTGATAATGTCGATAGGGTTTATTATTTCATCACCCGTGTTTACATCCCGGATATGGAGTAATACTGGTTGTTCTTCGAATCTGTTGATATCCAAGTGCATCACTCTTATAGCCATAGACATCTCCGTTCCGTTTGTCGATTCGTTGAGAGGTTCGTAACATACCTCGCGGGCATAACTGTCTATACTGTTATCGAAATTGTGTCGTTCGTTATGACCTGAGATACAGACGAAGGGTTGCCAGTCGTTCTCGGCACGCAAACTTAGATATTCCAATCCTGTAACTTTGAGGTGTATGGTACTGGTGTTTTGTATCATGTCTATATCTGCAATACGCAGCTCGCCCTCAACCACTTCCACGTGTTCTACCATGGCGAAGTAGAGGTCGTCAAAATCATCTCCGACAACAGGAGAGATCTCACCCGGATATTTCATATCATGGTCTGTTTCATGACTCATTCTCATTTCCGGCATATCTCGAAGTGGTTGGGTGGCAAGCATCATACGGAACTTATCTATCGTGGTTTTGCCAATGGTAACACGGGGTGTAAAGGTCGATGTGACGGAATCGGTCATCTCCGCATCGATAAATCCCCCTTGCTCCATATCCCTGCCGCTGCTGCCCCAAGAGGAGATGGTGTACATTCCCACCGGCAAATCCACATCAATCCATTTGCGGTTGATGTCGTCGGGGCTAAGCTCGACGATTTTTACGAGCAATTGGGTGCTTTCGTCAAAAATAAAGGCGCGAAGACTCTTCACCTCTTTCTCAAGAATACACTTGTATTCCATATTCAGGACATAGCAGTAATCCAACCGCAAACCCCTGATGCATTCGGTTAAATCTTCCCTGATACAACTACCGAACAGTATGAGGAACAGTAAGGATGAAATAGTAAGTTTCCTGTACATATATATTACATTTGTTAGGTGGTTATAACACGCCTTAATTTGTGAGCGGATAGGGTAATCAGCCCCGTCCGCCCTGTATTATCTGCTACCTGTTAAAGTGTAGCAGTGGGATATCTGATTTCCCATTCCTTAATTCCTACCGTTACATCGAGTGTAACGCCTACAGGATTCGGAGTCAAACCGGTGTCATCCGGATCGAAAACGATACCCTTACCGTCACCGTCGGTATTACCGCCAATGTTGTAAATTCTACCGCGTTTGAATTCCGTGATAGGACCATCAGTGTCGGTATAACCGGTTACAGTAAGATAAAGGGTAGCCGGATCGGTTACTTCTATCTCGGCAGTATTGGTATCTTTATCATGGTCAACCATATAGCTCACATTGGTCAGCTTGATGATAAGACGAGGAAGACCACCTGCAGCTACATTGTATGCCCATACCGAATCCACTTTCGAAATAGCATAAAATGGATTCGTAACAAGATCATTGGAATTGGCTGAAGTAGCCGGCCAAATTCCCACATCTTTAAGCGTATTGAGAGTGAAAGTCGTATCCTGCTTTTGATCAAATGCAGCGCCGGAGAACAAACCGCCATAAGTGAATGAAGGATACCAATTGTCAACATACACACCTTCTACAGTAAAGCCGGTAACCTTTTCGCTACCTGTAACTCTACCGAGTTCCAAACGGGAAATCACAGGATTGATGCTAACGGTTACAGTAGCTTCAACAGTAGTTACAGGGTCGTTGTCGAAAGGATTTCCGTTGAGTGTAATTTGTACCGGAGTTCCTTCCGCGTTGGCCAAAGCCGCTTTCCTGTAGTTAGTCTGGGAAGTCATCGCCCCCACAGCCTCCTGGATATTGGCCAGTGTATTCAGCGCATCGACATCGACATCGGCAGGAATATTTCCGATGATGTAGACACGGGAGTCTGAAGGTACATCTTGGAGCAATCGTTGCCCTGTACCATTGGTTGCTTCATCCACTTTCAGAGGTTCGTCGTGGGTCACTGTACCTGTTGGGGTGAGTATGAAAATGTGACCATTTTCAAGCAGGATAGTACCTGTAGTATCGGTACCCGCAGCTTCAATAGAACGAAGACTGTTGGAATTAACAACCCCGGCTAATTTTATGGAGAGATGTGCCGGTTTATTGGCCCCATCATCCAAGCTGTCATTTTGCTCATTACTACAAGAAGCAAAAACCATTGCCGCTAAGGCAACTGTCATAAAAAGATTCTTTTTCATAAAAATAAATTTGTAAAAACATGAATTAATAAAAAAAATAAGTACTTGAAAAAATGAATATTTATCATAAATAGTATAGGCCATATCAGGAATTCCAAATTGTGATTATTCCGTTATCGTATATTCGATCCTGTATTGCACGCGTCGCAATTGAGGAAACATATCCCGGAGCATGATCCGGTACGGTGTTCCACCATCGAGACGCATCAGTTGATTCTCCCGGCCCTTAAAAACAGGTACGGTATGGATAATATGAAGTATCATATACTTCCCGGAAATATCGCTTTTTTCCACCAGTTTGAACAGTCCGTCCCAATCTTCAGCTTCCCATGAAATTGAGAACCGGCTTGAATCCAGGGACAAGGAAAAATTATTCAGAATGTAATCCCTGAAGGCCAAGGAACGGTCGTGCGCGAGTCGCTCATTGTTTGCATAGGAACCTTCAACAGAAGCGAAGCCCTTGATTGAAAGACTGTCTATCGTTGCATTTGAGTTATTCAGTACGGATGTCAATACTTCGCGCAGGCTTGCCAGTTCATCGGAATTCCGCGAGTATTCTGGCAGTATTTGAGTACTTCCGACAGGAAAGTCAATGAACACTTCACCCTCTATGGTATGTTTTTGAGGGACAACAGAGGTTGCAAGGACTTGCACCGGTTCTATCGGTGGAGCAACTTCTGCCGGCGGTAATTCCACCTTGTCTCCTATCGACAGCACGAGAAGTTGGCGCTCGTTGCGGAAGTTGATAATTTCTTCGTAGAGGCTCAATTGGGCTGAGTCCATCCACGTCTCATAAGGGATAGCATAATTATAATCAATTAGCATTTCGGTATCTTTTACCACCCGGATCGTCTTTTCAGGATGCCGGAAATTTGCGCGATCTTTCTTGCCGAGCAGGCGTATGGCACGTTCTGAGGCCTTGTTCTTGTTCTTACCCTGCACCATGATATTCGGAAACGCGGCAACCTTGACATCCGGATTTACAAACTTTCCGTTTGTGAGAGCGGGAGTCAGGAGTATTCCCGAAAACCAGGCGGCCCCTTCACGATTGATGTGTATTTTAAAACTTACCCGGACGGAATCTCCTTCTACACGCACCGAACTGTCGTATATGTGAAGCGTTCCTGAGTACTGGGCGCTGGCAGGCAGCGAAAATATAACCGCCAGTATGCATATCATTATGAATTTGTTCATCGTCAAAACTACTTAATCATATATATAAGTGAGAGTCCGATCTTGGTAGGACCAAAATAGTTTCTCGTTTTATGTCCGATCCGTTCACCGCATGTGGAACATTCGAAGCTGTCGTAATCAAGATAGACATAACCTAATCCCAAAGTTGCTTCGAGTGAAAAACGATAGGAAAGCATCCAATGATAGCCATAGGAAATGCCTACACCATAGAGATTACCCTCGTAGCGGTAGTTTTTTAAATCACCGTAGCCCATCATGTCCTCCAAGCCTGACGGCAATGAGATGTTGCCGAGATTGAAGAGTGACCAAAATGCATGGGTTCCTAAAAAATGACCGTTAAAAGGTTCGTAGATCCAATAGCGCAATTCGGGCTGTACCAATAAATGCTTAATCTTCTTGTTATCGGAAAAAGTCCACGGATTGTAATTCACGGGCAAATCCAGCGAGAGTCTTTTCGACAGGCGAAATTCGACACCGAGGTTAAAGGTGGTTGTGGCGTCATACAACAAGTTAGTCTTGACAGCCAGAACCGGTATTGCGGGTATATCTCCCACAGGTTCCTGCGAATCCACCTGTTCCCAAGTATCGACCGGAGCCTGTGCTAAAGCCATAATTGGCACAAAATAAAACACTGCTAAAAGCATTCGTTTCTTTAATATCATATTTATGTGTTTGCCTTTTAGGATAAAAAACAATACAAAAGTAGAGCAAATGTTATAAGGAGTTTATTAAGAAAATATGCAGGAAATAATGATTTTGTTAAGATGCTCATTGTGAAAAATACAATGGCAATTTATGAGCCGTTGGTTAAATGATTTTTGTAATTTTAGCAAACCACAAGCATAAGCCCAAAATTT
>QMCD01001663.1_pt1 | contig 13221 bp, 9 predicted proteins | sample 1821841 | NCBI WGS metagenome assembly QMCD01 (sample SAMN01991225, study PRJNA193472) | Termite gut metagenome, whole genome shotgun sequencing project. | isolation source: worker | host: Macrotermes natalensis | reverse complement strand
TGGCAGAATAGGTTGCCATTTTGGGGTTTATTCATTCGTTACCCCTGTCCGAATGGCGGCCTATTCTGTTTGCGAGGCGAACAATGGTAAGAGATGAAGCGATTGGAAACTGCAGGGTTTCTTCCGATGAACAACTAAAAAACAACAGTTTGTCGAGACAGGCTGCGGCTGTGATGAAGATGGCGGACAAACTCGGTGTTAAACTTGTAAAAATGTGGTCTGGCAGTACTTCGAGTAAAAAAGGCAGAAACGTGGGTCGAAAAGACTTGAATGAAATGCTTGAGTTTTGCAAGAAGAATAAAAAGGTAAGGTTTGCTATATTCGACGAAGTGGATAGATTTATGCGCTCCATGACCGAAATGGGGTATTTCATAACTGAATTTCAAAAACTTGGTGTGGAAGTTAAGTTTGCTTCAAAAGACTATAGTGGCGGTGGGGGTAGTGCCATGGATACATTTATGATGTTTATGGATGCGTTTCGGGCGGAATCTGAGAACGATGCCCGAAGAGATAAGTGCTTGCGTGGACACGTGAAGGCCATAGAGGAAGGGCGTTGGACTTTCCCGGCTCCTGCCGGTTATGTGAAAGGCCTTAGGGACGGTGTACACGAGCCTAACCCAAGAAGGTGGGAGTATTACCGAAGCGCATTACGACATATTGCCGGAGGTTTATTGAGTCCTAAGGAAGCGTTGGAGGTCTTTCATGCAAATTGCCCAGATATATCGAATGGAACACTGAAGCCACATACGTTTGATGATTGGAAGAGAATAATAGTGAATCCATACTACGCGGGCATTCTTGAGTTGAATAAACAAGTTAAGGCGAGGAACGAGTGCGGTCAGCACAAGCCTATGATTTCCAAGGAAGAACACTTAAGAATTGTAGAGATTGTGCGAGGAACGAAGAAAAAGCGCCCGGCGCCCCGAAAGAGCGGCAATCCTAAATACCCAATGAATGCCGTTGGTGTGTGTGATAACTGTGTTGACCGTGGTCGGGTATTTAAGTTTACGGGTAGCGACCATAACAACGGCAGAACAAAGAAAATATACGAAGACTATACGTGCAGGGGTTGCGGTCGTGTAATTAAGCGTGACAGCTTTCATGCACAGGTAGAGCAGAGGTTTGAAGTGTTAGATATGACGGAGAATGGTCGCAAAGCGTTCCAACATGCGTTGGAGATAGTCTGGAAAGCCGAGGAGTTAGGGACGCAGGAAGAGAAGAGGCGCTTGAGTGCGCGCATCAAGGATTTGGAGAAAACAAATGTGGCCCATACCAAATCGCTCTCCGACCCAGCTTTAGTTTCCGTACGTGGGCATATCGTTGATGAGATTAAGAATAACGATACGGAGCTTGAAGACTTACGCGACCAATTGGGGTCGTTGGATGAGAATATGTTGCGAAACAAGTCGGACTTTATGCGGTTTGCGGGTAAGTTTGTGGATAATTTGAGCAAGAATTTCCTGTCGCTTTCGCTGAAGAATGTCGAAGTGTGTAAACAAATTGTGTTTCCGGCTGGTTTTTGGGTCGACGAGAATAAAAAAGTTTACACACCTAAAATTAGCCCGATTTACAGATTAAAGAAAGCCCTTGCGGGGCTTCCTAGTATTGAAAAACAGACTATGGTGGATCTTGATGGGCTCGAACCATCGACCTTACGAATGTGAATCGTACGCTCTAGCCAACTGAGCTAAAGATCCATGGTTTTATTATACACACATCTGTTCGGGCTAGTCAAGCATCAGAGGTTTCTTTTGTGCTCGAAAAAGCGATTCCAGAGTAGGCGGAGGATGATACAGGCGGCGAGCATGGCGAAGAATACGCCCAGGATTGGGCCGGAGAACTCGTAAATGGCTGTTACGTGAATGAGGTTTTTAAGGATAGCTGCGCCCAGGAAGAAGCCGCCAATGGTGGTGATAATCAGGAAGATGTGCAATTTGTTGAGCGGCAGGCAGGATTTGACAACATTCATGGCCGTGATGCAGCCGAGAAGATAATACATGACGGTTGCGGTGTCGATTTGTGACCAGCCCTGGACGGGGCCGAAGAAATGCAGGAAAACTACGCAGGCAGCAATTAGGATAGCGTTGGGCAGGGAGCGGAGCAGGGAGGTTTTGAGGAAGTTGCCGACAACTGGGCGACGGTCACTCTCCAGCGCTAGCCAGAATGATGGCCAGCCTTCGATAATTTGGTCGAGCATGGTGATTTGGATGGCTACAAATGGGAAAACTGCCACGGAACCAGTGAGTGGGCTAAGGGCGCAAAGGATTACCAAGAAGAACGAGTAGATAGTTTTGATAAAGAAGATACTGCCGGCGCGGAACATGTTGTTGACAACGCGGCGGGCTTCGAAAAGAACGTCGGGGATATCGTTGAATTTTGATTCCAGCAGCACCAGGTTGGCGATTTGTTTGGTGGCGGAGTCGCCGGTGGCCATGACGATGGAAAGGTCGGCTTCGCGCAGGGCGAGGATGTCATTGACGCCATCGCCGGTCATTGCGACGGTTCGGCCCAGCGATTTAAGATGGGTAATAATAACCTTCTTTTGTTGCGGCGTGACGCGGCCGAAAATTGCGGTCGAGGATACTTTTTTTCGCAGTTCCTCGTCGGTTAGGGTTGATGTGTCGATGAAGTTGTCGTAGTTGGCAAAGCCGGCGCTGCGAGCTATGGCGGAAACGGTTGTTGGGTTGTCGCCGGAAATTATTTTCAGATCCACGCCTTGGCTGGAGAGGTATTTGAGGGTTTTATCGGCGTCTTTGCGGATGGGGTCTTCGAGCTCAATCATGGCAATCGGTTTAACATTCTTGGGCTTACTGGAGATGGTGATGTTTTGGTCGGTGACGCCGAAAAGTAGCACCCGTGCGCCTTTAGACTGGGCATCTTCGATTTCTGCCGGCACTTTGTCTAGCAGGCGACCAGGTGCGCCAAGTACAACAGTTCCGACATCTTTGAGCCGAAGTGAACTCCATTTGCGATCAGACGAGAATGATACGAGTTTGTCGCCTTTGTGGTTGCGATTCTCTTTGAAGTATTTGCGCACGGCTTGCATGGTGCCGCTATTGTCGGTGTCGAAGTGAAGATAACTACCGAGCATACTGAGAAATTGTTTTTCGCTAGAGCTGCCGAGAAGCTTGAAGCCTTTAACTTTCATTTTGCCTTCGGTGATGGTGCCGGTTTTGTCGAGGCAGAGGGTGTTGACGTAGGCCATGGTTTCGATGGAGTACATGTCTTGGACCAGAACTTTTTTGCGGCCGAGCTTGATAATGGCCATGATGAGAGAGATGACAATCAGAACGGCCATGCCCTTGGGCAGCATGCCGAGAATGGCCGAAGCGGTGGATACGACGGAGGCTTGGACGTTGTCGTGGGTGAAGACACCAGCGAATTTAATTAGAAGTGATTCAAGGAGGAGAATAACGCCAAGCGGCAAGACGATGCGACTAGTGAATTTGGTGATGGTTTTGAGGGAAGAGAGTAGTTCGGAGGTGATGGGCTTGAAGACTTTGGCTTCTATGGCGAGCTTGGTGGAGTAATTATCTTTGCCGACATGTTCGACTTCAGCGTAGCATTGGCCGCTGGTTATAACGCTGCCCGAGAGAAGATGTGAGCCGGAGCGCTTGATGATCAGGTCTGACTCGCCGGTTAGTAGGGCTTCGTTGGCTTCGACGGTGCCGTGTTTGACGATTGCATCAGACGGAACCTGGACGCCGGTGGGTAGTTTGATGATGTCGCCCAGGACGATTTCGTCCGGAGAGATGTGGACTTCTTTGCCGTCGCGGATTACGCAGATTGGGTCTTTGTTAAGGATCATGAGTTTATCCACGATATTGCGGGCGCGGAGTTCAACAAAAATGCCGACGACGATGTTGTTGAGAATGAAGACCATAAAGAGTGCGTTGGAGTAAGACCCGACCGCGAGCAGACAGATGGCGATGAAGGTGTTGACGGCGTTGAAAAGAGTAAAAGTGTTGCCACGAATAATATCCCAAGTAGATTTGCTGGAATCAACTTTGAAGGAATTGTCGAGTCCCTCTAGTTGGCGCGTTTTTACTTCTGCGCTGGTGAGGCCGTTGGGTATTGACTTATTCATATTTAGCTTATTATATCTTATGATGGAATGGGATTCAAGGGTGAGGGTTTTGGTTGTCCTAGAAGAGGCGAACTGAACAAAATCATTAACATTTTGTAGCCAATTACTATTTTCTAAGTATAGAAGACCCCAAGATATTGAACAATATCGAGCGGGTCTCTTTTTGTGCGTGGGCTGAGAGTTGCCCATATACACATGGCATGCTGACGCACTCCCGCGTAGCTTGAAGAAGAGATTATGTCGTAAAAGATTTCAGATGCTTCTCTAGTTTGAGAAAATGTGCTTCAAAAGCTTTTGCTCTTGATAACACGTCAGACGGAGATTCGTATGTTGTTAATGCAGAAATATAAGTGTGCGCCGCGTCATCGCGTTCTTTTTTTAAGGTATTCATCGACTGATAAAGATTGTCTTTTATACCATCTCCTTCCAAGCCAGACTCGATATAATCTAGGCCAATAACCCCAACAGCAAGAATCATAATATCTCTTAAGTTTTTGCTGCTAAACCCGTAGATTTTTTCAAGCTTATTCGTAAAACAGCTCTTAGTTTCACGGGGGAGTGCTTTTTCAGTAATGTAGCTCTGGAAGATAGAATCAATAGCCTTTTCTATCCAACCGCAAAGCTCAATGAGACCGAGCTTTGAGACATATACTTTCATTTTATTGTCAGTAGAATCTAAGTTATATATCCTATCTAACTCGCGGAGGGTGTCCATCAACTCCGCTGATGGAATCATCTCGAGAAGACCTCGGTAGCAACTTTGATACGCTCCTCCACCTTCTTTTTTGACGTTAACCCGTCCGACAGTTGGGCTACACTGTATGCGGCATTGTTCGCAAAATCCATATACAGATCCTGAATTGACGCGTCGGTTTTTACCATAATCGATGAGTTGTTTCTCATTACCCCAAGCAAAAGGGCTTCTTTGACGGTACGGCTTAACGGACGAATATCGAGTGCCCATTTTTCGATGATAGCGTGTAGGCATGTCGTTGCCAACTCTAGCACTTGGCTCTTATCCTCGTTACGATTCTTGCTCATGTATGCATTTAGGAATCTACCCATCTTCCCATCATACGAGCTGGCTTTCTCGAAGAATGCAACTACACGAAGCAAGTATTCCTCGTTTGATGAGCGCGTGTTTTTTCCAAAGAACTTGCTGACAAGACTTCGCTTTGCGAACTTCTTTATTGAGTCGTTTAGTCTGCCTGAGTATATACAGTTTCGTATCTCTTGGTTTGTAAGCGGTAGCGACCCGGTATTGAGTCGGTGGAAAATCATATTAATATATTCAGCATTATCGGGCTTGCCGAGATCGCAGTGAATGACGGTCACCGGAATCATCACATTCTGAACGGTGGGCCACACCTCTGGGTGATTATCTTTTATGAATCGGTTGGTCTTTCCGGATATTCTAGCGTCCACGTCGCTGAGAGCAGACATAGTCCACTCCTCGTCATATTCAAAGAACCTGTTCAGCGTACTAATCCGTTGTAGTCCATCGATAACTAATCTGGTCTTACTAGACGAGTCTAAACAAAAACACATACTTGGGATAGGCAGCTGCTTTAGGAGGCTGTCTATAAATCTTGTCTGTTTGTATAATGGCCAAACAAACCCTCGCTGAAAGCCTGGCGAAATATCAAGTTGCTTTTCTTTGCATAATCGAAATAAGTCCGCACAGGATCTTTGCTCAGTGAACGCCACCATACCTTCTGGCGTACTAAGGTTTTCCTCAACTTCTGTAAGTGAGCTGTCTTCAAGTTTTTTTATTTGAGTATCGTTCATAGTTGTTCTCCTGCGCCTATTATACCACAGATGCTGCGCTATAGATTTTGCCTTGCTGGGACAGGTATCGTGACTGGTACTTGTACCCGACATGTGATCGACCTAAATTACTGGAGGATCTCTTACGACAGTAAGACTAGGTGAACAAAAAATCGCCGAAGGCGGCGGGGTCTCTACCGACCCTAAGTCGTTGATGTTATGTATTTGAGTTACGACATAATGGTCGGGGCAGCGGGATTTGAACCCACGACCTCACGGCCCCCAGCCGTGCGCGCTACCAAGCTGCGCCATGCCCCGAAACGTTTGAACCCTTTTATTATAACACTATTTGAGATATAATGAGTGCAATATGGCAGAAATTAAGTTGGATTTGGATAAGTTGCGGGCGGAATTGGTGGAGTTGGAGGCGTTTTTGGCGACGCCGAATTCGTATGCGGACGCGGAGTTCTCGGGCAAGAATCGGCGGTTCAATGAATTGACGGAGATTATTGAGTTGGCGGAGCGGCGAGAGAAGTTGGAACGGAATTTGGCCGAGGCTAAGGAGATAGCGGGCGGTGGCGACGAAGCGTTGGCGGAGATGGCGCGGGAAGATGTGGCGCAGACTGAGGTGGATTTGACGAGGTTGAACGCGGACTTGTTTGCGAAGTTAGCTCCGAAAGACCCGAATGATGGCAAGAATGTGATTGTGGAGATTCGGGCTGGGGCGGGAGGGGACGAAGCGTCGCTGTTCGCGTCGGAGTTATTAAAGATGTACCTGCGATTTGCGGAACGACACGGGTTGAAGACGGAGATTATGAGCGAAAACGTGAATGAAACTGGCGGGCATAAGGAAGTGGTTTTTCGGGTGATTGGTGACGAAGCGTATGGTTTGTTTAAGTTTGAGGGAGGGGTGCACCGAGTGCAGCGAGTGCCGGTGACAGAGAGCCAGGGGCGGATTCACACTTCTACGGCGACGGTTGCGGTGTTGCCAGAGGCCGAGGAAAAAGAGATTGCGATTCGGCCAGAAGACCTGAGGATTGATATTTATCGTTCGGGCGGACATGGCGGCCAATCGGTGAACACGACAGACTCGGCGGTGCGGATTACGCATATTCCCAGCGGGATTGTGGTGGCGATGCAGGATGAGCGTTCGCAGCTACAAAACCGGGAGCGGGCGATGAGTGTGTTGCGGTCGCGATTGATTGAACGGCAGGTAGCGGCGGAGCAGAGTGCAGCCAGTGCGGCTCGGAAGTCGCTGATTGGCACGGGCGATAGGTCAGAGAAAATTCGCACATACAATTTTCCGCAGGACAGGATTACGGACCACCGGATTGGTTATTCACGCTCTGGGTTGCCGCAGGCGATGGGCGGGGAGATAGACGATTTGGTGGAGCAGTTGACTGCCTACGAGCGGAACTTGCTTGCGGAAAATGCGTCGAATGGATGATGTCGTTGGCAGTAAGTCTGATGGTTTGACAATTGACGGATTGATTGAGTTGGCGAATTCTCTTGGTGTGAGTCGTTTGGATGCGGAGGTGATGCTGATGGAAGCGCTGGGTGTTGATAAGGCGCATTTGATCTTGCATGCGGATGACGAGCTGCCAGTGGATGTTGTAAAAACCACAACATCTTGGTTGGAGAGGCGGGCAAGACATGAGCCACTGGCGTATATTTTGGGATATAAGGAGTTCTATGGGCGGCGGTTTATGGTCGATCCGGAGGTTTTGATTCCGCGACCAGAAACGGAGGCATTGGTGGAAGAGGCTTTGAGGCTGGCGAAACCAGGCGCAAGGGTCGTGGACGTCGGTACTGGTTCCGGCGCTATCGGTATCACCATGAAGCTAGAGCGACCGGATTTGGACGTGACATTGACGGATGTAAGTGAAAAAGCGCTAGAGGTGGCCCGGAAAAACATGGAAAAATGGCAGATTTCTATGCAGATCCGAAAGTGTGACTTACTGTTTTGCATGGAAACGCAGTTTGACTTGATTTTGGCTAATTTGCCGTATGTGGATAAGGGGTGGGGAATTGAGCAGTCTTCGCCGGAAACGGGGTTTGAGCCGAAACTGGCGCTATTCGCGGAAGATGGCGGTCTGGGGTTGATATATCGGCTATTGGCGCAGATCCGAGCGCAAGATGTTTTGGCTAAAGACGGTTTTATTGTGCTGGAGGCTGATCCGTGTCAGCACGAAGAGATTATTAGGTTTGCTTACGACCTTGGGTTTGAGCGTGTAAAAACTCGGGGCTATGCTCTGGTCGTAAAATGACCCTTGAAAAAACTGGACAGGTGTAGTATATTTGATGGTGTAATCCCCTGTAGCTCAATGGTGGAGCAAGAAGCTGTTAACTTCGAGGTTGCCAGTTCGAGTCTGGCCGGGGGAGCCAAGCATAGGCACTATGGGAGACCATGGTGTTTTTGCTTGCGGGTTGTTAGGAATTGGTGCGTAGCAGGTATTGTTTTGTTATTAATAGGTTGGTATAATCGGAGTATGGCTGGAAGGTTGGGCAAATTAGACAAAACTATTAGTTTTGCGGCGGAGAAGACGGAAGCTGGGCCGTCGGTCTTTGTAAGCGTGTTTACTGGGTTTTCCGATAAGCAAGAAGAACCAGAACTGAAGAATTATAACTTGAAAAGTGATTTTGATAGCGGAACGGTGAGGTTTGGCCGATCGGCAGATAACGATATTGTGATTAACTCGCCACTGGTTTCGTCGCACCACGGGCATTTTGAGGTGGTTCCGCAAGCGGGAGAAAAACCGGGAACAGTTAAGGTGTTTGATGATGGAAGCACAAACAAGATATATGTGAACGGAACTTTGGTTAAAGAGAGGGTGCTGAAGGATAACGATATTGTGCGGATTGATAATATCAGCAGGCCGCTTTCGGACGGTGTGTTGATGCTGATGTCGGCAAGCGAGGCGACGACGTATAAGATGATGCGTAAGTTGCGCGGAAAAAAGATAATTATTGGCAGGTCGGCGCAGGCGGGCTTGCGGTTGCCGCACCTGACGGTGTCGAGGCGGCATATCTCGCTGGACAGGACTGCGGACGGCAAGTATAGAATAAGCAATCTTTCGCAGACTAATCCAGTTATTGTGAATAGTGATTTGCTATTGAAACCGAGGGTCCTAAAGGACCGCGATGTGATATTACTATCGGTATATGAATTGATTTATATTGAGAATGTGGGTTTGATATATAAAGAAGATCCGGAGAATTTGAGTGCAAAGGTGAAAGAAGATGTGGCGGCTGCGGTGCGGCATGCGGAAAACGAGAAAGACCGGAAGCGTGCGGAACGTTATAACAAGATAAGCACAATGGGCAAGATGGCTGAAGCTTTGAGTGATATATTAAGTGTTTTTAAGTTGGGGGCGTGATGGATAAAAATATCGGCAAAACGGTTTTTGAGAACTGGAAGATTGATTCAGTAATTGGTGAGGGTAGTTTTGGCAAGGTATATCGGATTAAGCGGAAAGAGATGGGGAGCGAGTATTGGGCGGCGCTGAAGATTGTGGAGTTTCCGAGAGAGAATGAGCTGAAGCGAGTGCTGGGCGAGGGGAGGACCGAAGAGGAGGCTAGGGAGTATTTTCGCGCACATGCTAATAAGTATATTGAAGAAGTGAAGCTGATGTATCAGCTGCGGGGCGATACAAATATAGTGAGTTTTGACGACCATAAAATGACTGACGGCAAGAAAGAAATTAAGTTCACTATTATGCTGAAGATGGAATTACTGACTCCTTTGGTTGAATGGCTGCGGGAGCGGAAGTTGACGCGGGAAGATGTGGTTAAGCTGGGCGTGGATATTACCCGGGCGCTGGAATCTTGCGCCAAGCTGAAGATTATTCATCGGGATGTGAAGCCAGAGAATATCTTTGTGTCGAAGCAGGGAAACTTTAAGCTGGGGGATTTTGGCGCAGCACGGACGTTAGAGCGGACGACGTCTGGACTCTCTAAAACAGGTACGCCACTCTATATGGCGCCAGAGATTCAGAACAACTTGCCGTATGGACCAACGGTGGATACGTATTCTCTGGGGTTGGTGCTATACAAATTGGTGAATAATAACCGTTTGCCGTTTTTCCCGGAGCCGCCAGTGCCGGTTTTGGGCGATGATGAAGAGGCGGCGATGCGCAAGCGAATGAGCGGGGAAAAGCTACCGCGACCAGCGCGGGCTGGAGGAAAATTGGCCCCGATTATACTCAAAGCGACGGCGTTTGACGTGAATGACCGGTATCGCAATCCAACGGAGTTCAAAAAAGACTTGGAGAAATTGCAGAACGCGCGGGGCATGACGGAGGTGGTTTTGCTGAATGCGAATGTTGTCGCAGGAAGTGGAACGGTCTCTGCAACCGGGGGCGAAGAAGAGAATGGCGGGAAAGCTGGCACGGTGCGGGCCGGCAATGAAGAGGGTCAGGATAATTCGCAGACGATTCGTGCCGAGGTTGATGCGGAGGCTGCTGCGGCGGCAAGATCGGAGCAGAAAAAGATTGATTTGGATAAAGAGACTGGCGAGAAAGCAAAAAAGCGAAAACGTTTGGTTTTGTTGATTGGAGGGGTTCTGTTGGCGCTCGTGGCGATAGTGCTGGGAATAGTTTTTCTGCGTGAGGAATCAGCGGTGGCGGAGTTTGCTACGGAAACGGCGACGTACCAAGTTGGCGAGAGTGATGATTTGCTACTGAGGATTAGTAGTGTGGCTAGAGAAGAATTGACTTGGGAAACTGGCGATGAGGGCGTGGTTGCGGTGGATGAATCGGGTAGAGTTACGGCACGGGGCGTAGGCAAGACGGATGTAAAAATCTTGTTCCGGGACAAGATTCTGGATACTTTGAGTGTTGAGGTGTTGACGAATATCGTTGAGGTTGCGCAGATTAACCTGAACCAGACCGAAGTGAGACTGAAGGTTAGTGAGGAGTTTATGTTGCAGACAGAGATTATACCGGAAGATGCGAGCAACAAAGAGTTGATATATAAGAGCGAGAATACGGCGGTTGCCGGGGTTGATAATGGGAAGATTACGGGTGTGAATCCGGGTGAGGTGAAGATTATCGTGACGGATTTTCGAGAGAGGACGCGGGTGGACGTGTTGGTCGTGGTGGAAAGTGCGCCAAATGGTGGTGCCGGTAGTAGTAGCGGTGGAGGGAGCAGCAACAATGGCGGCGGGTCGTCTAGCGGCGGGCAACAGCCGACTGCCTCGAAACCGAGCAGCGGGGGGTCAACACCAGCAAGGAATAAAGTGATTCAGTATCGTTATCGCGACAAGACCACGAAGACGTCTAGTTCGGCGAGCGAGACGGGTTGGACCTACCAGAGCGAGGCTTGGGGTGCGTGGGGTGGTTGGAGTGGCTGGTCGCGGACTAATCCTGGGGGCAACAACGAGACTAGGAATGTTGAGAACAAGCAGGTGGCGGATCAGACAACGTATAGAAATGAGCACCATTGGAAATACCGGAGGTATTATTGTGGCCGGACTTCGGTATGGAACTACGACAGGGGTTGTGGCAGTTGGCAAAACATAGATATCACATGGGCATTGCAGCCAAAGGGTGACTGTGGCGTTGGAAACTGTACAAAATATGGGTCTTACGACTATAATGGTACGGGTAATAATGATTATTGGTTCCCGAATGGCGAATACGATAAGCAGATTGCAAATCCAACGACTTATCATACGGAATATCGCTATCAAACCCGCTCCAAAGTATATACACTCTGGAAATGGGGAGATTGGAGTGGATGGAGTACAACAAAAGTTAATAAGAGTGACGCTCGGGATGTGGAAGAAAGGGAGATAGTGGAATGAGTCTAAAGATTAAAAGCGCTTTGTATGCAAATGTGGGAAAAGTGCGGACGAGGAATGAGGACAACTTTTATGTGGCTGGGCGCAGTTGGGAGGGCAAAAGTATTGAGTCGAAATTGGCGACAAGCGAGGCGGATCGGCAACTTTTTGCGGTTTTTGATGGGATGGGCGGAGAAGCGCATGGCGATATTGCCGCAAAGCTGGCAGTGGAAAGGTTCGCACGGCTGAGTAAGGACATGAAAGAGCGAACGCTGAAGGCTAGGGATTTAACGGTTAATATCCAGGACGCCAATGATGACATTTGCGAATATATGCAGACTAATAAAACGCGACAGATGGGAGCGACGGCTGCTGCGGTGTATGTGGACGAGAATACGATTGTTTCGCTAAATGTGGGAGATAGTCGGATTTACCGGATGTGGAATGGGACGTTGAAACAGGTTTCGATTGATCATACGACTGGGGAACGTGATGGAGTGAAAGGGGGATTGACGCAGCACTTGGGGATTCCGAGCGAGGAGATGGCGATCGTGCCGGCCCAGACCACGGAGGCGACAAAACATGGTGTGCGCTATTTGATTTGCAGCGATGGTTTGACCGATATGGTGTCAGAGCCGGAGATTGAGAGAGCGCTACGGGAAGAGGAGAACTTGGCGAGGGCGATTGAAGAGCTGGGAAAGATGGCGATGGCAGCTGGGGGCAAGGATAATATCACTGCAATTGGCGTAGAGATTGCAGAGGTGAAGTCGCGCGAACGGTTGATTAGGCGGTTGTTGGTTGGTGGCGCGATATTGTTGGCGTTGGTGGGCGGAGTGTTATTGGCCCGGCATTTGGTGACGCAGGTGTTTGCGCCGAAGACTGCGGCGACGGGGATAGTTTTGGAGCAATCGGCACTGAACCTGAATATAGGGGAGAGCCGGAAGTTGAACTATGAGATTTATCCGAAAGATGCAGCGGAGACTCGGGTGACTTGGCAGAGTTCGGATGGGAATGTAGCGGTTGTGGAAGAAGGCGTGGTAAGGGCGCGGGGAGCGGGTACAGCAACGATTACGGCGACGGTTGTTGGGACGGATATTCGCTATTCCTGCTCGATTAGCGTGGATTAAAGGCTAGTTTATTTATTGCGCTAATTTATCACGCCCAGTTTGAGTTTGAGCTCGAGGATGCGGAGGATGGATTGGTCAAGGCGGGATTCGGGAATCTGGTTGGTGGTGATGAGGTTCTGGAGTGCGGCCGTGGCCTCGGTGTAGTTTGCGGGCATGAGGAGGATATCGACACCGGCAGAGATGCTGTTTTGGACGATCTGCTCGGTTGTGTAGTAGTTGCTGATAGCGCCCATATTCAGGGCGTCAGTGATGACTATGCCGTTGAATTGCAGCTCGTCGCGGAGAAGGTCGGTGATGATGGTCTTAGACATGGTGGCGGGGAGGCCGGAGGGGTCGATGTTGGGAAGGGTGATGTGGGCAGTGAGGACCAGGTCGGCGCCGGCCTGAATGCCGGCTTGGAATGGGATGAGTTCTACCTGGCGGAGGCGGGCGAGGTCGGCGTCGCTGGTGGCGCTGGTGGT